>ENA-OQNM01000682-OQNM01000682.1-human-gut-metagenome-genome-assembly--contig:-NODE-682-length-11925-cov-3.655535_pt1 | contig 11925 bp, 8 predicted proteins | sample MGYA00242632_ERZ504886 | MGnify/ENA primary metagenome ERZ504886 (study PRJEB26092, sample SAMD00036424) | human gut metagenome | host: Homo sapiens | study: EMG produced TPA metagenomics assembly of... | reverse complement strand
TCATCGAAGGGGCCAAAGAAGGCTTCACCACCGCTGTACGCATCATTCCCTATCTGGTTGCCTTCCTCGTTGGAATCGCCGTTTTCCGTACTTCCGGCGCCATGGATATACTGGTGAACGGTATCGGTTATGTGGTAGGACTGTTCGGTGTAGACACCAGTTTTGTAGGTGCCCTGCCCACTGCCTTGATGAAGTCACTGAGCGGCAGCGGTGCCAACGGACTGATGATTGACACCATGAAGCAATATGGTCCCGATTCATTCGTCAGCCGTATGAGCTGCGTGGCACGCGGTGCTTCGGATACTACGTTCTATATCCTTGCTGTGTATTTCGGCAGCGTAGGTATCACCAAAACGAGGAATGCCGTGACGTGTGGGCTGATTACCGATTTCTCCGGCATCATTGCAGCGATTATTATCAGTTATATGTTCTTCTTCTAAAGAAACTGTCTTAATCACAGGAATGTAATTTCAATCGTAAATCGTAAAATTGTAAATAAAATGATTAGTTATCAGACAGACGGCGTGGAAATGCCATCCATCAAGAAGCGTGAAACCACGGAATGGATAAAATCCGTAGCCGCCACTTACGGAAAAAGAGTCGGTGAAATCGCCTATATCTTCTGTTCAGACGAGAAGATACTCGAAGTGAACCGCCAATATCTGCAACATGATTATTATACAGATATCATTACCTTCGACTATTGCGAAGGAAACCGTCTCAGCGGTGACCTCTTCATCAGCCTTGATACCGTACGCACCAATGCGGAACAGTTCGCCGATAACAACTACGAACGTGAACTGTACCGTGTCATCATCCACGGCATCCTCCACCTTTGCGGCATCAATGACAAAGGGCCGGGAGAACGGGAGATTATGGAGGAGGCGGAGAATAAGGCGCTGGCGATGCGGTAATTCCAAAGAATAAAAACTCTGTCTTGATAAAGTGCTGATTTTACCAAGACAGAGTACTTAAGAAAAACAAGTTACTTTGCCAACACAACGACAACTAACGGGTGATATTTGTCTGTTCCTGATTCGATGCGGGCATCCACACCATCTATAGTTACTCTAATAAGTTCAACACTGCCATAACCATCATTATACTTCCAATGGGAAATGATGGAATGTTCCTCTCCGTCACCAAAGATATAGGGACAAACAAACGTACGCCTCAATACTTCAGGCTTCTTGTCATATTTATATCCATCCTATAAAGGCAGGCTATGCCTGCCTTATATTTATTTCTTCACCGAGAAGCGATAAATGCAATGGCTGTCATACTTCTCTCCCGGCTTCAGCAATGCAGAAGGCCATTCCGGCTTGTTGGGCGTATCGGGATACTTTTGAGTCTCCAGACAGACAGAAGCACGATGACCGTACACAATACCTTTCTTTCCGGTCAGTGTGCCATCCAGGAAGTTACCGGCATAAATCTGAATGCCCGGTTCGTTGGTATAGACATCAAGCACAATACCCGTTGAGGGAGATTCGAGGGTGGCACACGGGCGGGTGACATCGCCCTTCGTATTGAGTACCCAGTTGTGGTCATAGCCCTTGCCGTTCTTCAACTGCTCAAAGTCATTGTCGATACGGGCGCCAACAGCAGTAGGAGTGCGGAAATCCATATCCGTACCTTCTACGGAAACAATCTCACCGGTAGTCATGAAGGTACTGTCCACGGGGGTATAAGCATCTGCATCAATAGTGAGCAGATAATCCGAATTGGACTTGGAGGGGTCACCGTCCAGGTTAAAGTAAGAATGGTTCGTCATATTGACAACAGTGGTACGGTCCGTTTCGGCACTGTAACGAATGTCGATGGCATCGTCATCTGTCAGCGAGAAAGTGACCTTGCAGGTCAGGTTACCCGGGAAGCCCTCCTCTCCGTCTTTCGACAGATAAGTCAACTCCAGAACCTGACTGCTCAACTGGCGGGCATCGAACACTTGATATTGGTATCCCTTGGGACCTCCATGCAGGCAATGACCGTAATTGTTGCGCGGCAGCTGATACTCTACCCCATCCACTGTAATCTTACCCTGGTTGATACGGTTGGCATAACGTCCGATGGTAGCGCCGAAATCCGAAGGGAACTTGATGTAGTCCTGAATGGAATCGAAGCCCAGCACCACATCACGCATAACGCCATCCTTGTCTGGCACCATCACTGATACAATACGTCCGCCGAAATTCGTAATACAAACTTCCATACCATTCTTATTCTTCAAAACAAACAAGTCTGTCTGCTTGCCATCCACTTCCGTACGGAAGTTGGCAGGTTCCAGTCCAGAAGCAGTCTTTTCACTCGCCTGCTTGCCCGTGCAAGCCGATGCCAATAGCATCACGCTTGCCAACAAAGTCATCATCTTATTCATAAATACAATATTGGTTACTGTTTAGACTATCATTTTTTCAACAAGAACTGCTCCGCACGTCCCGGAGTGAACAGCTCCCACAAAGAAGCGACCGTCCAGCCCGGAGCGAAGATATTGTTGTAATATCCCTTTCCGTTACGTCCGTAATCCCAATTGGTATGCTGCACCACTTCCGGGTAATAGCCTACTTTGGCAATGCCGCACATGTGTCCTTCATATGGCAGTAACTGGCGCATGGAAGTGGAAATCACCTCGGCAAAGTCAGAGAAGCGCGGCTCGTTGTACTCCTTGGAGAGCCAATGCAGCACATCGGCAAATTCGAAGATAAATACATCGATATGGTTATTCTCTACCGACACATTTCCCCAACCACGGGTTTTCAAGCCGATATCTCCCAGCATCTGACCTTCGGCAAAAGGAACATCCCAAGTATAATACCACGACAAAGCAAAATAAGCGGCTTTCTTCGCCAGACCGGCATAGTGCGCACGCTCTTCTCCTTTGGTAACCAAAGCCAGATAATAAGCAGCCGTAGCAGCATACAAGGAGGCTTCCTTGTCCTCGCAGTTGGCATCCAGCGTAGAAGAGAAATAATCGGCTTTGGATATCAGTTCCTTCTCCAGATAGTCTACCGTACGCTTGGCGCTTGCCAGATAACGTTTGTCCTTGAAATACTTGGACGCCATCACCAAAGGCAATGTTGCCGAAGGCGTGCTACCGCCGCTGGCATCCACGACAGAGAAATCATCCTTGAACTTGCGCGGGAAGCTGCCGTCCTCGTTCTGCAACTTGAGGAAGCTGTCCAGCATGCCCTTGATGCGTTTCTCCCATTCGGGGTGTTTACGCTTCTGCTGTTTCTCGTAGTTCAAATAGTTCAAGATGGCATACACTCCCTCGGACTGACGGCGGATGCTATGTCTGGTTTCCTTGAAGCCGCGGTTGTAGTGTACCACTTCGTTGAAGAAACCGGCAGGCGAAAAACCGTTCTGGAGATAAGTGTCAAAGATATGGTTGGCATTGTCCACCAGGTCTTGGCGGTTCTGCTGTTTGCCATACTCCAAAGCATTGAAAGCGTTCAGCAATGTACGTCCCACAAAGCCCACTTCGGCAACATCGGTATTGGCACAAGTAGCAGTCTCCAACTCTACACCGGAATAATAATGAGTGGGGGTATTGCCAACATAGCTTTCCACGAAGAAGTTGCTCATCACCTCCTTCATGCGGTCTACCGTGTAAGGTGTGTCAACCGGTTTCGGACGGTTAGTGTCATAACAATACTCCCAGGTGCGCTGTACGCATTCCGAAAAATCGGCAGCATTCCTTTCGGACACCTCCCAAGTCATGGAGATGCTGTCACCCTTACGAAGCAACTGGAAAGCCTCAACGGCAGGAGCCAGCGTCAATTTGCGGATATATGTCTTCGGTGCTTCCTTATAGGGGAAACCGTATGCCAAGACAGTCATACCATCCACATTGCAGAAACCGGTATATCCGATGGAAGTCTCACCGGACAAGATTACCTCTCCCTCCTTATGAGTGGTCAAAGCTTCCTTATCGAACTTGTCAATACGGATAACCGACATGGACGTACCACTTGCCGGATTGAAAGCTGCCGTCAGCGGAGTGCTCAAACGGTCCTCACGCACCAGCCAACTGTCCGATGTGTGGAAAGAAGGAGCTTCCTTCGGCGAACGCAGGTTGCGGCGATACCAGAAGCCCGGCATGTAGAACTGGCAGTCCGAATGCTTGTAACCGGTCTTTATCTGTTCCCCATAGTTGAAATACACATTTTCCAGTGCCTTGAGTGTGACGGTAATGCGCAGTTTGCCATCCTTGTCCACCACCTGGCGGATGATGTCCAATGGCAACGTTTCCGAAGCCCGGCAGCTGTACATACCATCCTGCATCTTCTGCAAGGCCAGCGGATATTGCTTGGCATCATTCCCCGGCACTTTCAAGGAAATAGAAGCAGAGATGTCTTCCGGAGCAGCATTTGCCGCTCCTGCACCCGTAATGCCCGTAAAGAGCATTATCCCCAAAACAATCTTTTTAGTCTCATAGTTACATCTGTTTTATTGTTGTTAGAAAACTATCATTCAGACATGAATACATACTTGCCGGAGCCCAATTCGACTACCAGCTTACCGTCAGCCTCCTCCACGGAATGAATCCCCGCCTGACCGGCATCTACCTGTACATGGAAGTCAAGCGGCAGCTTGATCGTAGCGGTTGTATTGGCGGGAATCTCAACGTTCCACTCCAGCTTATTGCCGTCACGTTTCCAGGAACTCCCTATCCTGCCATAAGGCGATACATGCGAAGCATTCACATAATTCAGTTTTTCCGGGAATACCGGTTCCATCAGAATCTGCTTGAACCCGACGGAAGCGGGAGCATTTTTTATACCGGCAAGATCCTCATAGAACCATATCAGCAGGTCTCCCAAAAGCATCACATGGTTTCTTGAATTCATCGCCGGATTTGCCGTGTCACCATTCCATAATTCCCAAATGGTGGTTGCACCCTTCTTAATCATGTAACCCCATGAGGGATAAGTGTCATTGGTCACTATCTTATAGGCAAGTTCCAGTCCGCCGTACTCGGTAAGTCCGCGCATCAGATGCTGGATGCCAAGCACACCGGCACTGACATGTCCCTTACAGTCTTTTTCCGTCTTCTCCACGACATTGGCAAATACTTTATCTTCATATCCGTCGGGAACCAGACCCAGTCTGAGGGAAAGCAGGTTTGCCGTCACCGTATTGTTGTCATACTGTGCAGTCTCAGTATTGAAGAATTTCTTGTTATAAGCGTCCTTGACCTTAATGGCAAGTGCTGCATACTCTTCAGCATCTGCCGGAAGTCCGTTCATTTGCGCGAACTTCTCCATCAGTTGCAGAATACTGTAAAACACCGTTGTACTCAACACTTCACCGTTCGTCTTACGGGCAGGGTCCTCCGAATGAATCAGCTCCGGCGACTCGGGAGGCATGCACCAATCCCCGTATTCATCCTTCACCAGAATATAGTCCTTCATTTTGGTCTCCGTCATGTGGTTTACCCAGCGCTTCATGGACGGATAGCGCTCTTTGATGGAGCTATCATCGCCAAACTGGCGGTAAAGCATGTCGGCTACGTAAAAATAGGCAGCCGGCCAAGTCACGTCATCATGGAAGATGGTCCAGTAACGGGGAGATACCACAGAGATACTTCCATTTTCATTCATGGACTCTTCTATATCCACCAGCCACTTCTTATACATCAAGGCATTGCCGAAAATGAAACTTTCACCATAGGCACCGGTAGTGCGGTCGCCCAGCCATCCAAGACGTTCATCACGCTGGGGGCAGTCGGTAGGCATACCGCGATAGTTTCCACGGATTCCCCAATAGGCATTCTTGTGAATTCTGTTAATCAACTCCTCGGAAGTCTCGAACGTACCGTTCGTTGCCATTTCATCATACACCACCTTACCGATGAAATCATCCGCTGCCGGTTCATAGTCCAAACCGGATATTTCCATAAAACGGAAACCATGGTAAACAAACAGCGGTTCCCAAACAAACTCACCGTCAGCGGCAGGAGTATAAATATCCGTGACAAGGGCACTGCGCAGGTTGTCAAGATACAGTTCCGTACCATTGTCCTTCAGCACTTCGGCAAAACGCATAGTAATGGGCTTGTCCTTCTTGCCACGCAGTTTCACCTGCTGTATTCCTACCATATTCTGCCCCATATCCACGATATATCTTCCATCACCTACCGATTTAACGGATATTGGCTTTATCTCCTCCATCACCTTCAGACTCGGAGAGAGCTGTGCCACAAGTTTTCCTTTGGGAGCCTCCATCCGTTCGGCCAACTGCCATCCGGAATCATTATAGCCGCTTTCCGTCCATTTACCCAATTCCAAGCGGGCATCGTAATGTTCACCGTCAAATTCGTTGTTCGCAGTTATAGGACCGTGGTTCGTCGCTTTCCAGGAATCATCGCTGACTACCGACACCGTCTCACCATTGTCGTACTCTATATTCAACTGCGCCATGAGGCGAGGTAAGCCAAAGCCTACCATCCCATTGGCACGCATGGAAAGATAGCGGCCGTTGCCCAGAGCCACGCCTATCGTATTGGTACCGGACTTCAACAAGGGGGTGACATCATAGGTCAGATAAGATACAGAAGCATCGTACCAGGTAGGCAAAGGACCGAATACATCGTTTCCAATCCTCTCGCCATTCATATAGCATACGGAAGAGCCTACTCCCGAAACATAAAGGACTGCACGCTTCGGCTGTGACGGCAAATCAAACTCCTTCCTCAGATAACGTGCCGGAAGGATGGTCCGTTCACCGTCCAGTTCCAAGTTTGTACTGTCGTTCAGTCCAATCCAGCCGGCTTTCCAGTCCGAACTGTCCAGCAAGGACATTGACCAGTGCCGGACATTGCTTTGCGCTTTGTCACCGGTATTTGTCCATACCGTGACACGCCAATAATATTTCTGTCCCGACTCCAAAGGCGCCCCTGCATATTTCACCAGCACCGACTGGTCGGACTCCACACGACCACTGTTCCATACCAGCCCGGCCCCGGTCTGCAAACTCTTTTCCGTAATCTGCCACTTCAATCTGATAAGCAGTCTGCATCACATCCTGCTTGCCGGTTGCCAACTGCCATGAGAAACGGGGAGCAAACGAAGCTACTCCTTCGGGATTATCCCGCATTTCAACGGTAGGTTCCACTATTTCCAAGGCACCTCCATTCGATGTTTTACAGCCCATCATAAGCAAGGCCAACAAGGATACTAAAACTAAAATTCTTCATACTCGTCAGAATTCAGGTTTCTCCGATTCTGTAGATGCAACGGAGCCTTCTACTGTCGGCCATCCGTCTTCCCAGCTAATCTTATCCAGCATCAATACGCGGCCTTCAGGATTCTTCGTGCTCACCGCATGATAGAAGAACCAGTCATTACCGGCATTGTCCGTCACAATCTCGGAGTTATGGCCGGTGCCCACAAAGGTATTGCTTTTCTGAATCAGCACTTCGTGCTTGTTGTCCATCATGCTACCGCCTTTCTTGTCGACGTAGGGGCCGAAAAGATTGTCCGAACGCCCTACAACGGTAGTGTAGGTACTGTTCAACCCCTCACAGCAACTTCCTATGGAAGCAAAGAAATAGTAATGTCCGTCTTTCTTATGGATATAAGTACCCTCGTAAGCGGTTCCCGCCACTTGCTGCGGTGTGGCGCCTTCCTTCAAAGACAAGCCGTCATCGGACAGTTCAATCGCATAGATTCCACGGAAGCTGCCCCAGAAAAGATATTTCTTTCCTCCCTCCTCTATGTAGAAAGGGTCGATGGAATTCTGCACATTGATTTCATTGCTGCGGAACATCTTCCCGTGGTCCTTGAAAGGTCCCTCCGGTTTATCGGCAGTGGCACAACCGATGCCGCAATTCCACTCGCCTCCCCAAACGGACATGGAATAGTAGAGTACGTATTTATCACCTATCTTGTTGATGTCCGGTGCCCACAAACCGCCGTTCGGCTCAAAATCAGGTCGGGTACGGTCGGTAAAGGCAGTACCTACATATTCCCAATCCACCAGATTCCTGGAACGGTGAATCGGCAGATTACGTATGTCCTCGGTGGCATACAGATAGTAGTAGCCGTCACCGCCCTTTATCACAGAAGGGTCGGGCAAACTGTAGTTTATCACCGGATTGCGATAGACATTCTTCGGCTGTTCTTCCGGCTCGTTTTCTTTTGTCGCCGACGACGAAGAGCATGCCGTCAGGCAACATAATGCAAACATCAGAATTTGTTTCTTCATATTATCCTTAATTATTGTATTATTAAATAATCCATGCCCAACAATGAATTCGCAGAACGGCTATCAGCCTTTTTCTGTATAATCAGCAATTCATTAGAGCCGTCTTGCAAAGTAACTGTCCCCAAATCCAATACATTCGTTGCCAGCCCGGTACTATACAGATTCAGGTTTTCTTTCAGTTTATGGTTGTTCAGGTACAAATCTATACAACCATAATCCGGTGCTACCGTAAAAGCTATTTTCAACCGATAATTGCCTCCCTTGTCGACTTTAAAGCCTAAGGAAGCTTTATCGCCTTCCTTTGCTTCAGCCCAAAAGAACTGGGCACCGTTACTCCAGTTCATGGCAGGTATACTTTGCGATCTTTCAATTCCTCCGGTCAGCCGAATATCCAAATATTCGCCTTCCACCTTCCTTCCGGCAACGGCTACATTGCTCACCAGATCATTCTTATGCTTTGCAATATCCGCAGATGCTTTAGCAGCTTCCGCCTTGCGGTTGGATGCTCCACCGGGCAGCATATACCAGAAAGTAGTAGGAGCATAGTTGATGACCGTACTGCCCCAATGCCATATCTCCATGTCAAACGTCAATGACTTGCTGAAAGGAATGGCATCCAAACCACGATAGCGCACATTGGAGACGTGCCCACACTGAGTGGAGCCTGTTCCATCCGGCTCGGCAATAAACGGATGGCTGAAAACATTGTGCATACACCAGGCATAACCGTAATAGTCTTCCGTACCGGTGCCGAAGTGCGAAGGAAATTCCTCACCGTTCACATACACTTTTTCATCACCTTCGCCCCACCAGTCGGCCAAGGAGTTGAACAAGGTTACCCCATCGCCCACATATACTCCTCTGCCGGTCAGTTTCACGAAATTTACTTCAAAGTGGTCGTCTGTCGTAGGCTTATCCGGATTTGTACGGGTATGCAGATGAGAGAACTCCGTCCACCCCGCACCGAAGTACATACTTCTTTCATCCCATTTCCAAGCCGAGGTGTATGCAGTCAGAGAAGCCTCAACCTCGTCCGTCCCCACATTCTGCAATGCAATCCTGCAATCTTTCTGATAGGGCATTACCCAAAAGCAAGAAAACAGTGAATCGGATGTTACTTCGGTATAAAAAGTCTGAAACGGAGAAAGACGGTTCCCGCTTCCGAAAAAGTCTCCTACCGGTACCCATACAGTTTCGTTTCCATCAAAAGAAATACGCAGAACCGTAGAACGCAATGCCTGGTCAAAGTCTCCGGCATGCAGCTTTACGTCCAGACGCCGAACAGCACCCGGACCGGAAAGGGTCATATCCCGCTCTTCACCGGCAGCCAGCACACTCCGAAGCATCGGTTCTTTCTGCAATCCTCCTATTTCCCTCCGGGATACAGTCAGTTTTCGTTGTACATCTGCCAGTAATTTCGCATTCTGCTTGATGTCCTCCTTAGAGAAAGTGGCTACAGACGTTCCTTCTGCATAAGTACGGTAATTGATGTTGTAATAGAAGCATTCTTCGGAAAACTCGCCGGGTTCCTTGATGGAAGGACTTTCATAGGTAATCTTGCAATGCTTGGCATAAGGTATGGGCAGATACAGATTATGTCCCCTCTGCTTATAGTCCGTCAGTTCCGATACAGAAGCCGAAAGAGGCGCATCTACCAGAGCATGTCCGCTCAATATGCCCAGAACCTCCCCTCCTATTTCGGGAACCTCCTGATTATCAAGATAAAAACGCAGGGTTCCTTTATCCGAATATGCGGCTACAGTCACCCAAAAGCGAGTGATAGCTCCCGGACCGTCCGTATCAACCAGAACAAACTCTCTCCGTCCGTCAATGGAATCAACGCGCAGAAACTGGCTTCGGTCACAATTGGCATACCAAGAGACACTATCTTTTTTGACAGACGCCCGGTCGTAACTACTGAACTGCCTGGTTTCATAATAAGGTTCAGGATACTTTGCCAATGCTTCACAATCCACCATTTCTTTCAATAAAGAAGCAGTAGAGATTGTTTCTGTCTTCTTTTGACAAGCACAGAGGCATGCTATCAGCATATAATAAAACAGTCCTTTTTTCATTTTGATGTCAGATTATCAGTTAATACCTGCGGACGGATAAGAGGGCCACCGATAGAAACCGTTCTCTGGTCGGAAATGGCAAAATCCTTGATGTACGAAGTACGCGGCTGTACCTTCGTGGAATCCCAGTGTGCATGGAAAATATATTTCCAACTGCCGTCTTTGCAACGGAAGGGCGCTCCGTGTCCGGTACCCATCAAACCATCGGCACGTTGCAGAATCGGGTTTCCCTCGTATTTCTTCCACGGTCCCATAGGACTGTCTGAAGTTGCGTAGCCCACTCCGTAATTTTTGCTTTCAAAGTGATTGGCTGAATAAATCAGGTAATAAATGCCCTCTTTCTTCAAGACGGAAGGGCCTTCGGCCACCTTGGCAGGCTTGTCCTGCGAAAGTTCCCAAGGCTCTCCCACTTTAATGCACTCCGTCAACGTTTCCTGCTTGATGCCGGTCAAATCATCGTTCATTTCTGCCACCCAAATGACATTGCCATCTGTGAAACGCACGAAATAAAGGTAAGGCGTGCCGTCATCGTCGATGAAGAGAGAAGTATCAATGCTCTTCTCATCCCATATAGGCTGCTTCACCTCCTGACGGAACGGGCCTTGGGGAGTATCTGCCGTTGCCACGCAAATATGCTCTTCGGTGGAGTAGAACAAGTAAAACTTTTTCTTCGACTCGATATAGTAGACTTCCGGAGCCCAGAATCCCCACGTACCGTAGGAGTCGGCGGCCGACAACGCCTGGCCTTCACGCGTCCAGTTCTTCAGGTCATCGGAAGAGAAGCAGGCAAAGCCCTCCCCTTCTACCGTACCTCCGGTGCCGTAAGCATAGTACTTGCCTTCGTAAAGCATCACGTAAGGGTCGGCAATCGGCAGATAGTCTGATTCTACAACCGTCTTCTCCTTGCATCCGGCAAAACAAAGACAAAGCAACAGCAACCATATACAATTTTTCTCCATATCCATCTTTTATTTTACTACTTTGGGGGTCATATAGTCCTTGCTGATTCTCATACGGTCCACACCGTCCACTTTCTCGAAAGAAACATCAGTGATATACATGGCGCGCGGATGGATATTGTTCTTGTCCTTATGAGCATGGAAAACAAGACGAAGCTTGCCAGCCTTGTCTGTGAAGGTGGCACTGTGTCCCACCCCGACCAGTTCTCCGGGTTTCTGCAACAAGGGATTCTCCTCGTATTTGGTCCAAGTACCCATCAAATCGGTAGCCGTGGCGCAACCTATGCCGTAGAAGGGACTTTCATAACTGTTGGCGGAATAAGTCATATAATAAATTCCGTTGTGCTTGACGACAAACGGACCTTCATTCACACGAGGCCACACTTCCTCCCATGCCTGAGAAACGTGAATGCAAGGATGCATGGTCTCCTTCTTGATAGTCATGAGGTCTTTCTCCAATTCGGCCACCCAAATGTTGAGTCCGTCGTTGAAACGGTCGAAAAAGAGATAAGGTGTGCCGTCGTCATCAATGAACAGGGAGTTATCAATGCATTTCTCATCGGCAATCTGGGGCTCCTTCTTGCTCTGAGTGAACGGACCTGCGGGCGAATCGGCTGTTGCCACACAGATATGCTCGTCTGCCGAATAGTACATATAGAACTTCCCGTTCACTTCGTAGACCT
>ENA-OQNM01000681-OQNM01000681.1-human-gut-metagenome-genome-assembly--contig:-NODE-681-length-11928-cov-3.656893_pt1 | contig 11928 bp, 10 predicted proteins | sample MGYA00242632_ERZ504886 | MGnify/ENA primary metagenome ERZ504886 (study PRJEB26092, sample SAMD00036424) | human gut metagenome | host: Homo sapiens | study: EMG produced TPA metagenomics assembly of... | reverse complement strand
CCAGGGCGGCCATCTGCGTCTTGCCGTTCTGCAGCGCGTTCGTTCACCACGGCCGAGGTTGGCTCGGGGAAGATCCTGGATCGTCCTGGCCTGTGATTGCACGGACTGGTCGACCGTGGCAAGCTGCTGCGCCGCAGCGATGATCGGCTCCATGTTGAGCTGCCCATCGCCACTGGAGAGGCTGGCACCGGTCAGTGTGGTGACGACCTTGCCCAGCTGGGGCAGCGTGGTCTGCGCGAAGTCATCGATGGTACCGATGGCGGTGCGCGCCGTCTTCACGTCACCGCCGACCACGGGCATCTTCTCCGCCAGCGTCCACAGACCGCCGCTGACATCCTGCTTGGCGGCGGCCGCCTCCTTCTGGATGTAGCTCACGTCGGACAGCGCCTTGACCATGTCGTCGGTGGAACCGTCCTTGATGACCTTGGCCGCGTTAACGACATTGTTGAGGTGCGCTTTGGCGCTCATCGCCGACTTGTACAGTTTGAATCCGCTGAAGCCGGCCGCCGCGGCGCACACGACCAGCAACAGCAGTACGACGAGCAGCGCGTTGCGAACGCGATGGGTTGTCCTGGTGACCGTGCGTGCGTGTGATGGCATGGGCTACTTCCTTACGTTATGACATGTATCGATACTGGCTAGCTGCCCGGTTACGCTTTCGCTGGACGGGTAGCCCGGCGGACGGCACGTAGCAGTGCACGACGTGCACATCGCGTATGATGCCGGGGGTTGTCAGCGCGGCTGACTGGGGTGGCCGCGGACCGGTACCTGGACTTGCAGCTGCCCTCCGGCGATGCGTGTCACCTGCAGCGGGGAACGTCCGCTGCAGTTACGGCTATTACCGGCCAGCCGACAGCAATCGCTGGTTTAGTTGTTGGTCTTTTCCGGCTGGTCACCCGTTCCCATGAGCTGGCATGCACCTTTCAGCGAGTATCTCTCCTACCGCATGCCAGTCTACCCATGCCCGCGGGATAACCCAAAAAGCCTTGCAAGAATACCGAATTTCTTTACCTTTGGCCCTGATCGTTCGACGGCTCTCAAGACGGCGTAACCTCATCCAACCGGCCGATCCCCGGAGGCGGAACCAGCGGAATCCTCGTGACCGGGAATGCGATCGTTCCCGCTTGCGCGATGGCGGATGCGCGCAACGCCAACGACGCATCGACAAGCCACTGTATGGCACTCTCAAAATCCTTGCCACGTCCACCAGCTCACACCACGCCGTATACGAACTTCTTGTTCTCTTTCGCCAACTGGGAAGGAATTGAATCCCATACCTGATTGAGACGAAGCGTGGTGACGGCGGGACTATCACGCATATCAACATGTTTGGAGAAATCGTCACGATAATCGGAGACCAGACTATTCTGCAATTTACGAACCGCCGTGAAGTCAGGATTCGGCAGAGTACTGGCGAACGCTTCAACGATCTCCGGCATGCCTCCTGTATACATGAAATACCGCAGCCAAGTCATGACCCTGTCATGCATTACGTTAATTAGCGGAGAATCCTTGGACTCAAGCATTTCGGCCAAGGCATACTGTTTGCACGCATACAGGAATTCAACAAAAGACATAGGATACAGCTTGAGTCTACTGACCTTGCCAACCGGGAATGAAAACCCAGGATGCATGGCGATGCCAAGCGCCGATCCAGTGGCCAAGACGTCATACTCCGGGGCAGCTTCATTGAACATCTTCAGCGAAGTCATCGCCCTCGGCACCTCCTGTACCTCATCGAAAATGACGAGCGTATCCTCGGGAGTGATCCTAGTTCCGGACTCGATCGACAGTGCGGGAATCAGCCGTTCCACACTCAGATCCGCATCAAACAACATACGCATGTTGGCATTGTCGAAAAATGCGACACAACAGCAATACGTAAGGTACTTGACAATCTTTGATGGAGTCGTATACTCATATCTGTCAGGTACTTGACATAATTACTGAAGAGGATGAAAAAGACACACGACCAGCGACGCTTCGCTCGCTTCCTTATTAAAGGAGACCGGCATGAACATCACACATGACATGAGCAACGACCTCACCGAATACGACCCGGAATCCCGTCAAGTAGACGGACCGAACCCCATCGAAAACCGCATCAGCTCCTCCGCGGCCCGTGTTCCCGACATCATCAGCTGCACTTCCGGCATCACCGTCCAGGGCCGCCAACTCCACTCGTTCGCGTTCACCACGGACGCGGCCATCATCCGCAACACCAATGCCGACGCCATTCTCGCCGTATATCCGTTCACCGGCGAACCAGTCATCACCCAGGCCCTACTCACCGCGGCCCAGGCCCCGCTGTTCGTCGGCGTGGGCGGTGGCACCACCACCGGCCCGCGCGTCATCCAACTCGCCATGATGGCCGAGATGCAGGGTGCGGCGGGCGTGGTGCTCAACGCGCCGGCGCCGCCCTCCACGGTGTACGACGTGGCGCGCATCACGAACACCCCGGTCATCGCCACGGTCCTGACCTGCGATGACGAATTGGACGAGAAAATCGAGGCCGGCGCCTCCATCATCAACGTGGCGGCCGGCCGCAGGACGCCTGACGTGGTCCAGCAGATCAGGCAGCGTCACCCCTCCATCCCGCTGCTCGCCAGCGGCGGTTCGACCGACGAGTCCATGGCCGAAACCATCGTGGCCGGCGCGAACGCGCTGACCTGGACCCCGCCGAACGCGCAGGAGATGCAGCGCTCGATGATGATGCGCTATCGCGGCGAATCCACCGGCGACAACATGCAGCACTGACGTAAGGATTCCGAACATGAGCAGCACCAGCAACAACGCCGCCGTAACCGGAAACGACGCGGTCGACGACGTAATGGCCACGAGTCAATCGGCGGAGAACGGCACAAGCCACGACACCGCCGACGGCGATATCAAGAACGATGTTCTCAGCAGTTTCATCAGCATTGGCCGTATCATGGCGTATCGCGCGATACACAGACGGCTCGTCTCCCCCGGCGCCAAATCGCCGCGCGGCGAACATGCTTTCGACCCACGCCGTGGCCAAGGCCGCGTCTTGGCCACGCTCAGGGAATCCGACCAGACCAGCCAGAAGGACTTGGCCGCGATGTTCGGCATGAGCCGCCAGGCCATGGCCGAACTGTTGAAGAAACTGGAGGCCAGCGGTCACATCAGCCGCCGTCCATCCAGGCGGGACAGCCGCGTCATGATGGTCAGCCTCACCAACCAGGGCCGCAAGGCCGCCGATCTGCTGGGCAAAGCGCCCGACCAGACCTCCTCCATGCTGGACTGTCTCAATGAAACCGAGCTACAAACCCTACACGGCTACCTGCAGCGCATCATCGACACCTCCTCCGACGACCTACCGGCCTCGACCGCCGAGGATGTCAAAAAGTGTGAGCTGCTTATCGAACACCTCAAGCGCAGGCGAATGCCGACCGACCGCGCATAGTTTGCGAACAGCCCGCACGACTTGTGGCCGCATAAGCATGCGGCCACACAACAGTCCAGCCGCACAGTCATCCAGCCGCCCCTACAAACACACCCGATTCACCATTTGCACGACATCTTGCACCAAACCCTACTTTGAAATGCGGTATTTTGCACCAAAACCCCATTTTGAAATGCGGCATTCTGCGACATACAAGGCAGAAAATGCTACTCCCATAAGGGATATTGATTTTCATCGACGAGGTGCAAGAGGCACCGGATGTAATGACCACGTCAAGTTTGATGTACCGGCGTCGCAATTCGGCGATTTGACGTTTCACCACATCTCGCTGATTGCGAAAAACAGCAAGTCGTGATTCGAGCGTGGCATCACCTTGCTTAGTCATATCAACAAAATCCTTGATCTCTGCGAGACTCATGCCCGTGGATTTCAGACATTCAATGAGATCAAGCAATTCAAGATCGCCGTCATCGAAGCATCTCCGTCCGAAACCAGTTCAAGCGATACCGGGCAAAAGACCTTGGCCGTCATAGTAGCGCAACGTATGTTCGGACAGCCCAGTCTTTCGCGACACCTGACCGATGGAATATCCCATGCCAACTCCTTTCCCTGCAGTCGAGCCAGTGTGAGTCCAGCCACATTCACGGATGTCCTATGCGGAACGGACACTCTTCGACTGCCTGAACCTTGCAGCCCAAACATGCATCAATCAGCACAAATCACAGACAGTGGGCCATATACAACGGCAGCTTGATGCGTTCTCCATCCACTTCGAGTTGGCGGGGATGCAGAACGTATTCCTTGCCCAATCGTTGGGCATACCTTTTGCGGAATTTGTCGAGCGAAGACACACCGTATCGTTTCGTGGATTTCACTTCGATCGGGCTGATGCGAGGCTTCATCGCGGCATTATCGTATTCCCGAACGATGAGGAAGTCTATTTCCATGGTTTTCGAGGCATCCGCCCTATCCAAGCGCGAGAAGAAATACAGTTTGCGCCCATTCGCCCGGAATTGCTGAGCCACCGCATTCTCCACCAGCATCCCTTCGTTGAGCGAGAGTTTATCGAACAGAATATCCCGGTACACATCATCCGGCGTTGTCTCTCGATCGGCAAACGCCTGCGACACCAGCAAACCGGTATCCGCCATATAGCATTTGAATGAATCGTTATCTTCGTACAATCCCAGCCCCACCAAAGGGTCAGTCGAATTACGGCACAGGTTCACCAAGCGGGCGTCTCCCAACCAGAAGAACGCCGAATCGTATTCACGAGATCGAGCCCCCTTATCGACCGATGCCAGAGTGAATCGTTTCTCATGCTTGGACAGCTGCCCTGGAATCTGAGCGAAAATGCCCCGCACGCGGCCGGCATCGCCATTGGCGAACTTGCCGATATCATCACTGTACAGCTGCAGGATGCCACGCTTGATCAAATCCACCTCGCCAAAATCGCGCTGCTCGACATAATCGGCAACCGCCTGCGGCATACCGCCCACCAGCAGATATTCGCGCCACAGCCTCATCGCTCGTTTGTGCAGCGCATCGGGCAACGGGACCAGACGCTCGAACGATTTGCGAATCGTTTCAGCAAGCAGCTCCTCCCCCATGGCCCAGCAGAACTCCTCAAAATCGAGCGGCCCCATGTCCATTTTCCGTTCCTCGGAGGGGATGACGATATTCGCCACATTCCTCTTGATGGAGATCAGCGAACCAGTTTCCACATAGTCATACCGGCCATCCGCAACCAGATATTTGATGAGCTCCCTCGCCGCCGGATACCGCTGCACCTCGTCGAAAATAATCAACGATTCACGCTCGTACAGTCGCTTGCGGTAATACGCAGACAACAGCATGAAAAATGTGTCAAAGTCATCACGCTGGTTTTCGAAGATGTCGCGAACATCGCGCGGCAAACGTGTGAAATCGATGAGAATATATGACTTGTACTGAGTGCGGCCGAATTCCTCGACAATGGTGCTTTTGCCCACACGGCGAGCGCCTTCGATGAGAAGAGCCTCACGCCCACCCGCTTTTTGTTTCCATGCGATCAGCTTATCCAGCATCTTGCGCTTCAACATGAGCAATCACCTCATTACACGAAAACAACAGTATAGGCATATGCTATTCTACACGAAAACAGAAGTATAGAGATGGCCGATTCTACACGAAAACAACGGTATGGAAACATGCACCGAACCGGCTCACCCCCAATCTCTCCCCCATCACACCGGCGGCCTGTTCGATTGTGCGGTTTTGTGCGAATGGCTCACACGGTTCTTAGTGAGAACCGTTCTCTGCGCACCTGACCCTAGAACCGGATCAGCGCCTTGATGACCTTGCGCTGGTCCATCGCCTCGTAGGCGTCCTGGATATGGTCGAGGTCGTACTCGGCGGTGAACACGCGGCCGGGTTGATCTCGCCTTGAGCACCGCGTCCAGCAGACCCTCATCAAGGTCATAGTGGCGCACGGGAGCCGGGCCGCCCTTGATGCCGATGTTGCCGTAGAACGTGCCTTCGGCGCTGATCTCCACGTCGTGCGGCAGGCCCACACGACCAATCACGCCACCGCGGCGAATCAGGCCAATCGCCGTGTCGAAGGACTGCTTGGAGCCCACGCATTCGAGAACTGCGTCCGCACCATAGCCGCCGGTCATCTCCAGCACCTTGTCAATAGCCTCTTGGCCACGCTCGGGCACGATATCAGTCGCACCGAATTCGCGGGCGAGCGCCGCGCGATCCTCGTGACGGCTCATGGCAATAACGCGCGTGGCACCGCGCATCTTGGCGGCAATCACACCGCACAGGCCAACTGCGCCATCGCCCATGACCACGGCGGTGTCACCGGGCTTGACCTCGGCAGAAACCGCCGCGTGATAACCGGTGGACATCACATCGGAAATGGTCAGCAGCGATGCGAGCTGCTCATCGGAATAATCTTCCGGTGAACCGGGCACCTTGACCACGGTGCCGTCCGCCTCGGGCACACGCAGGTATTCGGCCTGACAGGCGGAGAAGTAGCCGCCGTGCGGGCACACGGATTCGAAGCCGGCCTTGCATACCGGGCACTTGCCGCAGCTGTATGGGAATGGCACAACCACGAAATCGCCGGGCTTGACGGATTCGACCGCCGCGCCAACCTCTTCGACCACACCGATGGACTCGTGACCCACCTGGCTGTGTGCGGCCTGTCCGCTCAGCCCACGGAAGAACCACAAATCAGAGCCGCACACGCACGTGCGCACCACGCGGATCACGATGTCATCATCCTGTTCAAGCATCGCCTTCGGCACTTCTTCCACGGCCATCTTGCCAGGCTCCACGAAAATCGCAGCTTTCATGGTTTCAGACATACGTTCATAACTCCTTGTTTTCCGGCATCGAGCGCTTAAGGCCCGTTATCCTCGTGTTCTATTAAACAATAATCGCCTTGCATTAACCAATAGCCATAAACCATGTTTCGCCATACCCATGAGGTATGGCAACAACCGAGCAATTCACTGCGATAGGCCAATATCCGAGATACGCTCACTGTTCGATTCGTCGCCATGAGTAATCTGGAGAACCGGCGATGGAACCCGCCTGAACTCGTTTCGAACCGCACACTGCTGATAGTTCCTACACACGATTTGATATTGCATGGAATCGTTGTGTCTTCAGCAGGATTCAGCGGTTTCAGGAAAGGCTATTATGGATTCGCAATCCCCATCCGCAGGTGCCCGGCCGATTACGCACACGACCACTCCCCCGGCGCGCAAGCTCCCCGATATTCATCTTGATATTGTGTTGGTCGTCTTCTGCGGCGGTGCGATCGGCACCGCTATCCGCTATGCGTTCGCACAGATTCCCGCGGCTGGCAGCTTCCATACCGGCACGTTTGTGGCCAACATGCTGGCTTGCTTCTGCTATGCAGGGTTGACCGCTTACTTGGCCGGCGCTTCCCGGTTCGGCGCACGTTCCAAAGAACTTGCCAGTCGCGGACTCGGCATGGGCGTATGCGGTGGTTTGTCTACGATGTCGACACTCGCGCTGGAAGGTTTTACCGCAATCCGCGACGGTCAGATGGCGGCCGGCATTGCCTATCTACTGGTGACGTTCGCGCTGGGTCTGGTTTGTGCGTCTGCCGGCGTGTGGGCAGGAACGCATCTGGCCGGCTCCTCGAACGTATCCGCCGAAGCGTCCGCTGATACGAATGCCGCTACGACCAGCAAGGGAGGTAAGGCGTGATGACCGTATTCCTACCAATCTTGGTCTGCCTGTGCGGCGGCGTAGGCGCCTCCTGCCGCTATCTGCTTGACGTGACCATCAAAACGTACTGGCAGCGCGCATTCCCACTTTCCACGTTCACCATCAATCTCATCGCCGGATTCCTAGCCGGTTTGGTCGCGGCGCTGGCACTCGGCGGGACACTTGATGAACCATGGCGGCTAGTGCTGGCCACCGGTTTCCTCGGCGGCTTCTCCACGTTCTCGACCGCAATCAACGAAATGGTGACGCTCTTCCGCAAACACCGCTACCCCACCGCAGCGGCCTATCTGGTGCTGTCGCTGGGTGTGCCGGTCGTTGCTGCGGCCTGCGGTTTTCTCGTCTGACCGCCACGCCGATTCCCGACGCGGTCAGCGGTATCATTGCGAGGTCGAACGTCACAGGTACATCCGGGAGGTATATGGGCATGGCGAACAATGGAGCGGATGTGAAGCCGAATCAAGGTGTGGGCGCCACAAATACCTCGACCACAACGAATACTGCGGAAAATACCGCGGGCACGGCAACCCCGAAGCAAAATGGACTCGCCGTGCTGGGCAAGTATGTGGGTGTTTCCGCCACGCAGACCATTGTGGAGTATGCGACGTTCGCCATTCTGCACTTGATCGGCGTACCCTCACAGATCGCCAACGGCATCGCCGTGGTGTGTTCGGCGACCTACAACTTCGTGATGAACCGCAACGTGACATTCAAATCGTCCAGCAACTTCACCCGTTCCGTGGCGCTGTTCGTGCTGCTGTGGATCTGGAACTTCACGTTCAGCACGCTGCTGATCGGCTGGATGCCGGGTGCGACCGGGCTGAGTCCATATGTGGTGAAGTTCATTGCGATGGCCTGCCAGTTCGGCTGGGGTTATCCGTTGTGTAAGTACGTGATTTTTAGGTGACACATTCCAATTGCTCACTGTCGTTCGCCTTCGCCTATTTGTATTTGGAGCGCTTATCAGAAGAACAGCATCGCAACACCTGCAGCGAAGCACATGAGCAGAATCGATGTCAGGAAGCTGGCGAGCATCGGCTTCTTGCCCTTGGAAGCGATGGCCTTGAAGTTCACGTTGATGCCGAGCGCGGCCATGGCCATGCCGAGCACGATGTACGCAAAGTCCACGAGCTGCGGGGTGATGGAGGTGACGAACGGTACGAAGGTGCCGATAATCGAAGCGCCGATGAAGCCGAGCATGAACCACGGGAAGGCCACGGTCTTCTTGCCGGTGCTCTGAACCTCGGAATGCTTCTTCTCCCACCAGATGGCGATGATGATGGCCGCGAACACAAGCATGAGCACGCGGGAAAGCTTCATGATGGTGGCGATGTCCACCGCGCCGAACGCGTCGCCGGCGGCCACGGCATGGGCGATTTCGTGCAGGGACGCGCCAGCGGTGATGCCCAACTGCGTCTTGCTCAGGCCCGTCAACGGCCCAAGGGCGATTTCCAGCAATGCGAAGATGGTGCCCATGATGGCGATGATGGCCACGGCCATCACCTCATTGTTGGCCTTCTCATCCTCTTTTTCCGGCGGCACCTTGATGGAGCCGGACAATCCCATGACGGCTGCCGCGCCACAGATGCCGGTACCGCCCGCCACGAGAATGGCGAGCTGCGGATCGACGCCAAGCTTGCGTGCGATGTTGTAGCACACCACGATGGTGAGCGTCACCACCACTGCCGCGATCGGCAGACACTTGATACCCTGCGTGAACAGCACCGTCAGATTGAGCTTGAAACCAAGCAGGATGATGCCCAGGCGAAGCAGCTTGTTCGAAATGAGCCCGGCCGCATCCTTCACACCGGCCTTATGTTCGGCGGAACGGCTCGAATACCATTTGCGGATCGGGAACTGCGCGACCATGCCGATGAGCAGAGCGATGATCAACGCGCCGAACAGGCTGAATCCCGGAAACTGCTTGAGCCACGAAGCCACCAGAGAGGCCGCCAACGTGACGATGCCAATGAACGCCATTCCCTTGGTGGCTATGCGAGTCCACCATTTCTTGCAAAAATCAATCACGAGCGTCAAGTGTTCCGGTTCATGCGGACAAGCCGGCCGGATGGGGAGACACGCGCGGGAATCCATATTTTGCAACATATCTCGAACGGGTTTGAGGTCTGTTTGCTTCAAGTCGGGTTTAAGTTGGTACGCTGGAGATGCAAGCCAAAAACACAGGCAGAATCAAGGAGGGTCAAGATGCAATTCGAAGCCTCGCGACTGGAAGGACTGGAACACCGCACCGACGCGCAGTCCGCACCGGAAGTGTTCTTCACGCCGATCATCACACCGGAAAGCCTCGTCGCCGCCTACCATGCGCTCGGACGCAAGCCGGAAGGCAAAACGGCCATCAAAGTCCATTCCGGCGAATCGGAAAAATCCAATAATCTCAATCCTTCGCTCGTCAAGGACCTCGTGCAGGAGATCGGCGGCACGCTCGTGGAATGCGCTACCGCATACGACGGCAATCGTGAAACCCCCGAAAAAAGCCTTGCCACGTTCAAAAAGCACGGATACGCCGATCTTGCGCCAATCCAGATCATGGACATGGGCGGCGAAATCGAGATACCCGGTGGCCAAGCACCGCCACATCGCCTACGACATCGTCGGCAAGCATATCGACGACTACGATTCCATTTTCGTGCTGTCGCATTTCAAAGGCCATCCGACTAGGGAGGCTTCGGCGGCGACGCTCAAGAACGTGTCCATCGGCATAGCCTCGTCGAACGGCAAACGCTGGATCCATTCCGCCGGCGTCACCAAGGACAAGTGGGTGGAAACTCCTCAGGATACATTCCTCGAATCGATGGCCGAAGCCGATGAGGCCGTGATCGGCCACATGCATGGCAAGATGATGTATCTGAACGTCATGAACCGCCTGTCGGTGGATTGCGACTGCCTCGGCCTCCCCGACGGAACCGGACATGCATGACATCGGCGTGCTGTCCTCGCTCGACCCGGTGGCACTCGACCAGGCATGCGTCGACCTCATCCACACCGCCCCCGACGGAGCGTCCGTCACCGAACGCATCGCCTCGCTCCACGGCGAACACATCCTCGAATACGCCGAGGAACTTGGCATCGGTTCGCGCGCGTACCGTCTGACCGTACTCGACTGACGGCGAACGCAATGGTCACGAAACCCGCGAAGCCTACGGAAGCCAGCATCGCAATCGCACGTATCGAAACGTTGCTTGCCGAACGCGATTGTGTGTTCGTCGCAATCGACGGGCCATGCACGTCTGGCAAAACCACGTTTGCCGCGATGCTCAACAGGCGTTTCGGCGGCAACGTGCTGCACATGGACGATTTCTTCCTCCGTCCCGAACAGCGCACGCCGGAACGTTTCGCCGAACCCGGCGGCAACGTGGACCGTGAACGGTTCGAAACGGAAGTGCTGGCACCGCTCGCCGCCGGACAAGCCGCGCAATACCGGCCATGGGATTGCCATACAGGCGATTTCGCCGTCGCGTACGCCGTCGAACCGGCCCAGCTGACCATTGTGGAAGGCAGCTACAGCATGCACCCCGCCTTGCGGAGGTATTACGATTGCATGATCTGTCTTGCGGTCGATCCTGCCGAACAGTTGCGTCGGCTCGAACGACGCAATCCACGCATGTTGCAACGATTCGTCGACGAGTGGATTCCGCTGGAAAACCGCTATTTCGAAGCGACCAATATCCAAGCCGTCGCCGATTTGCTGGTCGACACCGCGCTGCCGGACGGTGGGTCGGTCGTCGAGCCGGTATGACGTATACGCATATCCGAAGAGAAGGAAACATTAAGGAGAAAACAAATGTCTGATTCCGCAACCATGCCCGCGGCCGCCCTGCGCCGCACCGACCTGCCGAAACTGAGTCTCGGCACCAAGACAGCAGCCACCCTGCTCGCCATCGTCGCAGCGGTCGTGCTGCCGCAACTGTTCCACGTCATCGGCGCCGTCTCCGGACAGGGCACCATGCTGGGCGTCGCGTTCCTGCCGATGCATCTGCCGATCATCTTCGTCGGCCTGATCGCGGGCCCCGCCGTCGGCGCGATCGCCGGCGCCGCCGCTCCGCTCGTGAGCTTCCTGCTGTCCGGCATGCCGATGCTGGCGATGCTGCCGCTCATGATGGTCGAACTGTGCGCATACGGCCTCGGTAGCCGGTCTGCTGCGCGGCATCAAGCTGCCGAGCCTGGCGAAGGTGGTCATCGCACAGCTCGCCGGACGTGTGGTGCTGACCGCAGCCACCGCGATCGCCGTGTTCGCG
>ENA-OQNM01000678-OQNM01000678.1-human-gut-metagenome-genome-assembly--contig:-NODE-678-length-11970-cov-2.941738_pt1 | contig 11970 bp, 7 predicted proteins | sample MGYA00242632_ERZ504886 | MGnify/ENA primary metagenome ERZ504886 (study PRJEB26092, sample SAMD00036424) | human gut metagenome | host: Homo sapiens | study: EMG produced TPA metagenomics assembly of... | reverse complement strand
GATAAAGATAAAGGTTCTTGTAGCCACTGTTTTTTTTCAGCATCACGGATACATTGACCTGACTGTTTTCATACCCCGTCAGTTCGTTGCGGAACTGTTCGTTGTGCCCCGCCAGGCGCTTTATCTCCTGCTCGCGTTCACGACGCAGCACCGTACATACCGGGATAAGGATTTTCAGCACTACACAATCCATGATATGGTGTCCTTGGATATAAAGATAGGTATTGTCCGGAGTCAGTCCCAAACGTTCCAACTCCGTGCCCAGCTGCTCCACCCGGTCGATGTAGCGGGGGAAACGGGCTTGCAGTTCGGACAGCTTCGCTGACACCGTCTTTTGCATTTCATCCAGACTACGGTAAGGGTGACGCAGATTTATCTCCTGCAAACGCACGCAGGCGTTGAAGTCGTACATCGGGAAAGTGTGCGTGTCGTGCTGGCGGTAGAACCAGACATTCCACAGAAACAGCGGATAGGCAATCTGCGAATAACGCTTCAGAAAAGCGGGGAAGTCCAGGATATGCCGGTCGTTCAGCGTGGCCTGCACACAGACTTCATGCAGACTGTCGGCAAAGCAGTGGAAGTTCTCGATGGCATAGCCATAAGTCTGAAAGATATAGGGATTCTTGTTTATCTTATGCGACACCTTGGTGGCACCTTGCAGCAGGAAGTCGTAGTCGCTGTCTACACAAGCTATCAGGCTGCGGCCCAGCTCCGATGTGTTCAACGTATTCATCAGCACCATCTTCTTGCCCTTTGCCAGAGAGGTGGCCGAGGGAAGCATCACTTGAAAATAACGTTCCTCATTCTCGAACTCGGACAGCAGCGTCCGCCAGAAAGCGATGTCGTCATAGCTCTCCACATACGCCACTATGCGCCTGCGTGCCCTCTTGGGAGACAACTTGCGGGCGGCATCCAGATAGGAGGAAGTAAGGTTATGTCTTAGGGAAGTAGCCACGCATCCAGGGATTAAGGATTAGGGATTAGGGATGAAATCTCGCTCACTTCGGTCACCGCATCCAGCCAGCCTTCCATGATGACGGCAGGCGAATGGGTGGTGAGAATAAGCTGCACATTGGGATTCAGGTTGCGTATCATGCCGATGAGCTTCTGCTGCCATTCGATGTGCAGGGAGGCTTCCGGCTCATCCATGAAGAGTACGCAGTGGTCATCGTCACGCACCAACACGGTCAGCAGGATGACGAGCATCTGCTTCTCGCCCGAAGACAATTTGTAAGGCAATAGGCGCTCGCCGTTCTGATAGAAAACGATGTCGTTGCTTTTGCGGTCTATCGTCTTATGGGTATAGCTAAAAAGCTCGTCAATCATATCCTGGAACTTCCGCTTCGGGAGGGAAAGGGAGGGAGCTAGGCTGCGCTGCTCTTCATCACCACTGAGCAGCTCTATCATCTTATTGCCGATGTTCACTTGGTAGTCCAGATAACGGCGCTGGAGCAGATAGAGCTGCCAGTCCAGTTCCGACTTCACGTTGGCATCGGCCATGCGTGCCGTAAAGTCGCCCATGATAAGGGGGCGGTCGTAACTACGGATTACATCATAAGGGATAAAGGTGGCTGCGGGGTTGTCGAAGTAGACGTGTACGCCGTTCTTCTCGTCACTCTTCACTTCACCCGATGTCTGTTCCAGATAGTTGACCGAACGGTTCAGGATAGTGGTCTTCCCCACTCCGTTGATGCCGGAAAGTATATTGACGTCAGGACGCAGGTCCCAGGCAATATCGTACCGATGCCACAATTCGTGTATTTCGATACGCTTGATGTAATTGGCTTGTACTTCCATGGTTTCTTGCTTTAATTAAAAGCAAATATACACGATAATCTCTTATTTCTACGCCCACGAACCAGAAAAATCATATAATGAAAGATTTTCTCTTTTCAGAAAATAGTTGTTCTTTTGCACCCGCAAAAAACAAAAGAGTATGAACAAGAACATTCAAGGGCATCTGTTCGCCCTTACCGCAAATATCTTATGGGGCTTGATGGCACCTATAGGCAAGTCGGCTCTGGTGGAGTTTTCCGCGTTGTCAGTAACCACATTCCGCATGGTAGGCGCAGCCGCCTGCTTCTGGCTCCTCTCCTTATTCTGCAAACGCGAACAGGTGGACCACCGGGACATGCTGAAGATATTCTTCGCCGCACTCTTCGCCCTGGTATTCAATCAGGGTGTCTATATCTTCGGACTCTCCATGACTTCACCCATAGACGCCTCCATCGTTACAACCACGCTGCCTATCGTCACCATGATAGTGGCTGCAATCTATCTGAAAGAACCGGTCACCAACAAGAAAGTGCTGGGTATCTTTGTAGGGGCTATGGGAGCATTTATACTCATCATGAGCAGCCAGACCACCGGTGCCGGCAATGGCAGCCTTATCGGAGACCTTCTCTGCCTGCTCGCCCAAATCAGCTTCTCCATTTATCTGACCGTATTCAAGGGGTTGTCGCAGAAATACTCTCCCATCACCCTGAACAAATGGATGTTTGTCTATGCCTCCATGTGCTACATCCCGTTCTCTTACCACGACGTGGCTTCCATACAGTGGAGCAGCATCTCCACAGCCGCCCTGCTGCAAGCGGGATATGTGGTTGTGGGTGGAAGCTTCCTTGCCTATATCTTCATAATGAGTGCGCAGAGACTGTTGCGCCCCACTGTGGTGAGCATGTACAACTACATGCAGCCCATCGTGGCCTCAACCGTTGCCATCATCTTAGGCTTGGGAGTGTTCAATTTGGAAAAGGGGATAGCCATAGCCTTGGTATTCCTGGGAGTGTACATCGTGACACAAAGCAAGTCACGCAAGGACTTTGAGAAAGAAGGGAAAGCCGTATAGAACAGCCGTTCCACCGTCACAGTACTCCGGCACGTACCCGGCTCAGAGACTCGGGAGTCATTAACAGATAAGATGCTATGTGGTTGACTGAGGCACGCCGGGCTATCTCCGGATAATCCCTGACGAAACGCGCATACCGCTCGCGTGAGGTTTCGAAACGCCAAGAGTCTGCTTTATATTGGGAAAGCATTAAAGACCCCTCCAACAAATGACGAAGCAGACGGGCTATATGCAGATAGCGCTCAGAGAGTTCGACCAGCCCTGCATACGAAATGCTCCAGATGACGCCTTCCTCCAGGGATTCCAGCTGAAGGCAATTACGGCGTCCGGTGAAAAGGCTGACGATACACATAGCGCCGTCACCATCGCAGGCAAAGTTCTCTGTAATGTCCCGGCCTTCTTTGAAATAGAACTGGCGAAGCAGTCCTTTCTCTACGAAAACAATATCCCTGGCTATATCTTTCTCACTAATCAACAGTTCTCCTTTGTGCACCTCACGGCGTACAAACAAACCGGCAATGAGCTCCAGCTCCTCAGAAGGGAGTTCATGAAGGCGGCGGGTAAACCGCCGCGCCACTTCCATGTTGTTTTCCTTAGTCATCGATATAGAGAAAGGGATATGCCCTTATTTCTTCAGTTCTGCAAAATAGGTGTCCAGCAAGTTCTTGGCAGCCACAAAAGAAGTCAAGTTGCCTTGTAGCACTTGGTTTTCCTTGCCAGTCAGCATCGCTTCAATCTGCGGATTGTGGTAGAAGCTGTCACGCAGCTGTTCGTTAATGGTCTCGTACATCCAGTATTTGCTTTGCTCGTTGCGGCGGTATTCAAAGTAGCCGTTGTCTTTCACAAAATCAATGTATTTGTAGACCATATCCCACACTTCTTTTACACCAAGATTATAGAAACCGGAATAAGTCAGCACTTGGGGTGTCCAACCGCTCTCCGGAGCCGGGAAGAGGTGCAGCGCATTACGGAACTGCGTTGCTGCCAGCCTGGCCCGCTCCAGATTGTCGCCATCAGCCTTATTAATGACAATGCCATCGGCCATTTCCATGATGCCGCGTTTGATACCTTGCAACTCATCGCCCGTACCCGCCAGCTGTATCAGCAGGAAGAAGTCTACCATGGAATGTACGGCAGTCTCACTCTGCCCCACCCCTACCGTCTCTACAAATATCTTGTCGAAACCGGCAGCCTCACAAAGCACAATCGTCTCACGCGTCTTGCGTGCCACACCACCCAACGAACCGGCAGAGGGACTGGGACGTATGAAGGACTTGGGATGAACGGAGAGCTTCTCCATACGCGTCTTATCACCGAGAATACTGCCTTTGCTGCGTTCGCTGCTCGGGTCAATGGCAAGAACGGCCAACTTGCCTCCGTGTTCCTCCAGTACATGCAAGCCAAATACATCAATAGAGGTACTTTTACCAGCACCGGGCACACCACTGATGCCCACACGAACAGAGTTACCTGAATAGGGCAAACACTTCTCTATCACCTCCTGCGCCACAGTCTGGTGCTCCGGTTTCACACTTTCCACCAGCGTCACAGCCTGGCTGAGTACCGTAACATCACCTTTCACTATGCCCTCCACATAGTCTGATACAGAAAGCTCGCGTTTCTTCCGCCTGGGACGGTTCTTCAAGTAAGGATTGACCGATGAAGGTTGCTCAATGCCTGCATTGACAACCAAGCCTTTATATGCTTCATTATTTTCGGGATGTTCCATGGTTTAATGTGCTAATATGGTTAATATGCTAATGTGCTAATATGAGGAATGTGCTGAATATATTAATAGGCTTTTATGACAATCTCTACTATCTCCATTAGCATATTGGCACATTCCTCACATTAGAACATTACTTGATGTTGATTTCAACTTTCGGCTGCATCGGGTCATTGGTAATCATCAGCAGACGCAGATGACGGCGCTTCTTGCCTATATTCTTCTTCACTACCGTTACCCGCAGGCGAGTGCTTTCACCGGGTTGCAATACACTCTTCTTGAGGTTAACTCCCACTGCCGGGTGGAATACCTGGAGCTTGTTTATCTGTAAAGGAGAACGCCCGGTATTGGTAATGGTAATATCTTGACGTGCTTTTGACTTCTTGGCCAATATCGCACTCATATCAACTTCTTTGGTAGAAAGGTTGATGGCAGGAGCATTAGCCTTCTCCACTTCCGTCATTCCGGAGAAATCCGGTAAAAGAATGGCAGAAACGGGAATTTCGTTTTCATCGCCCACCTTGTCACCGGAGAAGCGAGAAAGATAGACCGACGCTTGAGTCAGTCCGAGGTCAGTCAGTCTTTCCGAATTCAATGTAAGTGTAATCACTCCTTTTTCTCCCTTTTGCAATACATTAGGTTCTACTTTTGTCTGCAAATAAGGGGGTAGATGCATCAGTACCGGTTCATAAGGACGGTCGGAAAGATTGACCACGCCGATATGAATCACCGGCTGCTCACCATGCTGAATATCGGGAAAATCGAGGCTGTTCTTGTCAATACGTATCTGACCGATAAGATAGGGATGCGTCTTGGTAAAGTCCTTGATTTCCTGTACTACTTCACCATTGAATTTCAAATAGACCAGATTGGGTTGCGCATTGCTGTAAATAGCCACGGATTTCTGGAAATGCCCCAATGCCTTAGCATCAAAAGTCACATTCACCGTTCCTTTTGCCCCCGGAGCAATAGGCGTTTTTGTCCACTGAGCTACGGAGCAGGCACAATCCGGCTCCACTTCTGTAAGCACTAAAGGCCGGTCACCCGTATTGGTGATGGTATATTGCACAGTCACGGGATGCTTCCATTCTATCTGGCCGAAACTGTACATCTCTGTATTCGAGGTAAAACGAGCTTGCGCTACGGCAGCCAATGCCACACTTGCAAGCACATATAAAGTGATCAATATCCTCTTCATCTATTTTTTAATATCAAGATTTCCTAATTCTGCTACTCTTATTCAATATTAGCCGGACAAAAATAGGTGTTTTTAGCGAGAGTACCTAAAATAGAGGAGCGCAATTTGTACAAATTGCGCTCCATACTCTATTGTTACTTTATTACAATTATCCCTCCCGCCGAATGCGAAGCATACTCCGGAGCATACGCACATTGTATAGTGGCCAGCCCCGTTTCGTATGTTCCGCCACGGGCTATGCGATAACTGTGCTCTAAGACATAAACGCCTTTGCCCAAATGGTCGAAGAAGAAATTGGTTGCGGCATCTTCCACTTCTGCATAATAACCGAGGCCATTACTCCAACGATAACCGGAAAGCGAGCCTATAGGTTCAAAGCAGGCACCCCGCAGGTCTTTCAACTGAACAAAATCCATAGCACGATCCAAGCGGATAGTCAAACGGGCCACTATTTTATCACCGACGGATAATACGGTCCCTTCCGCAACCGGTTGCAAGGACTTGCCGCCACTGGCCGATATACGCTCTACATAAAGTTTCTTCTCTACATTCAATTCACCACCCTGCTGCTTTACATCGGATATGGGTGACAGATACTGGGCATAAACAGCTCCCCAGGCAATGCCTGCATCCCGTTTCTCTACTGTAACGGTTTTAGCTTTCAGCTCCGGACTTCCTTGAATGAAAGTTTCCTTGACATAACCTAAATCTGGGATTATGGTCTTTGCAGGCGACAATGTTTCCAGAACTTCGTTGCCTAACGTAATACGTACGTCTCCCCGGCTTTCCAGCAGGTTAGTGCCCTGACAAAGCAATGCATAAACAGCATCAGCCGTTGCAACCGGAGAATTCCAGCTGACAGTCTGCTTCTGTTTCAGCAGCCAGAGTTTCATTTCCTCCACCAAAGCATCGTTGCCACCTGCCATACGCAGGGCTTCCATTACTTCTACATGGGCAGGGATGGGTAGCATACCCCAGTTGTACGGATTTGCCTGGAAAGCAAAGTATGCACCCAGTTCATCCGTCTGTACCAAGTGTTCCTTGAGAGAGGCGATGAATTCATGCGCCTCGGCTGTACGCCCTACCGCTTTCAGAATGATGGCAGACTGCGCCTTGCTGCTCATTGTTCCATCTTTAAGATTGGCCCCAACTTTCGACAAGAAGTAACGGTAAGCATCCTGGTTTGCAGCCGGTACTTTTTCACCGCTGACAGCAATCAGATACAGATACGTCATGGCAGCTTCCGAGTTGACAGTAATTCTAGCGCCATTTTTCTCAGATTTACGGATATTGCGATATTCTTCCAAAGCCTGCCGATTCAAATAGCCGAAAGCTTTCTGCCGCATGGCGGCAACTTCTTCAGGCAGCTCATTTTTCGTCAGCAAAGGAAGACGAACAAGTAATTCTGTAATATAGCCAGTTATATAGCGGCTACCGGGCATTCCTTTATACCAGCTCCATCCACCGTCTTCACCCTGCAATTCTTTCAATTTGGTAAAAGCGGAAAGATTGCGGTTATTCAGTTGGTTGATATCAAACAGCGTGCAATACGTGCCTGCTGTTCGGCTTCAGTAGTAGCTTCCAGTACCCACGGAGACTCGCTGAGCAGGATATTCTTCACATCCTGATTCTTCTCCAACTGGCTGAGGAAGGTTTCTTTCGTACCACCGGCAGCCTTCCAACTGTCAAATACAGTCTTAATGCGGGGCTGGCTGTTGGCAATGAAGCCTGCCAGACTATTGGCATACCAAGCTGTAGCCCAAGAAATGGCATTATCATTGGCAGGCAGGCTCAATGCCGGCAACGCTTGTACAGCATACCAAGCCGGATTCCCGGTAAATTCTACAGTTAGACGACGGTCTGTCGCTGTACGGCTATTACGATTGAAAAGGCTGTCTAATGAGAACGTACGGGTCTCTTCGCCACGAATAGGCATAGCAAGCGTTTCCGTAATGTACTCCTTATTACTTAATACGGGCAACAGATGCTGCTCGCCATCGCTGAACGCGCCTCCATCAGCGACCATACGGACACCAAGCAAATCATAGCAGTCGGACACATCGAAATGGAAGTTGACGGCAGTATTTCTTCCTGCTTCTACTGAGAATTTCTGACGCTGAGTAGCAATAACTTTCTCCGTCATAGGGTCGAACAGTGTGAATACAGCTGTTCCTTTCACCGCTTTACCCGTCAGATTGGCTATTGTTCCGGCTATCTGTGTTTTATCTCCTACGCGGACAAACCGAGGCATATTCGGAGTCAGCATAAACTCCTTGGCAGTTACAACAGAAGCATCCAACATCCCAGTCAGCATATCCTTAGTATGTGAGTAACCACGGAAATTCCAACGGGTCAAACTCTGCGACATCGTAAAGGAAAATGCAAGCTCCCCTTGTTCGTTGGTACGAAGTTGAGGATAAAAAAAGGCTGTTTCGGCAAAATTGGTGCGAAGTCCCTCAATAGGTTGCAAGGCCTCGCCAACCGGTATCGTTTCCGATTCAAAAACAACATCTTCCACTACTTGTGCAGGAACATATTTCACTTCAACGGCATTCCCAGATTCTGCTTTAGAAGCAAGCATCGGCTGGTTGGCACCACGTATTCTAAGATTACCGGTCAAAGAGCCATTCCGGGTAGTCCCATATCCCACAACACTTACTTCTTCCAAAAGCGCATTGTCTTCTACCATCACTATCCGCATCCTTCCATCCATATAAGGAGAACAGAAGTGGTCAAACGACCACACCGGAACCCTCCAAGCCTTCAACGGGAAATAAATGGAGAAGTAATTGCTATTATAACGGCTCGCACCACGGAATGCTCCATACAGATTATCCGGATAGAAGACCCGTAGTATCTGGTTACTCTTATAAATCTTATCCAGTGAAGCGTCGTACATCGTAGCCAGCATTTCAGCCGCAGCAGGCATACCTTGAGGCGTCTTTATGACGAGCTTCCACTCTTCCTCTTGTCCGGGATGCAAACGGTCACGGAACACTTCCCATTTCATGCCGAGAGCACGTTCAGGCTGCCGCTTCTTCAGTTCAACCTGATGGTTATACATCTCACCATCTTTCACAAAACTGAAAAGAACGGTGATTCCCTTGCCATATGCTTCCTTATAAGGGAATTCCATACGGATAATAGTATCATTCAACTGCAACACACGGCTTTCAATGCGTTTTCTCTCACAAAATACATCCATCAGCACATATGCATCCCGATAAGAAGTCCCCAACAGAAAAGCGGCAGGGTGCTGTACATCAAATTCCTCATTTTCTTTATAATAAAAGAAATCTGTAAACGCAGCCGGACACTTGTCACTCTTTGAAAAGAGCATGAAACTGTCACTGCCATATGCCCCGTTATTCTCTTCACGTCCCAAACTATCACGCACGGAAAGTTTCAAACGATAGTTACCTGAAGGAAGCTTGTTCCAAGCCGAAAAATCCTGGAGTCGATTGGCCATGAAGTCCCCCTCTAATATTACATCAGTCAAAGGGTCAGAGTCTCCTATATTCCTCCCCCGATCCCGTTCTGTTAATGGATACAGATAATAGGAGCCTTTCATATCTTGAGGAACATTCATCATATTATTCACTCTAAAAGTGAACAGCATGCTATCTTCCTTACAAACATATTGAGGCAGGCGGACATCAAAGGAATAAGCCTTAGGGCCTGCCAGCAAGTTATACGAAGCGGACTGCGTTTCACCAGCCTCATCCGTCACCACCGCCTCCACATGATAAGTATACACACTTCCATACCCGTCTGTATCTACAACCGGAACCTCTAAAGTCAAGGGTATGGAAAAATCCCCGTTGGCATCCAATTGTATGGTGTCAGACAGTAATGGTTTATCAGCATTGCTCCAATAGCCAGGTCTCGGATTCCGGCGAGTCACCGTATATGCCAATGGCACATCCTGTACCATCATGCCATTGAAAGCCTTGACATTTCCTTTCAACACTACCTTGCCCCCCAGTCGGTAAGCTTCCGAAACCGGAGTGAAGGCAATCTCAAACGTAGGTCGCTTGTACTCCTCTACCCTAAAAGTGACGGTAGATTGAGGCTCTTTAGTCCGTATACTGAACATGCCATTCAGGCAAGCTGCCGGAAGTACAAACTCCGTAGCAAAAGAGCCGAAATCATTGGTCTGCACCTTCCTAGTGGCAAGTTCCTTTCGGTTGGCATCCAACAAGACAAGCTCATAATCAACTCCTTGTAGCACCTGGGCATTATCACTGTTCTGTTTGTAAGCTATTCCTTTTACATGGACGGTCTGCCCGGGGCGATAAAGCGAACGGTCTGTCAGCAATGCCATCTGCCTCCAATCTGTATCCTTTATACCGTAATAAGAATGATTCATATAAACATTCTGCGGCATCATACCTGTGTCTCTGCCTTTACGCGCCACATAACTTCGGATTCCACTCTGCCAGGGTAATACAGCTTTCCCCCCGGCATCAGTCAGTACCTCTGCCATCACTTTTCTATTCTTCTCATCATAAGAAGAGTAGAAACTCACTTTGGCATCAGCAATCGGCTGTCCGCTACGGGCATCCAATGTAACCACTTCCATACGGTCGTCACCCAAATCCAATGTCAGCACCTTGAAGCGAGTAGATACCAAAAATTTATCATCTGTACGGGCCGTTTCAGCATCAGGTACTATTTGAAGAATATAGACTCCCGTTTCCCGAGGTATCATGAACTTAAATACAGTGTCCGAGGCAAGATAAGGGACATCTTCAGGCAATTTATCCTTGCCTGGCAACGGCTTTAAGCCAAAATGCGTGGAAGAAAACTTCCGGGCATATTTTCTATAAGTATCTTTATTTATACCATGGTCCATCCAAGGCACTTCACTTAAAGTAGTGGCATATAAGTTGAGAGTGAAGCCCCCGACATTACGATAATGCAGTCTCATATTTACCGAATCGCCGGGATAACCGCTTTCATTCATAGTCAGAATGAGTTCAGGCTGCAAAATCTGTTCACGGATATTTTTCAACTCATTGATACGCTTATACGCAGGATAGCGCTTCAAGCCTTCTTCACAGACTTTTAGAGCCTCATCAGCGCGTTTCGGTTCCAAACGGCGCAGGTGGTTGGCTTTATGAATGTAAACCTCGGCACAAACCTCTCGTGAACCGTATCCTTTATCAATTTATCCAAAACCTCAAGATATTCCCGATTAGCCTTTTCCTGACGCATTCGGAAAGTAGGATAAGGCTGCTGGCTGATACCACCGGTCAGCTTCCAGCTCCAATAATCAAGAGAACAGAGCAACATAGCATCTTCCGAACCGGCACGATGGCGATAAGCATTCATCATATCCAGATAAATCCTTTCGATACGGGCCTGTACCAAAGAATCCACACTGAAACCATCCAGTTGCCGATAGGCATCAACAGCACGGCTTACCAAGAGATGGTACATATCGTGCCCATAGAACCGGCTACCGTCTTCCAACACCACAAAAGGCACATATTTTTCTGCAGATGTATCAAGCAAGCGGATGGAATCCTGCAAGGATGCACGGTTACACCTATCTATTTTATCCACAAACTGGCTGATACTCCACTCACGGATATCTTCCGGGACCTCGTCAACAGCCAGTAGAGTACGTGACAGCAAGACACGGCGATTCTTCCGCATCAAGTCAACATATTCATATGCCAACAAAGAGTGTAGAATAGCCTTGTTCACAGGATTCCTCTCCGATTGTGCCCAAGATTCCATATATTTCAGACTGGAGTAAAGGCTGTCCGGAGTCAGCCCCTCTTGATAAGTCTCCCTACAAATGTAGGCTTTCAACATTTGCGGAGCATTCTGCTCTTGCCGACCTTTCCGATAGATTTCATCAGCCAGTTTTATCACTGTTTGAGGCAGGCTTTTCTTTTGAGCCTGCTCCACCTGCTTCCACAACTTATCGTACGTCTGCGCATACAATGCCGACCCCCCGAAATGTAACCAGCAGCAACAATATGCTACAAATTCTTTGAATTACTCTCATGATTATTCGTTTGTTAGTCTTTGTATTAATAACAAAGGAAGTGAATAAAGTTCAAACAAATGTACTTTTAGATATAAAAAACTCTTATTCTACTCCTACAAAAAAACCAAGGGATATGTTTAGCAAACATATCCCTTGTTCTATACTTAAATGTTAGTGTACTCACATTTGGTAGGCTA
>ENA-OQNM01000677-OQNM01000677.1-human-gut-metagenome-genome-assembly--contig:-NODE-677-length-12008-cov-2.733861_pt1 | contig 12008 bp, 9 predicted proteins | sample MGYA00242632_ERZ504886 | MGnify/ENA primary metagenome ERZ504886 (study PRJEB26092, sample SAMD00036424) | human gut metagenome | host: Homo sapiens | study: EMG produced TPA metagenomics assembly of... | reverse complement strand
TCGTACTCGCCGTAGCGGGTGGTCTGTTCCTTATTCAAATTATCTACTACCTCTGTCTCTACAACCGTATTCATGCACGCCGCCGTGCCGTGAAGCAGGGAAACATGCACTTCACCCAGGAACTGCCCCCCATATCCGTCATCATCTGCGCCCGCGAGGAATCCGAAAATCTGCGCCGCAACCTGGGCGCCGTGCTGGAGCAGGACTATCCCCTATTTGAAGTCATCGTCATTAACGACGGCAACACTGATGAGAGCGAAGATTACCTGACCATCCTCGAGGAGAAATACCCCCATCTCTACCACAGCTTCGTGCCCGATTCCTCCCGCTACATCAGCCGTAAGAAGCTGGCTGTGACGCTTGGAATCAAGGCCAGCAAATATGAATGGCTGGTGTTTACCAATGCCAACTGCATGCCCCAAAGCAACCAATGGCTGCGACTGATGGCACGCAACTTCACATCACGTACCCAAGTGGTGCTAGGATACAGCGGCTACGAACGCGGCAAAGGCTGGCTGCACAAACGGGTGGCATTCGACAATCTGTTCACTTCCATGCGCTATCTGGGATTTGCCCTGGCAGGCAGCCCCTACATGGGCATCGGGCGTAACCTGGCCTACCGGAAGGAACTCTTCTACCAACAGAAAGGATTCTCCGCACACCTCAACCTGCAACGGGGAGACGACGATTTGTTCATCAACCACGTGGCTACCCCGGAGAACACGCGGGTAGAAACGGATGCCAATGCCATTGTACGCATGCAACCGCTTCTGCGTGCCAAGGACTGGAAAGAAGAGAAAATAGGTTACGCCTCCACAGCACGGCTGTATCATGGGATGCAACGCTGGCTGGCCGGTTTTGAGACCCTGACCCGCCTGGTATTCCACGCATCCTGGATAGCAGCGATGTTCATCGGCATTATGCACTTCCACTGGCTGGCAGCAGGCGTCGCTTGTCTTTTGTTCCTGTTCCGTTTCACCCTGCAGGCCGTCATTGTCAACAAGACTGCCCGCGACCTGGAAGAACAACGTAGATATTACTTCACACTACCGGCTTTCGACCTATTGCAGCCGATACAGTCTTTACGTTGGAAATGGTACTGTCTGTTCCGCAAGAAAAGCGATTTTCTGAGAAAGTGATTCTCTTATTCGTAACGGATGGAAGTTGCCGGATGGATGCGTGTAATCAGAAATGAAGGGCCCAACAACATCAGGACTGAAGCCAGCAATGTACCGGCATTCAGTAGCAGGAACAGCCAGATATTGAAAGATACCGGAACAGTAGCCATATAATAGGTCTCAGGGTCGAGCTTGAACAAGCCGGACCAGCGCTGCACAAAATAGAATGCAAGGCCGATTATGTTCCCCCAGAGCATGCCTTTCCCGATGAGGAAGACCGAAAACCAAAGGAAAACTTTACGAATAGTAAAGTTGTTGGCTCCCAAAGACTTCAACACGCCTATCATGGAGGTACGCTCTATGATGATAATCAGCAGGCCGGATACCATGGTGAACCCCGCCACTCCAATCATCAGAATGAGAATGACCCAGATGTTGACATCCAAGATGCCCAGCCAGGCAAAGATTTGAGGATTGAGCTGCTCTACATTGCGGACGCAATACTCGGCGCCATAACGGTCGGGATTCCCGTCCGTATCGGCAGCTACCTCATAGGTGGTTTCTTCCAGCTTGTCATAATCGCGTATTTCCAGCTCCACGCCACTCACCTGGTCCGGCTCCCAGTTGTTCAGGCGATTCACCAGGTAGAGGTCGGTAAGCAGGAATAGGTTGTCGTATTCAGAGAAGTTGGTTTGGTAGATACCTGCAATCTTCAGGCGGCGGGCACGCACATCGTCCTGGATGAAGTAGGTGTCTATCTTGTCACCGAGTTTCAATTGCAGCTTGTTGGCAAGAGACTTTGAGATGACTACGCGGTTGGACGAAGCAGAATCGCTGAATTGCGGAAACTCCCCCTCCAGCAAATGGCGGTGGAAAAAGGTGCTATCATACTCCTGCCCCACACCTTTCAGCACCATTCCCTGAAAGGCATCGGCGGTCTTTATCATCCCCGGCTTGGTGGAGTAGCGTTGTACATGCTTCACTTCGGGATAATCGGAAAGCGCAGCCATCATGCTGTCGCCCACCACCACCGGACGCGTCTCGTATGAGCGTGCAGCATCCAGGTTGCCTATCTGGATATGGGCACCGAAACCCACGATTTTATCCCTTACCTCGCTCTTGAAGCCGACAATGACGGACACGGCAATAATCATCACGCCAGTCCAAGGGCAATGCCCACCATGGCAATAAGGACAGCCGGACGGGAAACTTGCTTGCCCGGCTCCGAGTTGCGATAAATGCGCAACGCTATAAAGCGAGATAGATTCATGGGCCATTATTTTTTAGGCGCAGATTACACGGAAGATTTGAAACAAACGTCTTTATCTTAAGTTTTCCGTGTAATCCGCGCCTAATGAATTATTTCATTTTATTCGGTTCGCCCCGGATAGGCTTCCAATGCTTTTTGTCAGGATAAACAAGGCGCGGTTCAAGTCATCTTTCTTCAGTACGTATGCGATACGCACTTCGTTGCGACCAGAACCCGGCGTAGTATAGAAGCCGGACGCAGGCGCCATGAATACCGTCTGTCCCTCGTATTCAAACTCCGACAGGCACCAGGCACAGAACTTGTCCGAATCATCTACCGGCAGCTTTGCCACCGTATAGAACGCTCCCATCGGAATGGGCGAATATACGCCCGGTATGCGGTTCAATCCGTCAATCAGGCATTTACGGCGTTCTACATATTCATCGTATGTGTCGCGCAGATAATCCTCATCGGCATCCAGCGATGCTTCTGCGGCGATCTGGCCAATCAATGGAGGACTGAGACGCGCCTGGCAGAACTTCATGACAGCATCCCGGATTTCCTTGTTCTTCGTTATCAGGGCACCGATGCGGATACCGCACTCCGAATAGCGCTTGGACACGGAATCAATCAGCACCACATTGTTCTCAATGCCTTCCAGATGGCAGGCAGAGATATAGGGAGAACCCGTATAAATAAATTCACGGTACACCTCGTCCGAGAAGAGGAACAAATCGTACTTCTTCACAAGGTCGCGAATCTGGTTCATTTCACGGCGTGTATAGAGGTAACCCGTAGGATTGTTGGGATTGCAAATCAAAATGGCACGCGTGCGCTCGTTAATCAGCTCTTCGAACTTCTCTACCTTGGGCAACGAGAAACCCTCTTCGATGGTCGTGGCAATGGTGCGTATCTTAGCTCCGGCAGAGATGGCAAACGCCATATAATTGGCATAGGCCGGCTCGGGAACAATGATTTCATCACCCGGATTGAGGCAAGCCAGGAAAGAAAACAAGACCGCCTCCGAGCCGCCGGAAGTGATGATGATGTCGTCTGCAGTCAGATTGATATTGTACTTCGCATAGTAACCCACCAACTTCTCGCGGTAACTGCGATACCCCGCACTGGGACTGTATTCCAGAACTTTCCGGTCGATGTTCCGTATCGCTTCAATCGCGACTTCCGGAGTAGGCAGGTCGGGTTGTCCGATGTTCAGGTGGAATACATGTATGCCCCTCTGCTTGGCAGCATCTGCCAAAGGAGCCAGTTTTCTGATAGGAGATGCGGGCATCTCCATTCCGCGAATAGATATTGTTGGCATGAGGTTATTTACTATTTGACAATTTACAATTTACTATTTAATAGACTATTTATAAGTGATATTGCTATCACTTTATCATTAAAGTTGCAAATGTAGCGAATTATTTGAAACCAAAAGGAAGGCAAGACCATAAAAACTTTAAAAAACTTATCTATCGTAAAAACTCTATGATATGTAAACGGAAACTTGTATCTTTGAAAAAGCAAACGAACCAAGCTGGCTCAATTGTAAATAGTAAATAGTCAAATTGTAAATAACACCATGGTCATCAACCTTATAACTTTTGCTTCCATACTGCATAAACAAGCATCAGTCCGTAGCTCCCACGAAGTGATATTGACTGAATTGGAAAAATACTTTACCGTCAACTTCATTGATTACAAAGATATAGACAAGTTATCACCCGATGACTTCAGTATTATATTCATTGCCACCGGAGGTGTGGAACGGCTGGTAATCCAGCATTTCGAATCCCTTCCCCGCCCCGCCATCCTCCTGGCAGACGGCATGCAGAACTCACTGGCCGCCGCTCTCGAAATATCTTCCTGGCTGCGCGGCCGGGGAACTGAAAAGCGAGATTCTTCACGGAGAGCTCCCGAAACCCATCAAGCGTATTTTGTTCCTGCACAGCAATTTCATGGCACAACGCAGCCTTTTCGGCATGCGCATCGGCGTAATGGGCACTCCGTCCAGTTGGCTCATTGCCAGCAATGTGGATTATCTGCTTGACCAAACGCCGCTGGGGTATCGAGTACACAGACGTCTCATTGGACCGCATTTATGAATACTACGGACAGATAACGGACGACGAGGTGGGCGAAGCATGCGCCGGACTGGCAGGAAAAGCGCTTGCCTGCCGAGAGGCAAGCCCCGAAGACATGATAAAGGCCATGCGGCTGTATCGAGCCATCAAGAGGATTGTAGAGGAAGAGCGACTGAGCGCCATTACCCTCAGCTGCTTCCGTCTGATAGACCAAACGGGAACCACCGGCTGCCTTGCCCTTGCCTTGCTGAACGACGAAGGAATCATTGCCGGATGTGAAGGCGATTTGCAATCCGTCTTCACCATGCTGGCCGTAAAAGTGCTGACAGGGAAGAACTCTTTCATGGCCAATCCTTCCATGATAAATGCCCGTACCAATGAAATCATATTGGCACATTGTACCATCGGTATCGCACAAACGGAGCAGTTCATCATACGCAACCATTTTGAGACGGAAATCGGCATCGGTATTCAGGGAATCCTGCCGACAGGAGATGTAACCATCGTGAAATGCGGGAACGAAAGTCTGGACGAATATTACCTGAGCACCGGCACGCTTGTTGAGAATACAAACTACATCAATATGTGCCGCACCCAAGTACGGATAAAAATGAACTCCCCTGCCGACTATTTCCTCAAGACACCGCTGGGCAACCACCACATCATGTTACACGGCAATTACGAGGATATATTGGAGGAGTTTCTGCAAGCCAATGCCTGCAAACGGATTGAATGATTATTCGTTCGCATCCGGTATCACCACCTCGAAACGCGTTCCTTTTCCCAACTCTGAGGAGACCGAGATAGAACCATGCAAGCGGTCTACGATGGTCTGGCAAATGCTCAGCCCCAAACCGGCACCCTGCGTAAAGCTGTCTTCTTTGTAGAAGCGTTCGAAGATATGTTTCTGGGCGTCTTCGGAGATACCGCTTCCCGTGTCTTCGACAAAGATGGTGGTATATCCTTCCCGGTTCGTGACGTAGCCGAAGGTGATGCTGCCCGTTACCGTGAATTTCTTGGCATTGTTTATCAGGTTGTTCACGACCTGCTTCAAGCGGACGGAATCGGTGATGACCAATTTGTCTTCCCCTTCCGGAATCTTTATACGTAGCTCTACATCCCGAGGCATACTCAGACGCTGGGATTCATGGACTTCCTGCATGATGAACGCCAGATTGAATGCTCCGAACTTAAAGTCCATCGTGCCCGATTCTATGCGCGAGAGGTCCAGAATATCGTTTATCAACGCCAACAGCAATGTACAGTTGATGTTGATTGTTTCGACGAACTGCTTTACCTCTTCCGGAGAAAAAGCGTCCAAATCCTTCAACAAATCCGAGAAGCCGACAATGGCATTCAAAGGGGTGCGTATCTCATGGCTCATATTGGCAAGAAACGCAGATTTGAGCTTGTCGGCCTGCAAGGCACGGTCACGTGCGGCAATCAAGGCCTCTTCCGTATCCTTGTAACGCTGGATGCTCTGGCATACTCCCAATACCATGTATGGGGTATCAACCGTCAGTCCGTCATAAGCGGTACTGCGGAACTCCCACCATTCATAGCTCCCATCCGCACTCTTCAACCGGAAACTCATCCGTGAATTGATTTCATTGCCCAACAGAATGGCATCAAAATTCCTGCGCGTATGCAGCAAGTCTTCCGGATGTATAAGGGTGTCCATCTCATCACGTGCCAGCAAGTCCGTATCACCGGTATACCCGAAACGGCGCAGCAATCCACCCGGGAAATGGAAACGGTTCATATGCATGTTGTACTGCCACGGATAAATGGAGCTTTCCTCCACCGCCATATTGAAGAAGCGTCTCTGCATCTCTTCTTCGGAGATATTGCGGCATACAATCGCCATTCCCGTCATCTTTTCATTGGCAAAGATAGGTACTACCTCGCCGGAAACGGGGAAATACGTTCCCTGATGGTTTTCCTGCATGAAGGCTTTCTCCGGAATAGAAATAGGTCTCTTTCCGGTACGTACTTTCTTCAACAAGTCCTGCAAGATGTTTTCTCCATTCATGTAAATCCTGAAAATGGAGCCGGCCATCTGCCCTTCATAGAAACGGGACGTATAGGTTTCGGAAGAAAGTCCCAGCATCTGTAACAACGGACGGTTGACAAAATGGATGCGCAGGTCGGTATCATACGTAATCAAGCCGTCGCGAATGGAACAGAAGATATTGTCGAACTCGTCGCGCTGCTCCACCAGGCGGTGCTGTATCAACAAGCGGGTCTGGGCATGTATGCGCTTACGCGACTCCCTGCGGTTGGCACGGAAAAGCCAGGCAACCAGCAGCACCAATGCCCCGACAATCAGCGAATAGAACAGAATGAACCAGACACGGTAACGCTCCATCAACGGTATATTCAAAATGATGCCCTTGCTCTCCGCACGGTTCGTGTCCACACGGAAAAACTGCAACTGTTTGTAATCGAACAGCAACTTGCCCCCAAAGTCCTTTACTCCCAATGAGGCGGGTGACTTGCCCTTCAAAATACTTGCAGCCTGCCGGCCGGCAGCAAAGGCATCCTCTCCGGGAACGGCATCATACACACACAGCACACCGTTCGTCATAGCCAGGTTCTGGCTGGTAAACACGGGAGCCTTCAACTTCAAGGAAAGAAAAGGAATCCATTTGGGAGCTATAACAATATGCTTGTAGGCATTGTAGTCATAGCAAATGGAAGTGATGATAGAGTTCAAGGACTTGGCCTGCACGTTCAGCACTTTCAACTCATGCTCCGGATAGTTGCTTTTTATGCGTTCCCAAGAGTCTTCCACAGCCCTGACCCCTTTAAGGCTCAGGAAACTGCTGTCGGACAGACAAACCAACTCCCTGCGGGAAGGGAACATACGGACAGCCGCATCCAGCAAGACATCGAAATCCGTTTTCGAAACATAGCCAGAGACGTTGGGCATTCTTTCAAAGACCCTCTCATCCGGGTATTTGATGCCCGAAACCACCACCGGTATCTGATAAGGCAGGGAATCACCGCAATGGGTCAATGTGAAGAAAGCCTCATCGCTGGAAGTCACAATCAAGTCCGTTTTCCGTTGCCTGGCACGCTGGCAAATGCGGCGCATGATGAAACATTCGGAAGCGAAAGACCAGTAATCGGCATTCAGATATTCGGTAATGATATTGGCTCTAACTCCCCCCTTTTTCAGTCCGTTCTCCAGATTTTCTGTCAGGAGGCTGTGCCAAGGAGTATTTTTTGTATAAGACTGTATGAAAAGTACATTGTACGTACGTTCCGCAGCCGAAAGTGTTCCCGACATCAACCACAACAAGCCTGCAAGCAATGGAAAGAAAAGGCGTTTCATCATAATATAGATTTTGTATACTCAACGCAAAAACTCTTATTCGTCACGCAAATATACAAGTTATATTGAGAATGAGTACAGATTACTCAAAAAAAACTCATTCATCATGCAATGCTTCGGCAGGCTGCACCTCCATGGCCCGTGAAGCCGGATACCAGATTCCTGCAATCACCATTAGTGCCATCAATACCCAGACAATAGAAACGCATATGACAAATCTCCCCCAAGTGGCATCCGTGGCTTCTGTAAAAGTGACATCTGCCATAACCATGTTAATACATATTATCAAAGCCGGGATAGAAGCAAGCGCCAACAGCAGCAACCCTTCACCCAGCAATTGCCAACGTATCCTTCCACGGCTGCTGCCCATGGCCATGCGCAAGGCAATCTCGCTGCGACGATGGCGGGTACGGAACCAGAAAGTTCCCATCAGCCCAATGAATACATTGAAAACGAAGAATATCACAATGAGCCTTGCACTACGGATATATGGGGTGATTCCTTCGGCAGCATCCCGTTCTATCTTCTGGTCCTTATAGCTCTGTATGTCGAAAAGATAGAATGGAGCGACCTGCAGCTGCGACGTCATATCCTGATAGAAACAGGCTGCAAAATTATCCGTATCTGCCTCCGGACGTATCCGTAGGGAGATGAACGGAAGGTACTGGGCCTCATAGAACCAACCAGGGAAAGGAGTCAGAACAAAAGGTCCGTAACGGGCGTAATCATCCGTCTTCTGCAAGGCACACACGGGGTAGTACGGAGAGACACGGTAACGGAGACCTCCGCTGTAATAATCCAGGAACTCGCGGCCCACCGCCCCAGTACTTGTCTGAAAAAGGCTGTCTGCCAGATCACAGGTCACCACGGCAGGCAAAGGACTGGCAGTGGAATTCCAGTCTACGACATTCCCCTGCAACAACGGAATGCGCATGACGTCGAAATATTCTGGAGACACATAGCGTACTGTAGTCTCGACAACATGTACGCTGTCCGTCGTATACCCCTGGTAAACACGCCCGCGGGTATAGGTATCGGTACCCAACCACATGGCCGCACTCTCCACAGCAGGATATTGCCTGATACGCCGGAGCACCTCCTCCATCGGTTTGAACCAGAAGGTCTGCAGACTGTCTTCCGATGTGCACGGTACTATCTGTCGTGGGGTTGCAGGAAATCCTTATCTTATAGACATGCTCCAAATCATACCCCTTAGGCTGCCGTTCTGCATGGGTAAAGCCATAGAGCACATCCACACAATACCACATCAATGTAAATACAATCAACAGCTCGGCAAACAGCCAGCCATTACTGCGGCGCTGGTTCCATATCTGATGTAAAATAGAATGTATCATACTCGTTACTGTTTTTTTAATTGGGATTCGTTTATCCGTTCATTCTCCACCAAGAACCTCGGCTATGGGACGGCGGGTGGCATGCCAGGCCGGAATAAACACAGAAAGCAGGTTGAACAACAGGCACACCACCAATACAGCCACGAAAACCGTGGGACGGAAGAAAAGCCAGACACTTACATCAAAATTCGTTCCGGGAGCGCCATAGCCAAGCATCCAATCCTTACCCAGCCATAGGAATATGCATGAAAAGAGAAAACCGAGCAATGCGCCGGCAAATGCCAAAGCCAGATTCTCACGGAGCAACTGCACCATTAAAGTAGAACGGCTGGCACCGTATGCTTTCCTTACCGCAAGCTCAGCCATGCGACGGGACATTTGCGAAGATATAAGTCCGCTGACATTGATAGCAGGTACAATCAGTAATATCAGACCCAGAATTATGCAGGTTACGGCAGGGCTCATCGTATCATTACGGAAGAACTGCCGTTCCGTATAAGTGCTGAGATCGGGAAGTTCCAGTTTATACTCAGTCAGTGTCTCGTTGAAGCGGGCAAGCGACTGTTCTATCTGCCGCTTGAGCTCCTCTCTACCGACACCGGGCCTAACAAGGACCACAGCCTCGAAATCTCCCCGTAGCCCTTCACTGCCCAAATCGGAATTCCGGGTGGAATAAGGCATCCACAACTCTCCATAGGCAAATGTGAACAGAGAGCTCACATCTTTGGTGACCCCCACAATGCGTTTAGGGCGAAAGTTAACAAAATAATTCTTGCCAATGGCTGCTTCGGCAGACCCGAAAGCTTCGCGGGCAAGCTGTTCACCTATAACCACAACATCCCGGCAAGCATCGAACTCTTCGGTACTGAAAAGACGACCTGCCACAAGAGGGATGTCGTAGACACGCCAATAGTTCAAATCCACCTGACGAACCGTGCGGCGCATTCCCCGCGCTGGCGACTCCCCACAGTATCTAAGATAGGTAGGTCCCAGATAGGTGACAAGTTCTGCTCCCGGAAGTTCCTTAAAAATAGCGTTGACAGCCCGATAAGACATACCCGTATTGGAATTGCTGCGGTCGGACTTACGGTAAGAATATCCATAAGAAGAACATACCATACTACTGCGGTGCGACTCAGGAGCCAAGTCAGCCGTCTGGATGTCATACACCATGTAAATGACCATGACAAAGGTGATGCTCACTGCCGTACCGATGACGGAAACAGCACTGAAAAAGGGATTCTGGCGAATAAGAGCTAAAATTTGTTTCATAACTTTCTATTCATCATGTAATGCTTCGGCAGGCTGCACCTTCATGGCACCTCTTGCCGGATACCAAATACCTGCAACAATCATGACAGCCATAAGCGACCAGGTTGCCACAACAGCTGCCAGAAAACGCCCTCCGCCGAAAGGAAGTTTCTCAACATCCACCAACTCCGCCATTCCCACATTGAAGGCAATAATGACGGCAGGAACGGCTGCAAGGGTAAGCAGCAATATACCCTCCGACATCAGACGGAGGAAGACACCTTGACGCGAACTTCCCATAGCCATACGGAGTGCCACTTCACGGCGACGCTGCTGTGTACGGAACCAGAAAGTGCCGATAACGCCCAGAAAAATATTCATCAACAGAAAGCCGAGCACACAAAGCTGGGTTTTGGCTTCATTCATGTCCTCACGTTCGCATATCTCGCGCAAATCCTTGAAAGAAGTTACATCGAGCAGATAGAGATTCCCTACTTGATAGAGGCGGTCAGCATCCTCCATAAGCTTCTCCATAAAGCCGGAATCGGCATCAGGACGGACACGAAGACTGAGAGTGATGTATCGTGGATTTCCATATTCTTTCAGTCTGTCAAGGTTAAGATGCAAAGCTGCATAAGTACCTCCCCACTCTGAAGAAGTATAGAAGTGCGACCAACGTACGGGTGTGCCGACAGCCCCTACGCGGCACCGTTCATCACTACCGAAATTCAACAGTGTAAGTTCACGGTCTTGTAAAGAAGCTGCATTGTTCAGGTGCAATTCAGGATAGGCTGCAAAAAGATTGGAAGAAACGACCATATGGTCATCCCGTATGGCAGCGGCCATGTGGGTCAACATCTCCTCATCCGAGCTACCATAACGGAACACACGGAAAAAATCAGGTTCCACCCAAAGCAGATGAACATTCTCCGATATAGTATCCAGCCCCAGATTGAGACCGTTGCTACCGTCATTATAAGGAAAGCAATTCTGAGAAAGTGCCACAGCTTCCACACCTGGACGATGCCTCAAACGTTCGGCAAGTTCCACAAGATGCCGCATATCATCGTCCTTGGTCAAATCGAAATTATAAGCAGTAGACTTGAGAGTAAGCTTACTGACTGCAATATTATAGCAATGTTCCGTATCAAAACCCATCGGGGCATTGTAAACACGAAGAGTAACCAGTGTCCAGTCCACAATGTACCAAAGCACCACAAAGACCAGCAGCAGTTACCGTAAAAAGGAAAAGGCTGGAACGCCATTCATTCTTAATCTGAACCAATATATTCTTCATATGTCACTTCCCCCCTCTGATTGATTGCATCCACTATATTCATCCTCGAAGCCCTCCATGCCGGGATACCGGCTGAAAGCAAATTCATCAGCAAACAGAAACCGAAAGCCGACAGAAAAGCCCATGGAGAAAGTAACATGCCAGGTGTCAGTGAAGTGTCTCCATTTAAATAGGCATTGGCGCTATTGCCAAAAAGAATTATATTTTTCAAAAAGCTGGTCGATAGAGTCCAGAAGTCCTGCCAGATGGTAATTGATGCTTCCGCGCCATACAAAAGTATAACGGTTCGCATTTGCCTCTATCTTTGTACCGTCAAT
>ENA-OQNM01000670-OQNM01000670.1-human-gut-metagenome-genome-assembly--contig:-NODE-670-length-12085-cov-5.820622_pt1 | contig 12085 bp, 9 predicted proteins | sample MGYA00242632_ERZ504886 | MGnify/ENA primary metagenome ERZ504886 (study PRJEB26092, sample SAMD00036424) | human gut metagenome | host: Homo sapiens | study: EMG produced TPA metagenomics assembly of... | reverse complement strand
AGGAAAACCATAGAAAGTGTGGTCGGTCAGTCTTTTAGGGATTTTGAGTATATTATTATTGACGGAGGGTCTACGGATGGAAGTATTGAAGTGATAAAAGAGTATGCCGGTAAAGTGGACTATTGGGTATCGGAGCCGGACAAGGGTATTTATCATGCCATGAATAAAGGAGTTTTACAGGCGCATGGAGAGTATTTGAACTTTATGAATTCCGGTGATGAATTTTATAACAATGGTGTGTTGCAGGAGGTGGCACCTTCATTGGACAGCGATATTGTTGTTGGAAAAATAGTGCATGGCACAGAGGTGTGGGGATTTCATAAGGAGGATATAACGCTGATGGATTTGATTCGGGGAACTGTATTGCATCAGGCTTCATTCTTCCGTAAAGAACTTTTTGATGAAAACAGGTATGACGAGAGTTATAAGATTGTATCCGATTGGAAATTTTATATTCAGACCTTGATATTCAACAATGCGACGTTCCGCAATATTCGTTCCATCGTTTGTAGGTTTGTACCCGGAGGGGTCAGTGAAACGGATGCCGGAACAAGAGATATGGAAAGAAAGCGGGTGTATAAGGAACTGTTTCCGGATAGAATGATGAAGGATTATATAAGACTGGAAAAGGTGGAATCTCCTTTATTGGAACTGATTCCCGAACTGAATAAAACTGCGGGCCTTCATCAGATGGCATACAAATTGGTCTGTGCCTTGTTGTGGGTGCATGGAAAGATAAAACGGGTGCGTGTTAAGTAAGCAGTAAATTGGTCTTTTCACTTGAGCCATGCCCGCAGGATAAGTCTGATGCCATATAGCGCATACTTTATTTTTAGAGAAAGTGGAAGATGTATATAATTGTTTTTTCTGATTCTTAGCATTCTGTCCCATAATTCATTGAAGGGGATTTCCCGTGAGTGTTGGGTATAGAACAAGAACGAACTTTTTATGTAATCGGCCGACAAAGCACGTAGAATATAGGTGGGGAATGTGGCCGAAAGTGAAGTCATCAGGTCGAATGCATCCATGAAAGTGCACAGTTTGGGGGTGTAGTTTTTTGTCGACAGGTTCATGGCGCTTGATTTTCTTGTGACATAGTGATAATAGGGGGAAGTGGTGTATGCGGCTGATTGGCAGTGGCTCAGGTATTGAAAAATAAAGAGCCTGTCTTCATTATAATAAATATGTTCATTGAATTTTAGGTGATGTTTGTCAATGATTTCTTTATGATATAATTTATCCCATAAGTTTCCTTTGTATTTGTAATGCCTGTCGTTAAACAGGGAGTGAATGGCTTCCCACTGGGTTAATTTGCCGGATTTCACTTCGTTGATGTGGTAAATCGGACGACCATCTTCATTTTCAATGATATATCCGCAAGTAGCCAGACCGGCTTCGTTTGTCCGGATAAGTTGATAAAGAGTGGCTATCATATCCGTTTCTATCCAGTCGTCGCTATCCATGAAAGCTATATATTCTCCTTTTGCGGTTTCCAGTCCTTGGTTTCGTGCATGGCTGACTCCTTGGTTCAGAGTGTGTATTACCTGTATTCGTTGGTCCTTGCAGGCGTATTCGTCACATATTTTCCCGCTTCCGTCCGTACTTCCGTCATTAACCAGCAGTACTTCAATGTCTGTCAGTGTCTGGTTTAAGACGCTGTTGATACACAAAGGCAGGAATTTTTCTGTATTGTATATAGGGATGATGACAGAAACCAACGGCATAACTTATAATTCTGTGAGTTTATAAATAAGATCATTCTTTAGTCGGCGAAGCGTATAAAGCAGGTTGCTCGGATTCTGAAACGTTTCTTCCAAGGGCATGATGACGGGAACATACTTTATCTTTAACCGGTGCCTTATGCAATAGACATTGATCAATCTTTCTGATAAATAGCCGAACAGACGTGCCTGATCCGGATAGGCGGACAGTTTTACCCGTTTTTCTAATTCAAACAATACGCTGAATAGCCACTGGGAGTATTCGTCAAAATGTTTCCGTCCGGTGATGAACATATTATATCCGGAATAGGCATTGCAGTGATACATGAATGTATGAAAAGCTTCAGCATATTCGGGTGTGAGGTGTTGAATGACTTCTTTCAGCAAATTGAGGTCATTGACTAGATGGAATATGGCGTATTGTGTAGCGACGTTATAGGGATAATGACGCTTGGGAGAGAGGATGATGTCATAATCATTTAATAAGGTTTCTAAATCAGGAAATCGGTAAGTTTCTTTTAGAAATGAATCTATGTTGATGAAACTCCTGTCTGGTGAAAAAGCCGGAAACGGGCGATGAAAATCAAAGAAGCGCCTGTAATGATTGAGCCCTATAATGTCACACTTTAGATTTTTCCAAGCCCAATAATGGGCGGTTAGTTCACAAAAGTGAGGATTCCTGTCGGATATATTATCTCCTGTGTTATCTAGTACAGGGAAGAATCGGGCACTGGTTAGGGAGGCCCCCACCTGTATGGGACAGAAGTACTCATGCTGTGGTAGCCGGCTGTCCTTATGGGCACATACTAATATTTTTATATTTTTTCCCATGTTTGTGATTGAGGGTTATAGCGTTTGATAATGCGTGCGGGATTTCCTACCGTGACACAATAGTCGGGTATGTTTTGGGTAACCACACACCCGGCACCGATAAAACAATGTTTGCCGATGGTGATTCCGGGCAGTACAATCACGTTGGCTCCTATGATGGTATGTTCTCCGATGTGGATAGGAGAAGTGGTGATACCTTGTTCGATGATGCCTTGAGTGATATCCTGGTAATTGTGATCTAATCCTATCAGGACTACGTTTTGTGAAATATTGACCCCGTTGTCTATCCGGATGGGACCGATGACCGTATTGCCGAGTCCTATCCGGCAATAATCGCCGATTACGATGTCGCCTACGGCATTGTTCAAGCAGGAGAAATCTTCCACTACCGAATATTTTCCCATCTGGAACAGGTGGAACGGTGGAAGGTCTTTCCGTACACTGGAATAAATGACTGAGCCCCGGCCTTTTTTTATGTAGAAAGGCTGCCATACGCGTATCCACCAATAGGGGCGTGTCTTTACCGGATGCATGATGAAACCGTGTATCCGTTTTTTCCATTGCGGGTGTTGCTGTAAGTACTCTTTTATATTCATAATTCTATCCATGCTGTGTATGGTTGAACTTCTGTGCCATTCCTTTCAAGTGAAACAAGTTGAGAAGCATAATGATTACAAAATAAGGTGTCTGCCTGAGGATTCTGCTCATGTATTTATATCTCATATTGGACGGAATGGCCAGGTATAACGCACCGTTCAGCAAGATAAGCAAAATCCACCACTTTATGGAAGAAGCCGGAGAGAAAATGCAGAGAACACATGAAAAGAATCCGATGAGCGCCAACAGAATGCTGCGGGGGGCGATAAAGGCTTGGAGGGTTTTCAGCAGATAATCTCCGTTTCCGTTCAGTAAGGCTGTGGGGAGGTTACGTCCCATTTTTAATGCAAGGAAAAGCTGGGTGGCTATCCAGCGGCGGCGCTGGTTACGCAAGGCATCCGGTTGCCGGACTTTTTCGTCCAATGTTTCTAGGGTGTCTATATATTCAATGTGAATGCCTTGACGGAGCAGGAGTTCTTCCAGTTCTTTGTCTTCGCCCGTACTATGGGTATGGATGATGTTCCGGACAAACCATCGGAAATCGAAAGCCATTCCGGAGCCGGTAAGGGCAGATGAAAATCCCAGCCGGATGTGTCCCTTGCGGAAGATGGAATTGTTCATCTCTTCGATGGCGGCATCCAATAGGGCTATGTCTGTATTCATATTTTTGGCTTTGCGGTGTGTCTGTATGGCTTTTATACCCTGTGAAACTGCCTTATTCAGTTCTTGAAGATAACAGGGTGAGATCAGATTATCGGCATCCAGTATGAGGACATAATCGTATGGCTGGTCTGTGATGGTCTCTGCTGCAATGCGCAGGGCTTTTGCCTTGGAACTTTCCTTTTCATGCAGTTCTATCAAGCCGATGCGTTCTTTGCGCAGTGAGGCATTGGTTTCGGGACGCATGTGGTCGGATATGACTATCAGGTCGTAAAGCTCTGCCGGATAAGTTTGGCGCAGAACGGAAGTGACGCAGGCGTGAATGACCGCATCCTCTTTATAGGCGGGAACAAGGATGATAAAACGTTGCCGGACAGTAGTCGCGGGATATTTCTTTTGTTTGAAGAAATGAGAGGCGGCAGAAAACAGGACTATATACCCCACACTGACGGAAAGGTAGATATATAGCGTATATTCCATGATATGTATAATTTCCGATAGCATGGGGCTTTTATTTTTTCTTTCTTAAAAGCATATTGAATATCATGCCTGCCGCCAGAAAGGGGATAGCTTTCATGGCTTTGTTGAATTTGCTGTCCACCAAGTAGTTTGGAGTGGCTATTGCCATAGTCAATAAGAAAGTGAGTAATAATCCCCACCATTTTAGGCAGGCGCTCCAGTGGAAGTATACGGACAGGAAACTGAACAGGAGGAGGATACCTAGCAGGATGGTGCGAGGGAAAATGAACCATTGCAGAATACGGTCGGCATAATCAAATTTTCCACTTAAAATGGCGCCGGGCAGATTACCGATATTGGTGAACAGGGAATAATATTGGGTTTTAATCCAAGTGCTATGTTGGGTATAGAATTTTTTCTTTCCACTATTCTTCAAGGCATATACATGGGTATTATTTAAATATTCCACATATATCCGTTCGCGGAGCAGCAAGGATTCGATGACTTTTTCATCGTCATCGTCTTTTAAATGACGGATGTTTTCTTTGAACCAAGTGAAGTCTATTGCGGTTCCGGAGCCGTTCAGCGAAGCTGAAAGTCCCAAATTGACATGCCCCGCACGAAGAATGGAATTGTTTATCTCGTCGGTGATGGCATTCAATATGCTGACATTGCTGGGTCTTTCCTGATAGATGCGATGGGTTTGGATGGCATTGGAGCCGCTGGCATACGTATTGTTGACAACTTCAAGAAAGTTGGTGTCCACTACATTGTCCGCATTCATGATTAAAACGATATCGTATTGTCCTTCTTGTAATTGTGACATTGCAGCTTTGACAGATTTCATTTTTGAACTTTTCTTGAATCTGGCTTGCAACAGGGTGATGGGATATTGTGCCAGTTGTCTGTTTGTTTCCGGCTTCAGGTGGTCTGAAATGACGATAATGTCATAGCAGTCTATAGGATATTCTTGTTGCAGAAATGATTTGACGGTATAGGGTATGTAGTCATCGTCCTGATAGGCCGGTATCAGAATGGCGAAACGGTGTTTTACTCTTGATTCGGAATATTTGTCGGTGCGGTTGCCTGTTGCCGCTATGGCGTACACCAGCAGGTAAAAAACAGTAAAGGCACATATCGCGAAAAGTAGTAGTTCTATGTATGCTAGAAATATCATGGCTGTTTGTCTTTGTTTCTAAGTTTGAAAAATGCTTTTGTTCCCTCCCAATGTGCTTTGGCTATGGCTTTCTTTCCTTTTCCCAAGGCGGTCAGTATGTTTTTGGGACATACAATCATTGTCTGGTATAAGATGGAAACCGGAAGTTTCCAGTCAAAGAGATTGCGGTAGGCATATAATAATCTGTTTCTGCTCAGGTAATAGTATTTCAACGGACTTTCTTTTCCGGTGGAGCTGCTGTCCTTGTGCCATATTTCGCAAGCGGGATCGTACCATAGTTCGTAGCCTTCCCTATTGATATAGGTGCACCAGTCCAGTTCCTCATAATATAGAAAATATTCTTCGGGCATCAGGCTAAGCTTGTCTATTATTGTTTTTTTCAGTAACATGGCGGCACCATGCAGATAAGGCGTTTTTTGGGCGGGGTAGTGGTCTTTATTTATTTTCCCTTTGCCTATGGCTCTGTTTCTTAAGGTAATGGGCGAAAGTTGGGTGTATCCTGCAAATTGTATGGCGTGCGGTTCTGCATAATCACGGATTAACGGGGAGACACCTGCTATCTTGTCGGAGGACAGAAGGCGTTTTATCAACAAGGGTATGGCATCTTTGACCATACAAACATCATTGTTCAGCAAGAACAGGTATTTTCCTTTTGCAAGGTTTATACCCAGATTGTTACCTCCGGCGAATCCTAAGTTCCGCTCACTGCGTACGGCTTGGATAAAAGGATATGTTTTTTGTAGCAAGGCGGCTTCATTGGCAGTGGAACCATTGTCAATGACTATCATTTCATAACTGACAGAGAATACAGTGGCTGCCCACGAGTCAATGAATTCGCAGGTGTCGTGAAAACCGTTATAGTTCACGGTGATGACGGATAGGTCAGGCTGTCGGTAGTCCATGTATTTCTGAGTATTGTTTATCTAAATAAGGTCCTAAAAAAACAAAGGTGAAACAAGAATAAATCAAGATTCCGTTAGGAAACTGGAAATAAACCATATTGGCGTAAGAAGCTACCAGTATGCCTGCACAACCGCATAACATACCTGTCAGCGGTCCCCGGATTTCCGGATTTCGGATTTTGAATAAAAGGATGTAGGAGCCCGATAGAAATAGAATGGCATGCATACCCAAGAACACACACAGTCCCACTATTCCCATCTGTTTCCATACATCTACCAGACTGGAGTCTGAAGGACAGATGGAAACGAAATAATATTTGTTATGGGGAGGAACTACCCCGTCTATGGCTCCCATGCCTATGCCGAAGGGCATTTCATCCATGTAGGCATTCAGTGCTTTCTGGTTCTCGAAACGAGCCATCATCGATTGATCCTCTGTGTCAAAGACAGTACGCATACGACGGATCAACTTATTGTTCTCTCCGATCTTGGTATATTTCAGCATTCCTATCCCTCCGGCAAGCAGGATAAAGGAGATGATGCCTATTTTCCAACTTTTAGACAGGAACAGAAAGAGCCCCAGCCCTGCAATGGGTACAGCTATGGCCGATCGGGTTCCCGATATTAACAGACCATAAAATCCTGCCATACCCACTATTAAATAGAAGAGTCTGAGAAATAGGTTCTTTGTATAGAAAAAAGTAAGCGTGAAAACAGTGCAGGATAATCCCATGCTGGCACCGAAAAGACCCGCGTCAGTGAAAAATGAGAAATAGCGGATGCCGGAATGGATAAAATGGGTACGTGCTCCGTAGGCCCACAACCAGCTTAGCTCGGTACTGTCAAAACCTTTGTTCTTTTGCCAATATCCTTTTGCGGCAGCCAGTAGGGTCATGATACCCCATAGTATTAAAAAGTAATGGATAAAAGTGTAGCGATTGCAGTGTATGGATAGAATAATACAGGTCAGAATAGGGTATAAGGCCCAGGGTCTTAAAATACGAAGCCATGCTTCCATGTAAAATTCACCGGTTATACCATTACCTATGTTGATGATACAATATAGCAGCCAGACCAATGTGATGCAGGTATAGACGTTTAGTATTTTCCTGAAATGATGATTGCTTTGCAACTGTTTCAGAAGAATAAGGGCCAACATGATGCCGTAGAGCAAATCAAAGATATTGGTAATGGCAATAGGGATGGAATGATATCTGTTAATTCCCATTATCAGGTAATTCAGCATAAAGGTGATGGCCAGCAGAATGACGGGTCTGTTTATGCATATGAAGATAAAAAGCGTGGCAAAAGGTATGAACCCTATTGCAACTCCTATGGAGGGCTTCATGTTGAGGGCTGTCCATAGGCATAAGCACAGTCCGATAATGAAGCTGGCCAGAATTTGACCTGTATGGGTTATATTTATTTCTTTTGCTATCATTATCTATTTTCCTTTGTATTCAATGGCGGTCAGTCCGAGTTGGAACAGCCTGTATTCCATATTCTTAAAGTTCGTGTAAGGAGGTAATTGTCCTGTAAAGTCTTCCACTGTATTTCTGTCTGCTTGTGTCAGATAGAAAAGGAGGGGTACTTCTTTTTGTTTAACTTGTAACAAATGCTCATACAGTGCCTGATCCGTATTTTTCCAAGTACGGTTGGCACGGACAACCAGCAGATTGATGGATGCTTCATTTAACAAAGCCGGAGGCAGAGGATTGCTTTTCAGGACCGGGTGTTCGATTAGAAGTATTTCATCCTTTTCCAGATCGGGACATAGTTCTTTCAAATTGTTTGCCTGTACATATTGGCTGTCTTCGCTTAGAAAATCTTCATCGTATGTAATGCGGCGGACGTTTAGACCGATGCTGCTCCAGTATTCCTCTATCAGGCGGGCGACATGGGTCTTTCCGTCTTTCTCTTCTGTACTTAACAGATTGATGACCCGCTGTTCCTGTGTATTTAGATGAGGCAATAAAGCGGTGCTGAGTTGCTTGACGGCCATTTCGTTTATGGCTTTATTATAACGTCTGTATCTTAACTTGCTTTCTTTAGGATATGCGCCGATAACTGTTCCTCCGGTGATTCGTTCTGTACGTATTTTGTCTCTGAGGGTACGGTCCAGTATTTCGATAATCAGAAAATAGCCAATGATGAAAAGTAAAGTCCCCAGTATGGATGCAAGTATAATCATGCGTGCATTGGTGGGGGAGGAGGTCAGTGGAAACAGGGGCGGATTCATGATTTTTAATGAAGCCGAGGTCATTTCCAGGTTCTTTTGTCGCAAGATGGCTGCATTCAAGGCTCCCATGGTAGACATATAGTTGCTTTCCACAAAGCCGATATGCCTTTCTTTCCGGCCCAGGGTAGCGCCGATGGGGGAGAAATAAAGGAAATCTTTATTTAAATTCTCTCTCATTATATCTCGTGCTTCCATTTGGGCTTTAGTCTTTTCGGCAAGAACTACTTGGTCAAGCCATTGGCTGATGAGTGTCTCATAAGATACATTGTTTGTACTTGCGGCTTCGGCACTTAGTTTCAGGGCAAGATTGTTGATGTTTTGTTCGGCGTTACTTAACATGTTTTTTTGTTCTTCCAGCTTTTTCCGGTTCTTTTCGTCCGGAGTGATTTCCATGGTTGAGATCTGGGTGTTCAATTGGGACATTTGATGAAGTTTGTCCATAAACTCATTGTTGGTACGGATCAATTTGGCTACATCACCTAATTTATATTCATAGAAATCGATCAACGCCTTACTGGTGGAATAATTGACAAGCAAATCATTGTCCATCATCCGGTAAGTAGCGTCCATGCTTGCCACCTGTTTGGTTTGTTCTCCGTAGTTGATGATGCGGTTTTCTATATTGTACTCGATTAAAGAATCCTCGGCGGCAGTCAGCATTTTGCCCAATCTGGCCAGTTCTTCTTGAAAGAACTTGATCACATTGTTTGTTTCTCCATAGCGTAGTTCATGGTATTGTTTGACAAACTCTTCATTCAGAATCTCAAGTGTGTTATAAGCTATTCCCGGATCGTTGGCACTATAAGCAATCTCGATCATATCACTGTTTCCCAACCTGGCTACTTTTATATGTTGTGAGAGTAGAGGTACGCTGAAATAAGGGTGGGTATAATTGAGTAGTTGGTAGATGAAATTATTGACGGACGGGCGTTCAAAAGCTACCAGATTATGATAGGTCTTCTCTTCGTTTTGCTTGTCTATCAATGCCTGTAACTCTCGTGGAATACCGGAAACCAGCTGCTGGTAGTGTATGGCTGAAATATAACTGGTGTTTCTTTCGGCATCTCCATAGACCAGACAGCGGGCAAGCAGTTTCAGAGATACTATTTTTAGTGTGCGTTCCGTTGTAATGATATTCATTAAATTACTCATGTGCACGGTGGCGTTCCGGGTATCGGTGGCATCTACGTTGTATCCGGAGATGATTCCTGTAAAGATGGTGGTTTTCACATCATACGTTTTTTCCAGATTTCTGGTAAGAAACCATGCTATGATACCGGCTATACATGGAAATATAACCATCCACCAACGGATACGGTAGATAAACTTGACTATGTATTTAAATAATTCCATGCTTCTTATTCCTTTTTGTCTTTTTTCTTACTTTGCCTCTTGTTTTCTTCCTGTTCCTGTATCGTTGTTTCTTGAACGTCCTTTTCTCCTTGTATGGTCAGGATGGGGGTGTGGGAGATTATTTCAAGGGTCAGCAGCTGGTCGTTAATAGTAGAGCGTAGTAAGGCAAAGTCTTGATTAGCGGCAAATTCCTGTTCTTTAGTCTTGGCCACATCATGAATAGAGGTACGTCTGTTTCTATATTCCTGTTCTGCAACAGCCGATGCGCCTTTATATAAAGCTATATTTTCAGCTGATCTTTGCAATGTTTCTATATTGGATAAAATCTGGACATATAAATGAGCTATTTGTATTTTAAGGGTTTCGTATGCTTCCTGTTTTCTTAACTCGGCAATATCCACCTGGATTCGCTGGCGCTTGATTCCTCCCCGGAGGTCGAACAGCTTTTCAAAAGGAATACTGATGCCGCCTCCCACATTCCACGAAGTCTGTTCTGTACCTACATACCTGTAAATAAGTGGGGTGTTGACATCCGTATTGCTGGCCACATTGTCTGCTATACCGTAAGAAGCACTTCCGCCGGCATGGATAAACCCCAGCCAGTTCCTTTTCTCTTTCGATAGTAACTTTTTCTGTAACTGTTTCTCCTTCTCTAAAATCTGTAAGCTTGGAGTGCTGCGTGCATTCTCATAAAGGACACTTAACGGAGGCAGCTTTATCTTTGCATAATCCACATTCATATTCCCCAATATATCATCCTGTGTCACAAGAGGTTGTTGTACCGGTTGTGTTTGCTGCTCTTCCTGTTGTGCGCTTAAATGGTGGATAGAACAATACATACAGATGACAAAAAGACATACTTTACCCATATAATAAATCCCCTTTTTATTCCTAAAACAAATTATTTAAACATCTCCTTTTTGGACAAAAGCTGTCAAAGTCTTGAACAGGATTTTCATATCCAGGAAAAAGGAGAATTCTCTACCGTATTTCAAATCTAATTCTTTGCGTTCTTTAGCGGATAATTTTCCGGCATCCCCCCGTTTTTCCACCTGCCACAAGCCGGTCAGCCCGGCAGGCGCCATGAAGCGTTCGATACTTTCATCGTTTGTCAGGCGTTCGGCTTCATAGAGTGGAAGAGGACGGTTCCCCACCACAGACATGTCGCCTTTCAAGATGTTGACCAGTTGAGGTAACTCATCCAGGCTGTATTTTCGTAAAACGCGTCCTACCTTGGTAACCCGCGGGTCTTTTTCTATTTTTATGAAAGGACTTTCATCCAGTGCGTTTTGTCTGGAAATAAACTCTTCTTCCGGAATGATGAAGTCATCGGAAACCAGCATTCCGCCGTTATCTATAACACCGTCATCTCCAAACATCAGTCCTCCTAATTCTTCCATCGAGAAATCTTTGGCAATCTCCGGAGTGCCTTCCGGCTGGTACTGGTTCTGACCGGCAAGGTCTTTCAGCTTTTTATCGGCGTCCGTATACATGGAACGGAATTTCAGGAAATTAAAAATGGTATAATTCGTTCCTACCCGTTTGGATTTGTAAATAACAGGTCCTTTGCTTTCCATACGTATGGCTATGGCAATCAGCAGAAAGACTGGGGACAGGAAGACTAACGCTGCACCGGAGAAAAGGATATCGAAGCAGCGCTTCCATTGGGGAAGGATAAAATGCCTCACGTCTTTTTTCTTCCGGTTATGTGCATATAGCAGTTCCTGCCGTTTATTGATGATGTCTATTTTCTGCCTTAACCGGGCGGTGGTGATGTTCAAACTGACGGTATCGTTTATTCCGCTGTTCAGATAGACTTTGCTGGCTTCGGGAGTCAGCCTGTCCGTAATGAGTACGACATATGCCTGATAGAACTTTTTCCTGAAAGCACCGATCTGTTCAATATCTCCGTTCATCTCCCCTTGTTCGTGAAGGACAATGATGTTCTCACGTACTTTCAGTCTGATACAAATTGTAATGGCATCCTGGTAGTTTTGGGTCATAAATCATCTGGACATTTTCGAGCTTGCTGAATTGTCGCAAAAAATCCCTGTTCTTCCTATATAAACGCAGAAAGGTCATGCTGATTACTCATGATTTCTTAATTCTACTTTTAACTCATGGATTGAAAGGTTTGACTATATAG
>ENA-OQNM01000669-OQNM01000669.1-human-gut-metagenome-genome-assembly--contig:-NODE-669-length-12093-cov-2.867124_pt1 | contig 12093 bp, 14 predicted proteins | sample MGYA00242632_ERZ504886 | MGnify/ENA primary metagenome ERZ504886 (study PRJEB26092, sample SAMD00036424) | human gut metagenome | host: Homo sapiens | study: EMG produced TPA metagenomics assembly of... | reverse complement strand
TGAGAATACGCGTTCTTGTCCCTCTCCTACTCATAGCCCTTGGTGCCACGGCACAAGGGAAAAAAGCGGTCTTTTCCGCCATGGAAACCAACCATATCCGCGTTGCCACTCCAGGACTGTTTTCGCAAAGAGAACTGATAGAGCTACCTTTGGAGGACATTCCGGACACGGAATACTCCTTTCCTCTGCCCGGAGGAAAAGTCATCTCCCCTTACGGACGGGGGCGGGGACGCCACAGCGGCATAGACATCAAGACCTGCGCCAAAGACACCATACGGAGTGCCTTCAACGGCGTAGTACGGATGTCCAAGCCTTACAGCGCCTACGGCAATGTCGTTGTCGTACGCCATGACTTCGGACTGGAAACGATATACAGCCACAACTTCAAAAACCTTGTACATTGTGGCGACACGGTCAAAGCCGGACAGCCCATCGCACTGACCGGACGTACCGGACGCGCCTCTACCGAGCATCTCCACTTTGAGACACGAGTCAACGGCCAGCACTTCGACCCCAATATCATCTTCAACATGAAGGAGCAGACGCTGAACCGGCAACGCATCGGATGCTCAAAAAAAGGAAACGGCATCGTCGTGCAACAATTGCCGGCAATCTACCCGAAGCCTCTGCAAAAAAAATACCCGATAGAACCATTTAAGTATCCAAACGTTTCACTACATTTGCAAAACGTTTCACTAAAAGAACGAATTGAACTTTAAAGCATATCAATGATAGAAAAACTGATTGTTCTTGAAGATATTGATCCGGTAATATTCTACGGCGTAAACAACGCCAACATGCAACTGATAAAAGCCCTGTATCCCAAGCTTCGTATCATCGCCCGTGGCAATGTCATCAAAGTATTGGGTGATGAGGAGGAAATGTGTGCATTCGAGGAGAACATCACCAAACTGGAAAAACACTGTGCCGAGTACAACTCTTTGAAAGAAGAGGTCATTATAGACATCATCAAAGGCAATGCCCCGCAAGCAGAGAAATCGGGCAATGTCATTGTATTCAGCGTAACCGGAAAGCCGATTATCCCGCGCAGCGAGAACCAGCTGAAACTGGTGGAGGCTTTTGCCAAGAACGACATGCTGTTTGCCATCGGTCCTGCCGGTTCCGGAAAGACTTATACTGCCATCGCGCTTGCTGTGCGGGCACTGAAAAACAAAGAAATCAAGAAAATCATCCTCAGCCGCCCCGCTGTAGAAGCCGGAGAAAAGCTCGGTTTCCTGCCCGGCGACATGAAGGACAAGATAGACCCGTATCTGCAACCGCTCTATGACGCCCTGCAGGACATGATACCTGCTGCCAAGCTGAAAGAGTACATGGAGCTGAACATCATCCAGATTGCCCCCCCTCGCCTTTATGCGCGGACGCACACTGAACGATGCCGTCGTCATTCTGGACGAAGCGCAGAACACCACCACCCAGCAAATCAAAATGTTCCTCACCCGCATGGGAATGAACACCAAGATGATTGTCACGGGAGACATGACGCAGATTGACTTGCCTTCCTCCCAGACATCCGGTCTGGTGCAGGCACTCCGTATTCTGAAAGGAGTGAAAGGCATCAGCTTCGTGGAACTGAACAAGAAAGACATCGTAAGGCATAAGCTTGTCACCCAAATTGTGGAGGCCTACGAAAAGTTTGACAAAGAAGCGAAAGCGGAGCGCGAAAGACGCAAGGCCGAACAAGCCAATAGCAAGATTGAACAGAAACAGTAAATTCTCAAATCGTAAATATTACAAAGATGAAAGCATTAACAAAAACAGATTTCAACTTTCCCGGACAGAAAAGTGTCTATCATGGGAAGGTTCGTGATGTGTACAACATCAATGGCGAGAAGTTGGTCATGGTAGCTACCGACCGTATCTCAGCCTTCGACGTAGTATTGCCCAAAGGCATTCCTTTCAAGGGACAAATGCTGAACCAGATTGCAGCCAAGTTTCTGGATGCCACCACCGACATCTGCCCCAACTGGAAAATGGCTACTCCCGACCCGATGGTGACGGTAGGCGTGATGTGTGAAGGATTCCCCGTAGAAATGATTGTACGCGGTTACCTCTGCGGCAGTGCATGGCGCGCTTACAAAAGCGGTGTCCGTGAAATCTGCGGTGTGAAACTGCCCGAAGGAATGAAGGAGAACCAGAAGTTCCCCGAACCCATCATCACCCCGACTACCAAAGCCGAAATTGGCGAACACGATGCCGACATCTCCAAAGAAGAAATCCTAGCACAAGGACTTGCCACGCCCGAAGAATATGCCGTATTGGAAAAATACACAATGGCTCTCTTCAAACGCGGTACAGAGATTGCAGCGGAACGCGGATTGATTCTGGTAGACACCAAATACGAATTCGGCAAGCACGACGGCAAGATTTATCTGATGGACGAAATCCATACCCCGGACTCCAGCCGTTATTTCTACTCCGAAGGCTACGAAGAACGTTTTGCCAAAGGCGAACCGCAGAAACAACTTTCCAAGGAATTTGTACGCGAATGGCTGATGGACAACGGTTTTCAGGGTAAGGAAGGACAGCAGGTACCGGAAATGACAGACGAAATCGTTACTTCAATCAGCGAACGTTACATCGAACTGTACGAACACATCACTGGCGAGAAGTTCGTAAAGGAAGATACCGACAACATTGCCGAACGCATTGAAAAGAATGTAACTAATTACTTAATGTGATAATATGCCAATGTGCTAATGACCTTGCGGCATAATAGCGCAGCCAATTAGCACATTGGCGTATCAGCACATTAGCACATAAAAAAATCATGGATTACCCCCAAGAACACATCAAGCCCTACGGCGCTGACGGTAAGAAGAGCGAACAAGTGGAAGAAATGTTCGACAACATCGCTCCCGCCTACGACAAGCTGAATCACACCCTATCCATGGGTATTGACCGCAGCTGGCGCAGGAAGGCAATCAAATACCTCCTTCCTTTCCACCCCCGACGTATCATGGACGTAGCTACCGGCACCGGTGATTTCGCCATCCTTGCATGCCGCGAACTGCAACCCGATGCTTTGATTGGTACCGACATCTCGGAAGGCATGATGAATGTGGGGCGCGAAAAAGTAAAACGGGCGCACCTCTCGGACAAGATTTCATTTGCCCGGGAGGACTGCACCTCTCTCTCGTTTGCCGATGAAAGCTTCGATGCCGTGACTGTGCGTTCGGCATCCGTAACTTTGACGGACTGGATAAAGGATTGTCCGAAATGTGCCGCGTACTCGTACCCGGCGGACATCTCGTCATTCTGGAACTCTCCACGCCGGACCGCTTCCCGATGAAACAACTGTTTACCATTTACTCCAAAGTCGTTATCCCCCTGCTCGGTAAATGTATTTCGAAAGACAACAGCGCCTACACTTATCTGCCGGAAAGCATCCGTGCCTTCCCTCAAGGAGAAGTGATGCAGGAAGTTATCCGCAAGGCCGGTTTCAGTGAAGTACACTTCAAGCGGCTCACTTTCGGAATATGTACGTTGTATACAGCCAGAAAATAATCATTAATTCCCCTTTAACACACCCTCATTATGCAGAAATACGGTTTAATAGGTTACCCGTTGAAACATTCCTTTTCCATCGGATATTTCAATGAGAAATTCACGGCAGAAAACATTGATGCAGAATATGTAAACTTCGAAATTCCACGTATCGAGGATTTCATGGAAGTTATAGAGGAAAACCCTAACCTCTGTGGACTGAATGTGACCATTCCCTACAAGGAGCAAGTCATCCCCTATCTGGACGAACTGGACAAAGACACCGCCAAGATAGGCGCCGTCAATGTCATCAAGATTATCCGCCTTCCCAAAGGCAAGGTAAAGCTGGTTGGCTACAATTCCGACATCATAGGATTCACACAATCCATAGAACCGCTTTTGCAACCACATCACAAGAAAGCCCTGATTCTGGGCACCGGCGGCGCATCGAAAGCCGTATATCGCGGGCTGGAGAACCTGGGTATAAAAAGTACCTTCGTATCGCGCACCAAGAAAGAGGACAAATACCTCACTTACGAAGAGCTGACACCGGAAATCATGCAGGAGTACACGGTGATTGTCAACTGTACCCCCGTAGGCATGTACCCCAAAGTGGACTTCTGTCCCAACATTCCTTACGAGCTACTGACCCCCAACCATTTGCTCTACGATTTGTTATATAATCCAAACGAAACCCTCTTCATGAAGAAAGGCCAGGCACAAGGAGCCGTCACCAAGAACGGACTGGAGATGTTGCTGTTGCAGGCCTTTGCCGCATGGGAAATTTGGAATAAATAATGAAAAAAGCCATAAAATATTCAATTCTCAGTCTGGCCGCCCTCTGCACCCTACTGTTGTGCGGAGGGTACTATATGCTGGGCTATTCCCTGAAACCGGACGACCTCGTTTCACGCAGCCGCAACATAGCCGCATCCTACGATTTCATGTACGAGCGCTACCCCGAACTGCACCCCTGGGTGGATAGCCTGATGACCGCAGGAGCACTGAAGGACTTCTACATCGAGAACGACCGCGGAGAGACGCTGCATGCGCTCTATGTTGCCGCTGCCCGCCCTACCGACAAAACGGCAGTCATCGTACATGGATATACGGACAACGCCGTGCGCATGCTGATGATAGGTTATTTGTACAGCAAGGAGATGGGCTTCAATATCCTGCTGCCCGACCTTTACGGACACGGGATGAGCGAAGGAAACCATGTACAGATGGGCTGGAAAGACCGGCTCGACGTGTTGCAATGGACCGAAACCGCCGATGAGCTTTTCGGACGCAGCCATACGGACAGCATAGCGTCCCGCAGTACAAAGATGGTAGTACACGGCATCTCCATGGGAGCCGCCACCACCATGATGGTATCCGGCGAAGTGGAACACGGACAATACCAACAGCCATTCATCAAGTGTTTTGTGGAAGACTGCGGTTACACAAGCGTATGGGATGAGTTTCGCGGGGAGTTGAAAGAACAGTTCGGACTGCCCTCTTTCCCCCTACTGCATACTGCAAGCTGGCTTTGCCGGCAGGAGTACGGATGGGATTTCCGCGAAGCTTCTGCCCTGGAGCAAGTAAAGAAATGTACTTTGCCGATGCTCTTCATCCACGGTGATGCCGACACCTTTGTACCGACGTGGATGGTTTATCCCCTCTATGAAGCCAAGCCCGAACCCAAAGAATTATGGATTGTACCCGGTGCCACACATGCCATGTCTTACAAGGATTATCCGCAGGAATACACCGAGCATGTAAAGAAATTCGTAGGGAAATACATACATTGACGTGATTTTTCCTATCTTCGCCGCAACAAACATTGGTAATATGAAACGATTTATTTCCATAGCATTCTTCCTGTGCTTGTTCATATCCTTGCAGGCACAAGAAGTCTACACCACTAAGAACATTCCTAAAGTACACCTTCAGGACAAGACGCGTTATGTCTGCAACCCTGCCGACATCTTATCCAAAGAGGCATGTGCCGACATAGACCGCATGCTCTACGCATTGGAGCAGCAGACGGGTATTGAAACGGTAGTTGCCGTTGTTCCCTCCATCGGACAAGAAGACTGTTTTGATTTCTCACACCGGCTGCTCAATGAATGGGGAGTAGGGAAAAAAGAGAAAAACAACGGTCTGGTCATTCTGCTGGTAACCGATCAACGCTGCATCCAGTTTTATACGGGATACGGTTTGGAAGGGGACCTGCCTGACGCCATCTGCAAACGCATACAGACCAAATATATGATTCCCTATCTGAAAGACGGTAATTGGGATGCCGGAATGGTCGCGGGTGTAAAGGCGGTCTGTTCACGTCTTGACGGCACTATGGTGAATGACACGGAAGAGGAGGATGACCTCTCCGTAGGAGGTATCCTACTGGGACTTATCGGTTTCCTCGCAGTGGCATCTATTATAGGCATCCTTGCCCAACGCGCTGCCAACAAATGCCCCAACTGCGGACAACATAAATTGCAACGTAGCAGCAGCATACTCATCTCACGCCGCAATGGAGTGAAAACGGAAGATGTGACCTACACCTGCCGCAATTGCGGACATAAAGTAGTGCGCCGCCAGCAGTCATACGATGAAAACTACCGGGGAGGAGGCGGAGGTGGTCCGGTCATCTTCGGTGGTGGAGGTCTCTTCGGCGGAAGTGGCGGAGGAGGCTTCAGCGGTGGTAGCTTCGGAGGCGGTATGGGAGGTGGCGGTGGAGCCGGTTCCCGGTTCTAACGCCGAGTATGTGTCATCTGTGCGCCATCAACCGTTTTGACACACCTTCGAGGATACTGGAAGAAAATAAAACGTTTACATAGAATATAATTAAATGATTAATAACTGCCTTCCCCTCCTCCCCTCTCTATCGGAGAGGAATCGGAGGTGAGGCCTAAAAATGAAAAGTATGAAGAAATCAACCATTATCATTATCGTTGTTATAGCTCTTCTCGCCATTTGGGGTGTAACCGGCTATAACGGACTCGTAACCATGGACGAAAATGTCAGCGGACAATGGTCGAACGTAGAAACCCAATACCAACGCCGTGCCGACCTGATTCCGAACTTGGTGAATACCGTGAAAGGATATGCCACGCACGAGAAGGAAACACTGGAAGGTGTAGTAGAAGCCCGCAGCAAAGCCACTCAAATCAAAGTGGATGCTGCAGACCTTACTCCGGAAAAGCTGGCTGAATATCAGAAAGCACAAGGTGCGGTGACTTCTGCCCTCGGTAAATTGCTTGCCATCACAGAAAACTATCCGGACTTGAAAGCAAATCAGAATTTCTTGGAACTGCAGGCACAGCTGGAAGGTACGGAAAACCGTATCAACGTAGCACGGACCAACTTCAACAATGCAGCCAAGAACTTCAATACAGCCATTCGCCGTTTCCCAAAAAATATCCTTGCCGGTCTCTTCGGTTTTGAGAAACGAGCTTATTTCGAAGCGGCAGAAGGAGCGGAACAAGCTCCCCAGGTACAATTCTGATAAATACACAACTCTATAGCGAGGCACAAAGGCGAGAAACTTTGTGCCTCGCTTTGTGTTGTAGAAGATTAGATGTATCTTTGCACATTCAATTGAACAAACCTATTATCTCATGAGTAATCAACGATACATGATGCGAGGCGTCAGCGCATCTAAGGAAGATGTGCACAACGCCATCAAGAACATCGACAAAGGTATTTTCCCGCAGGCTTTCTGCAAAATTATCCCCGACATTTTGGGCGGTAACCCGGAGTATTGCAACATTATGCATGCCGATGGAGCAGGCACCAAATCCAGTCTTGCCTATATGTACTGGAAGGAAACCGGCGACCTGGGTGTGTGGAAAGGCATTGCACAAGATGCACTGATTATGAACATCGACGACCTGCTTTGTGTGGGTGCGGTAGACAACATTCTGGTATCCTCTACCATCGGACGTAATAAACTTCTCATCCCCGGCGAAGTAATTTCAGCCATCATCAACGGTACGGACGAACTGCTTGCCGAACTCCGCGAGATGGGCGTAGGCGTTTATGCCACCGGTGGCGAAACAGCCGACGTGGGCGACCTTGTACGTACCATTATCGTAGACTCGACAGTGACCTGCCGCATGAAGCGCTCAGATGTTATAGACAATGCCAATATCCGTCCGGGCGATGTGATTGTTGGTCTGGCATCTTACGGAAAGGCTACTTATGAGAAAGAATACAATGGCGGTATGGGCAGTAACGGACTGACCAGCGCACGCCACGATGTATTCTCCAAATACCTGGCAGAGAAATACCCTGAAAGCTATGACAAGGCTGTACCCGAAGAGCTGGTATACAGTGGCAAGCTAAAACTGACAGACAGTGTCGAAGACAGTCCGCTGGATGCAGGAAAGCTGGTACTTTCCCCCACCCGCACCTACGCACCGGTAGTTAAGAAGCTGCTCGATGCGCTCCGTCCCCAAATCCACGGTATGGTACACTGCTCGGGCGGCGCACAAACCAAGGTACTGCACTTTGTGGGAGACAACTGCCGTGTCATCAAAGACAATCTCTTCCCCGTTCCACCGTTGTTCAAGACCATCAAGGAGCAGAGCGATACGGACTGGAGCGAAATGTACAAGGTGTTCAATATGGGGCATCGCCTGGAAGTGTACCTCTCTCCCGAACATGCAGAAGAGGTGATTGCTATTTCGAAGAGTTTCAACATCGATGCACAGATTGTAGGCCGCGTGGAAGAAAGCGACAAGAAAGAACTGATTATCAAGAGCGAATTCGGAGAGTTCAAGTATTAAATATATGGCAGACAACAATACCATACTCGAAAAGCTGGAAGGGCTTGTCGCCCGCTTCGAAGAAGTGTCGACCTTGATTACAGACCCGGCAGTGATTGCGGACCAGAAGCGTTACGTCAAGCTCACCAAAGAATATAAAGAACTGGGCGACCTGATGAATGCCCGCAAAGAGTACATGCAAGTACTGGGCGGCATAGAAGAAGCCAAAGAAATTATCGCCAACGAAACAGACCAGGAGATGCGGGAAATGGCACGCGAAGAGCTGGATGCCTGCCAAGCCCGCCAACCGGAACTGGAAGAGCAGATAAAGCTGCTGCTCGTCCCCGCCGACCCGCAGGATGGCCGTAATGCCATCCTCGAAATTCGTGGCGGCACGGGTGGTGACGAAGCGGCAATCTTTGCCGGCGACCTCTTCCGCATGTACACCAAGTATTGCGAATCCAAGGGATGGAAAATGGAGATATCCAGCGCTAACGAAGGTGCAGCCGGCGGTTTCAAGGAAATTGTCTGCTCCGTGACGGGAGACAATGTATATGGCACACTGAAATATGAATCGGGCGTGCACCGCGTGCAGCGCGTACCGGCCACAGAAACGCAAGGACGGGTACACGACCTCAGCCGCCAGTGTAGCCGTGCTTCCCGAAGCCGAAGAGTTCGACGTAGTTATCAACGAAGGTGAAATCAAGTGGGACACCTTCCGAAGCGGTGGTGCCGGCGGTCAGAACGTGAACAAGGTGGAATCCGGCGTGCGCCTGCGCTACAACTGGAAGAATCCCAACACAGGCATAGTCGAAGAAATCCTCATCGAATGTACCGAAACGCGCGACCAGCCGAAGAACAAGGAACGCGCCCTCTCGCGCCTACGTACCTTCATCTACGACAAGGAACACCAGAAGTACATCGACGATATCGCCTCCAAGCGTAAGACGATGGTCAGTACTGGCGACCGCTCTGCCAAGATACGCACCTACAACTATCCGCAAGGACGCATCACCGACCACCGCATCAACTACACCATTTATAATCTCGCCGCCTTTATGGACGGAGACATCCAAGACTGCATCGACCACCTGATTGTGGCGGAAAATGCAGAAAGGCTGAAAGAGAGCGAGCTGTAAGATAGTTACAAGAAACAAGTGACAAGTAGCTCGTAACTCATAACTAAAAAAACAACCAGCTGCCAGCCCACACGCTATCTCTCGTAGCTCGTAGCTTGTAGCCCGTAACTAAAAAATAATATGAACAAACAGCAATTATTCGAGAACATCAAGCGCAAGAAGTCATTTCTTTGCGTAGGTCTTGACACCGACATCAAGAAAATACCCGAACATCTTCTGAAAGAGGAAGACCCTATATTCGCTTTCAACAAAGCTATCATCGACGCTACTGCCGACCTCTGCATCGCCTACAAGCCCAATCTGGCATTTTATGAGAGTATGGGCGTGAAAGGCTGGATAGCTTTCGAGAAAACCGTAAATTACATCAAGCAGAACTATCCCGACCAATTCATCATTGCCGACGCCAAACGCGGTGACATCGGGAACACCTCTGCCATGTATGCCCGCACCTTCTTCGAAGAGCTGGATATAGATTCCGTAACCGTAGCTCCCTACATGGGCGAAGACAGTGTGACCCCGTTCCTTACGTACGAAGGCAAATGGGTAATCCTGCTTGCGTTGACCAGCAACAAAGGCTCGCACGACTTCCAGCTGACGGAAGACACCAACGGCGAACGCCTCTTCGAAAAAGTGCTCCGCAAATCCCAGGAGTGGGCCAGTGACGAACAGATGATGTACGTAGTAGGCGCCACACAAGGCCGCGCCTTCGAAGATATCCGCAAGATTGTTCCCGAACACTTTCTATTGGTTCCCGGCGTAGGCGCACAAGGCGGCTCCCTGGAAGAAGTCTGCAAGTATGGCATGAACAAGACTTGCGGCCTGATTGTCAACTCCAGCCGTGGCATCATCTACGTGGACAAGACAGAGAACTTCGCCGCCGCCAGCCGAAAAGCAGCCCTAGAAGTGCAGGCACAGATGGCGGAAGAGTTGAAAAAAGTGATTAACGGCTAACGCTTAATGTTCGAAAGAAAGATTATCAACGACCCTGTCTTCGGGTTCATCAACATACCAAAGGGGTTGTTGTACGATGTTGTACGACATCCTCTTTTGCAACGTCTAAACCGTATCAAGCAACTGGGGTTGTCCTCTGTCGTATATCCCGGTGCGCAGCATACACGGTTCCAACACTCTTTGGGAGCCTTCTACCTGATGAGTGAGGCCATCCAGCAACTTGCCACCAAAGGAAACTTTATCTTCGACAGCGAAGCCGAAGCTGTGGAAGCCGCTATCCTGATGCACGACATCGGCCACGGCCCCTTCTCCCACGTACTGGAAAATACTATCGTGCAGGGCGTCTCCCACGAAGACATCTCCTTGATGCTGATGGAACGTATCAACAAGGAAATGAACGGACAGTTGACACTCGCCATTCAAATTTTCAAGGATGAATACCCCAAGCGCTTCCTGCACCAACTGGTAAGCGGGCAACTGGATATGGACCGCCTGGACTACCTGCGCCGCGACAGCTTCTATACCGGAGTGACCGAAGGCAACATTGGCTCCGCCCGCATCATCAAGATGCTGGATGTAAAGGATGACCACCTGGTAGTAGAGTCCAAAGGCATCTATTCTATTGAGAACTTCCTCACCGCCCGCCGCCTGATGTACTGGCAGGTCTACCTGCATAAGACCTCCGTTGCCTACGAGAAAATGCTGATTAGCGCCCTGCTCCGCGCCAAGGAACTGGCAAGCCGCGGCATAGACCTCTTTGCCTCACCCACCTTGAAATTCTTTCTATACAACGACATCAGCCGGGAGGCATTCTACAACAATCCCGAATGTTTGGAGAATTTCATTCAGTTGGACGATAATGACATCTGGACTGCCCTCAAGGTATGGAGCCGCCATTCGGACAAGGTTTTGTCCACCTTGAGCGCCGGCATGATTAACCGAAACATCTTCAAAGTTGAGATTTCTACCGAACCTATTAGTGAGGAACGGAAAAAAGCACTAACTTTGCAAATCAGTGAACAACTGAACATCCCTCTCTCCGAAGCGAGATATTTCATCTCTACCCCCAGCATCGAGAAGAATATGTACGACGAGGCAGATGACAGTATTGACATCCTCTACAACGACGGCAGCATCAAGAATATTGCCGAAGCATCGGATATGCTCAATATCTCTCTTCTGTCCAAGAAAGTAAAAAAATACTACTTATGCTACCAACGTTTGCATAGATAAGTATAAAATATTCACCTCAGGACAAGGAAATATAAAAAAAAGTCCGTTATTTGCGTTTTGAAACCATCTAACAAGAATAAGACATGGAGTTCTCTGCTAAACAAATTGCAACATTTATACAAGGAGAAATCGTAGGAGACGAGAATGCAACCGTGCATACCTTCGCCAAGATTGAAGAAGGAATACCGGGGGCAATCTCTTTCTTATCCAACCCTAAATACATACCTTATCTGTATGAAACCCAATCGAGTATTGTTTTGGTTAATAAGGATTTCACTCCCGAACAGGAAGTAAAAGCTACCATGATTAAGGTAGACAATGCCTACGAAAGCCTTGCCAAATTATTAAACCTGTATGAACAGTAGCAAACCGAAACGTACAGGCATCGACCCGCGCGCATACGTTGCCGAACAGCCAAAACTAGGCAAAGATGTTTACGACTTGCGCCTTTTGCTTATGTAGGAGACCATGCAGAAGTGGGCGACAATACGGTAATTCATCCGCACTGCCTA
>ENA-OQNM01000664-OQNM01000664.1-human-gut-metagenome-genome-assembly--contig:-NODE-664-length-12171-cov-2.919130_pt1 | contig 12171 bp, 17 predicted proteins | sample MGYA00242632_ERZ504886 | MGnify/ENA primary metagenome ERZ504886 (study PRJEB26092, sample SAMD00036424) | human gut metagenome | host: Homo sapiens | study: EMG produced TPA metagenomics assembly of... | reverse complement strand
TGCTCGCCTCGGTCAGGTTACGCCAAGCACGAGACCAAACCCAAGGCCGTGCTCGTAACCCGCGTCAGAAATTCCCAAGACGGCGACGACAGAGCCAGAATCTTCAACCCGATAGTGTGGGATATCGCCGCCACCGATTTCCTAAGTGCGTTTCTGGCGTCTGGACACGCACAACTGGGCCGAGTCCTGGCCGCTCACGTTCTCTTACCTAGCCATCTGGTGACCTACTTCCAGAGGGCGAGCCAGTAGAACTTCGTCGGCTGATTGCCGGCCCAGGCGTTGCTATCGTTCCTGCGGAACCTGACCTGAGCGCCATTATTGGTCAGCTCGTACACCATTGGGCTCAGGAATCGGTTGAGATCATCGGACGACGTTCTCGCCAGCATCACCAGCATTGCCTGAGGAGACGTGGAGTGTCGGACCCAATTGACGGTGGCCACACCGTTTAGATCGGTGCTTGCGTCGGCCACGCCGAACTCATAACCCTGCGTTATCCCGTCTCATTTGAAAGGAAACATGGTGGATTTCATCACCGCGATAGCCGGCGCGTGCGGTGTCGCGTTCGGTGCGGCCGTGCAGGCCGTTGTGGCGTGGTTCAACAACAAGGCCACGCATGAGGAACACAGCGTCGACATGCTCCGCGAAGCGCAAACAGAACTCAAGGACACCATGGCCGACATGAATCTGTTGTGGGAGCATAACCGCGCGCTCATCGACCACATATACAGGGGCGCGCCACCACCCCCGCCGAACCCGCCCGAAGGCTTGTTCAAACACGACAACTAAAAGGACACAACAATGGCATTGAACATCAGACAGGTGCCCAGCCCGAACCATTACAACGGGCGCAACGGGCATCGGGTGACTCACATCACCCTGCACATCATGGTCGGCCGTCTCGCGGGCACCGACGCCGTTTTCCAGCGGCCGAGTTCGCAGGCTTCGGCCCATTACGGCATCGGCGGCACGGGTGAGATTCACCAGTACGTGAGCGAGGCCAACGGCTCATATTCCGACGCGAATTTTTCGAGCAACAACAGCACTATCAGCATCGAGCATGAAGGCGGTATGGCCGGTGTGCCCATGACCGACGCATGCGTGGAGGCGTCCGCACAGTTGTGCGCGGACATTAGCCGCCGTTACGGGCTCGGCAAGCTCTGGCACGACGGGTTGAACGGCAACGTGTGGCTGCACCGCGAGATACCCGGCACCGACCATTACGGATGCCCCGACCGTGCACCGAACGGTCTGCCCGTCCAGCGGGTCATCGACCGCGCCAACCAATTGTTAACCAATCCATCTAGTCAAGGAGAAACAGAAATGAGCACAGCACTGGTTATCTGGGACGACGACAGCGGCGTGGGCTACTACTGGAGCCCCGAAACCGGCCGCGTCGGCCTATCACACCCGGACCAGGTCGTGGTGTTGAAGAACGCCGGCGTGAAAGAGATTCACAGCAGCAATAAAGCCCCGTGGGCGGCGCGCGCCGATCAAATCAGCCAACTCGTGCAGGCCAAGACGACCGCGTACGAGAAGGCTCAGACGGCCGCATTGGAGGCCATGGCCAAGAGCATCGGCGCGGACCCGAACACCATCGCCGACACCGTGCGCAAGGCCGTGGAAAGCAAGTTGGCCACGCTCGACATCCAGATCACCACCAAGGACAAGGGGACGGGCAAATGAGCGACCCCGTGACACTCCGGAGTGGCCGACCACAAGGCCACCGGCAGCATGGACGCGGAGAAGGGCGTACACGCCCGTGTTCAACAACACCGTGCGCACCATCGCGTATGTGGCCGGTCTCATCGCCGTAGCGGTCGGTTTCGGTTTCACCCAGTTCGGTGACCCGACCGTGGGTGATTACATCACCACCGTGGGCGGTCTTATCGCTGGTGGTTTCGGCGTGGCATACAATCCGTTGCGCATGGCCGGAAAGTAGCCCAGTATGACGATGGTGCACATACGATTACGCGCCCCGACCAACGGCGGCACCCGTGCCGGCGTCGGCATGGTCGTGTTCCAACCATCCGCCCGTCATACCGACGACGCAAGTGTGGTGTTGCCCGACACGTTCACCGTGGTGCTGGACGAAGAAGGCGAAGCCACCGTGGACATCCAGCCCACCGGTCCAGACTGGTGTTGGAAAACCGACGAGCAAGTGCCCTACGGGTCTATTCGTTGGTTCACCGTGCCCGACACGGCCGGCACGCTGGAATACGCGGAACTTACGGACGTGGACCCGCGCACGTTCAAACCGGGACGCAACCTCGCCGCATGGCAGGCCGTCACCGGCGACATCAAAACCCATGATCGACAGCATGCCCCGGTTCCTCACCGGGCACGGCTCCCCGACCATCGACGGCAAGCCGGGTGACATCTACCTCGACTTGGACACCATGGACCTCTACACCAACAACCAAGAAAGGAACTAACCATGACATTCGGAAAAATCGGCAGTCTTACGCGGCGAACAGGGACCTACAGGGGCCCACGCGGACCCGAGGGACCGCAGGGGTCGAAGGGCGAAACCGGCGCGCAAGGCCCAGCGGGTCCGGCGGGTCCGGGCATCGTGTTCACCCAGGGTGCTCCCACCGGCAGCGGCGTGGCCGGCGCGATGTACGTGGACAAAACCACGTTCGACGTGTACGTGTGGAGAGCCGACTAATGGCCTACGACCGCATCGGCAATCTGAAAGGCAGCACGCCCGATGACACCAAGCTCCGCGCGTTGATTCTCGCGGTGTTGAAGACCGTCACATGGGCGCAACTGTCAGGCTGAGAGCAGCACGGCGGCCATGCCCGCGCGCAGCCGTTCGTCTGGCATTGCCACGTACACCTGTGTCGTTTCCACGCTCGCGTGACCGAGCAGCTTGGACACCAGCAGCAGGTCGTGCGTGGCTTGCCACGTGGCGGTAGCATACCGGTGGCGCAGGCTGTGCGCGGTCCATCCGTCACCGAGCAGGCTCGACAGTCTGTCGCCTATGTAGCTTTCCTCGACGTGCCCGCCGAACCGGCCGGGGAACACGTACCCATCGCACGCGCTTATCAGGTCGGCCAAGTCGTCGGGTAACGGCACTATGCGCTGTTTGTCGCCCTTGCCATTGACCACCAGCGACCGGCCAACGAGATCGTCAACCACGTCGCCACTGGACACCCGGCCTATCTCGCCACGCCTTAAACCGCACTCGGCACCGAGCCGCAGCATGATTCTCTCGGACTCGCTGGCACGCCCCAACGCGGCCAATATCACCTTGTCCGGGCACGGGCGCGGGTGCGCTCTCGGGCGTTTGACTTTCGGCAGTTCCATGCTTGGGTCATCATTGCGCCGGCCGGTCTGCCGCATCCATGCGAAGAAGCTGGACACCGTGTTGCGGTACGCTTTGCGTGTTTCCGGTTTCCAGGATTGCGAGGCGAACCACTGTGTCATCATCTCGCAGGTGACTTCATACGGCGAGACACCCAGACATACGGCCGTGTATGTCATTTTTCGCCGTCTGGTCAATAGTGTTTGCTCGCTGCGGCCACCGGCCTTCAGTGCCGCGAGCCATCCGGTCAATTCCTCACGCCATAACGGGGGCGCTACCCATTTTTTCGTCATGACACATCATGTGTCACGCCGCTAAACTTAGAATAAGCCGGGGCATGGGTTTGGACCTTGGACCTCTGGGATACCCAGAGGTCCAAGGTCCAAATCCATGCCCCGCTACGAACGTGGTTATATGGCCGCTGATTTCGGTACCGAAATCAGCGGCCTTTCCGTTTACCGTGGCGATATGGATGAAAGGCGATCAGGCAGCTACGGTGCCCAGGGAAGTCGGCGATCATAAACGTCTCGTCATTTTCATCGCGGATCTTCAGTTGTCTAATCCACGGGAGGCGACAGGCGTGAAGTTTCTCAACGAAGCGGAAGCCGGGCACAAGTCGTATGTTACGATCGACTTCGTGCCCAGCTCCCGTTCTTCTGCTCAGAAGCGGAGTGTGGTTCACCATCCAGCCGACATCATCGGCATCATGCCGCAGCGGGTCAACGTATCGGCCAGCGCATCGTCCAGTGCTTGAATCGGTCATAGCGACGACGCCACCGAACGACGATGGACAGTATGGCGCCTATCGCCAGAGCTGACACGGCCAGAACCGAGGCAAGCGACACATCGCCACCCGTGGACGGGCAGTGACGGGCGAGGGTTGGGCGTGGTTGCCTCCGCCGGCGCCGGCGGCGTCTCGGGTTTCTCCGGTTCGCACGGTTTCTCCGACTCGCATGGGGGCAACACCCGCACACGCTCCCAGGCATCGTCATACCGGCTGGACGCCGGGGAAACACGGTCATCCCCCTCGAACCGCCAGACGAACACGTACCACCCAGGCCGTTCGGCGGTCAGATACATAGGAGCGCCATGCGCGTCCAACGCCCCGGCGCCGATTTTGAACGTGCCGTTCATCGCGGGAATCTCCCAGGTGGCCAGCAACCGGTGGTTGTCGTCTTCCGTGGGAACCTCTCCCCCGGATGGCTTGTACGCCTCATCGTTGGAGGGGTTGTCGGGATCGCCGGACCACCATACGCTCACCGTCGCATACGGCCGATCCGCCGCGAACTCATACTCTTCGTTGCCGGCATACTGGCCATGATCCGCAGGGAATCCCGATACGGTAATGGTGTCGCTGAGCTCGGCACCGATATCCGCCGAATGCTCAGTGACCGTCGACATGACTTCTAGCTTCCTGCGACTTGTATTGCTTTCCGTAGCCTCCATAAACGGACTTATCCAGTCGCCTATAAGGTATTCCTGCGCCTGTTTGCTCTGCTCGGACCGCCGAAACACCCATACCCATGTGCCAAAACCGCTATTCTGCTTGGTCCGGTAAGCGGCACCGTCATCCGGCTTGGTCATGGCCTGCACACGTGCCTGCTGCCCCACCCCGGTGAAAGAGGCCTTGCCATAGGCCACCGGCTCATAACCCAAAGTCGCCAATCGCGCAAGAAAAGCATCGGCGCTCTCTTGTGCATTCGGCGTAATGACATTGCCCACATCGCCCGTATCAAGACCATCGAAATAGTATCCGCGGGCCTGCAATTCCAAATCGGGCACCCAATAACTGTCCGCATCCGCCACGCCACTGGTCACGTCATCGAACACCGGAGAAGCCACATCAAGCACCTTCTCGGAGACCTTGGTGGATACCGCCGGAACAAAATCCTTACGCACCCGAAATGTCGTCGACGCGCCGCCAGTGGAAGCCATCGAGTCAAAGGCCAGCATGTCCTGAGTGCTGTCCATGACGTGCATCCGCCCATACTCGTATGTGGTGTTCGCCGTCACCTCGCCGGCGCCGGTCGCCTCCCACGCGATCGAGGACCCGGCGCTCGTCGACACCCCCGAGAACGTGTTGCCGCCTTGGACGAACCGCGCCGCCCCTGCAAGGTGACGGTGAACGGCACTCCCGCGATCGCGTCACCGGCGCGGTTCACCACTTTCACCGAGATGGAACCGCTGCGCAAAGCCTCGGCATCGGTGCGTTCCACCGTCGTGCCCGCAGGCGTCTTGCCGGCCGATTGATCCCATATCCGGGCCGCCTTCGCCACGATCTCGGGGTACCGGCCTTGAATGACCGCCATCTGTCTCGCCCACTCGTCCCGATCGCGCCCGAAGTGATCCTGCACGATGATGCCGATCGCCGCATGGGTGGCGGCATCCGTGTCGCGGTACCGGTCAAGGATCCATGCCATACGCCGGGCGTTCTCATCGGAGGCAAGCACCGTGGTGGGGCCTATCACATAGTCGCTCAGTTTCCCCGCTTCGATGCAGTAGTACTTGTTGCCCGAAGCGTCCAGCCCCGCGACACCGACGTAATATTCCATATCGTTGTATGGAAACGCCACGTGATATCTTTCGTCGGCGGGCGTCAACGTCGCGGCATACGCCGTATTCGCCGAGCCGAACACCACTCCCACCATTATTATCAGACCGGTCAGCATCGCTACGATGGCCATGCCCCGTTGCCGCCATGTCGTTATCATCATTCGTCCTTTCCTGGTACGTTTCCCCGCATACTGCACTGTGTGCGGGTAGGCCACGATCATGGCAGATTTTCATTCGCTACAGCCGGTTTTTCGACCTATGTGGTCCGAGCTTGCCGTTTGCCGGCGAGTTGTGGATAACTCTTCCGCCGAGTTATCCACCTCATGCGGTTGACCGAACGTTTACCTGATAGTTATCCACAATGCGCAACATATGTTCAAAAGCCCTTAGAATAGGGCCTTATGGCAGCAGTACAACATCGCGCGACCACGCGCACTAGTAATACCGATAACAGCACCACGAAAACGAAGTCAAAGGCGACTTCTGCCCGAAAGAGCCCCGCAACCAAGCGCAAGAGAGTCAGCGCCGAAACGGCACGCGCCGCAGCAGCGCTGAAAGGCCTGGCTGTCGAAGCCCCCGCACCGTCCATCGAAGCAAACGAGCCCGGCCAGTTCGGCCGCATCAATGTCATGGACATCACTCCCGCCGAGGAGCGCGGCATCTTCCCCGCCCGTGTGGAACTCGGCGAACCGTTTGAGATGACCGCCCAGGTGTTCATCGAAGGCCGTACCAAGGTGGGTGCCACCGCCATCGTGCGCAACCCGCGCGGCAAGGAAACCATGCGCCGGGCCATGACCTGCGTAAATCCCGGCCTCGATCGTTGGACCGTGATGGTCAAGTGCGGCGAGCACAGCGATCTGAAGCCTTGGGAGGATGGCTACGCGGCCGTCAAGCGTCAGCTCGGCGAATGGACCGTGACCATCGAAGGTTGGGAAGACGCGTACGTCTCCTGGCTGCACGACGCCCGCATCAAGGTGCGTGTGATGGACGACGTGGACAACGCACTCAATTCCGGTGCCGAGTTACTGGCCCGTTGGGCCGAAACCCCGGACACCGGCCTGACCGCACGCGATCGCAAGACCTTGGAGAAGGCCGCTGAGACCATGGCCGATCAGACGCTGAGCGCCGAGGATCGTCTCGCCGCCGGCGACAACCCGACCATCGCCGCCCTGCACGAGACTCACCCGCTGCGCGACGGCATCTCCCCCAGCCAGCCCCAGCGCTTCAAGGTGGAACGCCCGAAGTCCAGCTTCGCGGCTTGGTACCAGTTCTTCCCGCGTTCCGAAGGCGCCACCATCGATCCGAACACCGGCAAGATCATTCAGGGTACGCTGAAGACTTCGATGGCCGGCCTCGAACGCGCCGCTGCCGAGGGCTTCGACATCGTCTACCTGCCGCCGGTCTTCCCGATTGGCGTGACCAACCGCAAGGGCCGCAACAACACGCTGGTCGCCGGCCCCGATGACCCGGGCTCCCCGTTCGGCATCGGCTCCGAGCTAGGTGGCCACGACACCGTGGATCCACTGCTCGGCACCATGGACGATTTCAAGGCCCTGTGCCAGCGTGCACATGAACTGGGTCTGGAAATCGCGCTTGATTTCGCCCTGCAGTGCTCGCCCGATCACCCGTGGGTCAAGGCCCACCCGAACTGGTTCCGCCACAAGCCGGACGGCTCCATCGCCTTCGCCGAGAACCCGCCGAAGAAGTATCAGGACATCTACCCGATCGACTTCAACGCCGACATGCCCGGCATCGAAAAAGAAGTCGAACGCATCATGAATCTGTGGATCGAGGCGGGCGTCACCATCTTCCGCATCGATAACCCGCACACCAAGCCGGTGCGTTTCTGGCAGGACGTGATTGCCGCCGTGACCAAGAAGCACCCGGAGATCCTGTTCCTGGCCGAGGCATTCACCCGCCCGGGCATGATGCGCGCCCTGAGCTACGTGGGCTTCACCCAGTCCCACTGCTACTTCCCGTGGCGCAACACCAAGGACGAACTGGAAGAGTATCTGCCGGTCACCAATGGCGACGACGGCTACTACCAGCACAACACCTTCTGGCCCACCACGCCGGATATTCTCACCGCTTACGTGCGAGACAACGGCGTAGCCGGCCACTGCGTGCGTGCGGTGCTGGCAGCCATGGGCTCGCCGTCCTGGGGTATCTACAACGGTTACGAACTCATCGAGAACAAGCAGCGCCCCGGCTTCGAAGAGCAGATCGACAACGAGAAGTACGAGGTCAAGGTTCGCGATTGGAGCAAGGCCAAGCAGTACGGCGTGGCCGAGATGCTCACCGCACTCAACAAGATTCGTCGCGCCCACCCGGCCGCGTTGAGCTACCACAACCTCACCGTGCTGCCTACGTCCGACCCGAATATTCTGGCTTTCGCACGCCACACGCCGGCCGAACTGACCGGTACCGGCCAAGCGGACACGCTGATTGTGGTCGTGAACCTCGATGGACACAACGCACACCAGTCGATGATTCACCTGGAACTCAGCGAGCTGGGTCTGCCCACCGACCGCCCGCTCAACGTGCGCGACGAGCTGACCGGCCGCGAATTCCAGTGGGGTTGGGACAACTACGTGTCTCTGGCTCCTTGGGCGGATGTGGCCCACATCCTGTCCGTGCAGTGATGCGGTACTGCAACGGTAATGCAACAGTGATGCCGTTGACGTGCATGGGTTTATCGTGCGCGTAAACCGCTAGAAATCCTCCCCTCAAGGGGAGGATTTCGTCTGTTTGGGCATAGTGTCGGCATAATCTCAGCACGGTTTCTTGAGTTCCGCACCTGTTTTGCAGGCGTAAACAGGGTATTGTGGTGAGACGATAACGTAACTGTCGATTTTCAAGGAGAAATGACATGGCAGAAACCTTCAACGTCGTGGTGGAAATTCCGCGCGGCTCCAAGAACAAGTACGAAGTCGATCACGAGACCGGTCGCGTCTTCCTGGACCGTACCCTGTTCACCGCAATGGGTTACCCGGATGACTACGGCTACATCGACGGCACCCTGGGCGAGGACGGCGATCCGCTGGACGCGTCTCGTGATGATTCCGTAACTCCGTGTTCCCGGGTCCGTGCGTGGTCGAGTGCGCGCCGTGGGCCGTGTACCACATGGTCGACGAGGCCGGCGGCGACGACAAGGTGCTGTGCGTGCCCGCCGACGTTCGTTTCGATGACATCAAGGACATCGACGACGTCAACGAGTACCACAAGGCCGAAATCAAGCACTCTTCGAGCAATACAAGGCTCTGGAGCCGGGCAAGGAAGTCCTGCCGGGCGACTACTGGACTGGTGCTGACGCCGCCGAAAAGGAAATCATTGCCGCGCGTCAGCGTCTCGCCGATTCCGAGAAGTGATTCGATTCTGAATCGTTGACAGGAGGCCCCTTCGGGGGCCTTTGTTGTATTTGTGGCAAAGCCGCTCTACTCTCCCTCAGTCGCAGTTTCACTGCGCCAGCTCCCCAACAGAGGGAGCTTGTATTTTGTGATACAGTAATGTTTTGTCTTTTCAACTAGGCGTAGGCGGCGTGTAGGAACGCTGGTCGAGGCCCATCGCACGGTAATCCGGCGATGAACCTTCTGTCACACCATGATTTCGATAATCATTCAAATCCTGCTTATTTCTGTTTCCGTAGCTATGGATGCATTCGCCGTATCCATTGGCAAAGGCCTGACCGTATCCCGCGTACGAGTACAAGACGCCGTGAAAAGCACCCTCTGGTTCGGCGGATTCCAGATGCTGTTCCCTATTCTCGGCTATTTCGCGGCATCTACATTCAGCAAATACGTAACCCAATTCGACCATTGGATCATCTTCGCCCTGTTGGTGTTCATCGGCGGCAACATGGTTCACGAAGCCTTCGAAGAAGATGAGGAAAACTCCAAGGAGACCGCCCAGTTCGATTGGAAGCATATGCTTCCCCTGGCCGTGGCCTGCAGCATCGATGCGTTCGCCGTGGGCGTGAGCCTGGCCTTCATGTTCACCAAAGCCCATATGGCATTCGCCATCCTCAGCATCGGTGTGGTCACCGGACTGTTCTCCGCTGCGGGCCTGCACATTGGCCGCGCGTTCGGTTCCCGCTGGCAGAAGCCGGCGCAGATCGCCGGCGGCGTGGTGCTGATTCTACTCGGCATCAAAGTGCTATTGGAGCATTTGGGCGTTATCGCGTTCTGATTTAGTGTCATAAGCCCCTTCACCAGAAAGGGCTATTTTGTTTGATTTCACCGTTCCAATGCCCGACGTAGGATTGGGATGGAAATTCGATTATCTGAGAGGCGTATCATGACCGAGATCACCCAGGAGGGTTGGAAGAACAAAGCCCTGAGCATGTTGTTGGCCCAACTGACGTCCTATGTACTGCTCATCGCAGCCACGGTCATTCCCTCCCCTGGCACCGTCCCCATCATCCCTTTGATTATCGCCGCTCTGACGTTGGCCGCATTTGTCGTATTCTGGCCGTTCCGCGGCAGCATGCTGGATCGTATCGTCACTTTGGTGTTTGGCGCGATTTCTCTGATTTTCGTCATCGTACCTTTCCCGACCGGCAAGGTTCCGCCGGATCAGACCGCTGCGGATGGCTCGGTACTTCCTTGGTATTCATGGGCACTGGCCATGGGCCTGCTGCTGGTGGTGCTGGTGGTCTTCTCCTTCGGACGCCAGATGGCTCGTGAGAAGCGCGAACATCTTATCCGCGCACTCTCTCACGCCGTGACTTCCGGTGTGGCAGCTCTCGCCGTGGCCGGCTGGTGCTTCCTACCTGATTTGGGCGCGATGCTCGCCAAGGGCACCGTTGCGGGAACCGTTGCCCTGATCATCCTCATCGTTTTGGGACTGGCTTTGGCCGTGGCTTCCACGTTGTGGGTCGCGCGACGCCGATCCGGACCCGGATATCCGTTATCCGTGGATCGGTACCGGCCTGATGCCGGTAATGCTGATGGGCGTGACCATCGCCGCAACCGCACTGGTGCTCGGCCGTATCATCGGTTGATGGACGTCCACCGTTCCATATTCCGCAAACTTGTAACCTATGTGTCCACTACAAGCGCGTAGAATAATGAAAACCGTGCGAAAGCGGCATAACGCCGCTGACGACTCGTACAGCCACACCGAGCAATTGCGTAACACATTGCAGGATAAGGGGGATTAGCGTGACGGATCTTACGTTGATGACTTTCGCCAGCGACCCCGCCACCGTTTTGCCATCACTCGCCCTGCTTTCTCATCGCGTCCGCGTACTGCCGATGGATGCAGCCAGCTTGGTGAAGATGCCGGAGAACACCATTCTGTTTCTGGATGCACGCGATGATCTGGCGACCGCCAAAACCTTGTGCCGCCTCATCCACGCTTCCGGCCTGTCCACGCCAATCGTGCTGGTGCTGACCGAAGGCGGCTTCACCGTGGTCAACTCCCAGTGGGGCATTGCGGATGTGGTGGTCGCCACCGCTTCCCCGGCCGAAGTCGAGGGCCGATTGCGATTGGTCTCCGAGCGCGGCAACGCTCCCGCAGCCGCAGCAGCCGGTTCTCCCGCCGAATCCACCACCACGGTGGAAGATGGCCAGATTCGCTCCGGCGACCTCATTGTGGACACCAACGGCTATACCGCCTCCCTGCATGGACGCCCCATCGATCTGGCATACAAGGAGTTCGAACTCCTCAAGTACTTGGTCCAGCACCCCGGCCGCGTGTTCACGCGCGCCCAGTTGCTGCAGGAAGTATGGGGCTACGACTACTACGGTGGCACTCGTACGGTCGACGTGCATATCCGTCGTCTGCGCGCCAAGCTCGGCGGCGAATACGAACACCTCATCGGCACCGTGCGCAACGTGGGCTACCGATTCGACCCGCCGGAGACGGATAAGGAAACTGCCGCCGCACAGCAGGCCGCCAAAGCATCCTCTGCCGCCATCGACACCGATGACGATACTCCCGATCTCAACACCGTCGCCTGACAGACCAGCGGCGCTGCAAACTATCAATCATCGATATTACGCCGCTTAGGTCCATACGATGAGAGAAACCAAATCCGCGCGTCTCACGCGCATGCATGACGAATACGACATTCTGCGCCAGGTGATTCCGGCACCCGCTTGCGCACTGCATTTCTCGAATCCGCTCGAATTGCTGATCGCCACCGTGCTCAGCGCCCAGACCACCGACAAGCGTGTCAACACGGTCACCCCGGAACTGTTCGCCACCTACCCCACCGCCCGTGACTTGGCGGCCGCAAACCCGGCCCAAGTCGAAGACATCATTCATCCGCTGGGGTTCTATCGTTCGAAAACCCAGCATCTCATCGGACTGGC
>ENA-OQNM01000663-OQNM01000663.1-human-gut-metagenome-genome-assembly--contig:-NODE-663-length-12196-cov-1.973072_pt1 | contig 12196 bp, 8 predicted proteins | sample MGYA00242632_ERZ504886 | MGnify/ENA primary metagenome ERZ504886 (study PRJEB26092, sample SAMD00036424) | human gut metagenome | host: Homo sapiens | study: EMG produced TPA metagenomics assembly of... | reverse complement strand
TGACGAACATGGGCGCGGCGATGGCCCCCGCTGCGGCGCAGACTTTGCTGGATTTTTTTAACGATACGGCGACAAAGCCTGAGGACTACGACCGCATTTACACAGGCGACCTCGGGGCGATTGGCACAAAATTATTATACGAACTGCTGCGCGAAAACGGAATCGTTCTGCGCAACCACGAGGACTGCGGGCTGATTCTATTTGACCGTGAGGCACAGGACGTGCACGCGGGCGGCTCCGGCTGCGGATGCTCAGCCGGTGTATTATGCGGGCATATTTTGAACCGCATGGATCGCGGAGAGCTGAAAAATATTCTCTTTATGGCAACTGGCGCACTGATGTCCACAACCTCTTCGCAGCAGGGCGAGAGCATACCGGGCATCGCGCATTTGGTACATGTGGGAAGGGGATAAAAAAAACTCGGCACAATCTGTACCGAGCTTTTACGGCGGATGATGCAATTAAGCTACGTCATCCGCCTTATTTTTTCTTTAAGTTTTGAAAGCAACCCGAACACAATCTCTTTTACGAGCGGTTCTTTGAGCAACAGTAAGACGATGCCGTAGAGGCCAAAAAACAATATTGCTGCAAACACCAGCAACCAGAATGTGCCGATTTGCAGATGACTGACCCAAACTGCGCTAAGTACAGCCGGAATGAGTGCTGCAAAAATTTTAAAATAATGTATATCCAGAAAAGCACCGCGCACTTCTGAACGCAGCGCAATATACTGCACCACGAGCACCGCAAACTCGGCGGCAAGCGTACCTATAGCCGCGCCGGACGCGCCGTACTGCGGAATTAAAATCGCATTTAATATTAAATCGGTAACAGCACCGACGATTTCGGAAACGAGCACTGTTTTTTCACGCCCAAGCGGCACAAGAATTTGAATGCCCAACACATTTGTGATGCCGATGAACAATAGCGTCGGCATAATGATCTGCATAGGCAGGGTTGCCGATTCATACAGTGTGCCGCCGGTCAGGAAACGAATGCTCTGCTCGGCAAATAGCATGAAAAAGATCATCAGCGGCAGTGCCACCAGCATGACGAAGTTCAGAGCCTTTGCACTAATACGCCTGAATTCACCCTTCATCTCCATCTCAACGTAATACGACGCACGCGGCAGCAGTACCGTGCCGAGGGACGTCACCAGACTGACCAAAACCACTTTCACCTTCACGGCGGCATCGTAATAGCCGACCTGTGTCTTTGTCGCCATGATGCCCAACATCACGTTGTCCAGATTAGTATAGATTGTCGTGGCACAGGACATGGCGAAAAAGATCAGCACCGGTTTTAAATGACGGTGTATGCTGTAATATCCGACTGAGTGAAAACCGATGTACTTTCGCGCATGAAACAAATTGATGATATTTGCAGCACTGGATGCAAATACGGTGATGCCTCCATAAACTACATAATCGCTTTTTTGGTGGATCAAAAGAAACATGCCGACCATGGCAATCAGCTTAAAGATGATGGAACGGATAGCGATGTATGTATACTGCTCCAAAGCCTTATACAGCCACTCCATGCCGATGGCGGAAAGGAAGATTGTGGAACTGACGATGATATAAAGCGCTCTGTCCTCCTGCAGCTTCGGCACAAACAGGATCGCCAGCAAAAGCACGAAGTAAGACACCGCGCCGACAATGAAATTCAGCACCAAAAGCTCATGCGCCGTGCGCGTCAGTTCTTCTTTGTTGTCCCGCACCATAGCGCAGATGCGTATGCCGTAAATTGGGATGCCGAGCTGTGCAAGCATGTTGAAATAGGTGATTAACGAGATGGCAAACGAAACCTTGCCTGTTCCATCCGGCAACAGAATATTGGAAACATAGCGGAAGGTGATGAGCGGAAAAATGATGGACGACATTGTGAGAATGGCGTTCATCACAAAATTTAATTTCAGGGATTTCCCTTTCATAAGCAGAACCTTTATCCTTTCGGTCTAAACCGCATCCGGTAAGCTCCGCAATTCTTACCGTATATATCTTTATGGAAACAAACATTTGCCGACATACGGGATCTTCTGCAATACCTTTACAAGCAGCAGAGCGACAAAATAAACCGCAAACGCACCGAATAGCCGCCACCATCCGCTCAGTGTATTGATGGAAAAACGATATGTAATCTGCTCCATGATGAACACATGAATCAGATAAATGCCAAAACTTGCGCCCGACAGCCACTTCACAAGCCGCACGAATTTCTCCCTCTGGAAAAGCGGATAGCGGCAGGCATATTTTACAAATACAAAAACCGCAGCCGCAAGCAGGACAGTCGGCCAGTTCTGGTGCTCCCATGTCAGCTTATTGATGGCGCCCTCCTGCACGGACGCAATTGCCGTGTGAAAATACCGCACAACTGCGCCGAACGCGCCCAGCGCATACAGCACGATGCGCTGCCAAAGGGAAAGCTCCGTTGTATACAAGAGATAGCCAAGTACCGCAAAAACTCAGATAGCCGCCCAGCATAGGAAATGCAAAATTACCCCAATACGTCAGCTGGAGCGCGCTGCACACAAACGGCAGCACCGAGCAGGACGCAAAACCCAGACCCGTCATATACCAAAGCACGCGGCGGTCATCCGAAAGCCGCGACAGCACCGGCAGCGAAAGATAGACCAGAAACAACGGCGAAAAAAACCAATACACCGGCACAATCGTAAAGTTTATCAGGCTGTTGAGCAACGCGCGCCAGCCTGTCCATGTGATGGTTCCCTCTGCGCGGTAATAAACGTAAAACACCGCAGTCCAGACAACAAGCGGTATGCCCGTTTTCAGAAAACGACGCCTCAGAAACTCTTTTGTCGTATAGCGCTCCCGGTAACGCATCAGCGTGGCGCCGGAAAGCATGATAAACACCGGAACGGCCCAATACGCCAGAACATCCACAAGCAGACTCTGCCGCCACACATATGTATCCGCGAACACATGCACCGCACCGTTGCAGTGCATAGCAATGACGCTGAGACACGCCAAAACATTTAAAGCATCAAAGCAGACGACCCGCTTTGGCACAGCTTTGTTCTCCATATCTGCCGCTCACCCGTTTGCAGCTTCCCGCTTTTTTGCAGCGGAAAGAACCGGAAAAAGCAGAAAATCAGAAGACGTCAAGAGCTTGAAGCTTTTTGCCGAATTCACTTCGGCATAAAGCGTTTCGCTCTTGCTTTTCAGCATCTGCGTCATGGCTTTTGCAGCCTGTTTTGCTTTTTTGCCATCTTCCGCCGTCAGATAAATAAACAGCTGCATACCGGCAATTCGGGCGATATTTCTGCGCAGGAATGCGGCAATTTTCGGTTCTGACGTACCGCTGTTTTCATACGCCGCATATGCATCGGAAAGGTGACCGAGTACCAACTCGTGCATCGCACAGTTGCGCTGTAAGCTGTTGATATTCATGCTCTGTGTGGAAAGCGAAACACGATACATATAGATTGTTTGCGGTGCAACGGTGACTGTTTTCACATACGGGATGGGGTACAAAAGGTACTCTGCATCTGTATAGAAACAGCTATCAAGATGAATGTTATTTTTTTGCAGAATATCCGTGCGATAGGTCACATTGTGCATCGCCACGGTAAGTTGATCGCAAACAGAAGAAAACGGCACGTCCATACACGGAGCAACGTTCGTTTTCTCTTCTTTTTTTTGCCCTGTTTCATGGTCTACACAGCAATGATCCGCACAGACCATATCGGCATTTGTCTTTTCCAGTATATCCAGAAAAGCGCCCATCTGCGCTGTGTTTACCCAGTCATCACCGTCTACCATACGAAAATATTTTCCGGTAGCGTGTTTGATGCCGCTATTTACAGTGGAACCGGGTCCTGCATTTTTTTGTGAGATCAAACGGAATGTTCCGGGATATTTTTTTTCATATGCTGAAACGATTTCCGGCGTGCGGTCTTTGGAGCCGTCATCGGTCACGAGGACCTCCACACGATCTAAAATTGCAGGATCGATAAAGGAATCAAGACACTGTTCGATAAATTTTTCTACGTTATACGCTGCGACTGAGATGCTTAGCACTTTTTGCATAATGCTCCCCCTCTTCCTTTTTTACAGTCTGCATCAATGCACCTAAGGCCATCCAGAACATAAAGGACATCGGTGAACAGACGTACAAAATTTCAGACATAAAACAGCTTGCACACACCATGGCTGCCAAAACGGCTAAATACGCCGGTGCGATTCCTTGCAGCTGCATAGAAATCTGTTTCCAATTTTTAAATACGGCAATGATGCACCACACGGCTAACGTTAAATATAGCAGCAAGCCAACCGCACCCTGTGCGACTAAAATATCAAAGAAGGCGTTGTGCATACTGGAAAAGTGCATGTGGTCGTTATTGATTAAATAGGAGTCTTCCTGTTCGGCTTCAACGTAAGCCAAAACTGTGTTATGCCCCACACCGAAAACCGGTTTTTCTTTAAATATCTCGATTGCGCTTTTCCAAATATCTATACGGCGATTTGATATATCTGCCGCGTTCGTTTCTTTGGGGCGGATTGTCACCTTTGTTGCGTCGAGTTCAGCGCTTGGCTTTGCTGCTGCACTTGGTTTCGCTGAACTGCTTGCGCTCACAGTTTCTTTTTTCTCCATAACGTACACAAATATACGACTATTTTTCATACATGGAATGGCCCATATTACAATAAACCTTTATCCATTTCCGAACGAGCCGGATTAATCTTGTTATTTTCCCTGAATATCAATAATTATCTCTGTACGAACAAATATACACACTATTCAAGAGAAGACTTATCTGAATTTCTTTGATGCTGAACGTATGTATATCGACATCAATATATTTCAAAAGCCGAATATTCCGGAAGACAATCAGTAGGACCATCATCGAGAGTTTGAACGGGGCAATCGGGGTCGACTCTGTAAAAGGTTCCGGTTCTACTTTCTGGTTCACACTACCACTCGAATAAAAACGCGGTGTGCAAAACAGCCTTGTTCCCGTACTCCACATAGGATCACATAAAAACAGACCATATAAATATCTGATTGATAAGACCTGTTCTTTTGCACCCCCCTGTAGGAGCGGAGACAAGTACATTTTGACACACCGCTTTTCATTACTTCTGCATCGGACCCACCGATGGCGGAGGATTTCCAATCCCCCATTTCTTATTTGCTTTCGGTCCCATCTTCAGAGACAGGACACCGCCGGCGGTAATCCGACTATGGTCAAACCAAGGCCCACTCAACTCTTCGCCGTTCAACGTAGCCGATTGCACATATTTATTATCATGGGAAGCGCCATCAGCCACGATCTCGAACACATTGCCACCTCCGAGGTCGATCTTCACATCCGAAAAGACCGGACTGCCGATATTGTAAGTCGGAGATCCTGGTGTCACCGGATAAAATCCCATCATGCTAAACACCACAAAGGCAGACATGCCTCCCCCGTCCTCATCACCTGGAACTCCCATCAGGTCGTTACGGAACCATTGGTCAAGCAGGACACGGATGCGTTTCTGCGTCTTCCAGGGTTGTCCGGCATAATTATACAGATACGGGATATGCAGGCTCGGTTCATTTGCCATCGAGAACATTCCGACATTGCCGGTATGATCAGGCAAAAACGAGTAGAATTGCCACTTGGACATTCCTAAAGGAGTATCAAACATCGAATCGAGAGCAGCCGTAAAGACCTCGTTTCCTCCGATAAGCGAAACCAAGTCGCCGATATTGTGTTGTACATCCCAACGATAAATATAACCATTATTTTCATCATAATAATCGCGAGCACCCAAACCACCAGAATACCGATAATCCACACCTTCGATAAACTTACCGTCCTTATCCTTCGGATGGAAGAAACGGGTTTCCGGATTAAAGAGATTCCGGTAGTTATAAGACCGGGCAAGGAAATATTCCGCATCCTCTTTCTTCCCCAGTTCGGCCGCGATCTGAGAAAGACACCATTCGTCATAAGCCGTTCCTAAGGTAACGGCAACCGGTTGGCGCTTTTCCCACGGAGAGACATCAGCCACCGTTTCTTTTTCACCCGGTTTCAAAGCTGGAATATAGCCATGTTCCTTATAAAATTCATCCAACCATCCGGAAGGAGCCGCCGACCAGGGGATCAACGTTTTCTCTTCGATACCCTTACGGGCTGCTTCATATGCTTTTTCAAGATCGAAACCGCGAACACCTTTCCGCCAAGCATCGATAACAGTGGCAACGGCATGGTTGGAGTTCATACGGCGGGAGTCGCCGGTCACTTCAGGGAATGTCGGCATCCAGTTCGTCCCCATTTGCTGGGCCATCAAGAGATAAGAGTTGATAATATCGGTCTCACGTTCTTTATCGATCAGGATACGAAGCGGATGGGTAGCACGATAGGTATCCCAAATCCAGTCGTCGGTATAGAACGAACGGCCACCGTCTTCATGTATCTTGCCATCAAAAGCACTATAGTATTTACCGTCTTCGCTCAGATTCACCGGACGTTCATAACAACGGTATAAGGAAGTATAGAAAACGGTCTTGTCGTTTTACACTTCCTCCACTTACCTGTATCTTGCCTAAAGCATCGTTCCATTCGTTTCGTCCGATCCGGGCGATTGCACTTACATCATATGAGTTGATCTCACGTTCCAGGTTCTTCCGGGCTTGTTCTGTGCTAATAAAAGAGATTCCATAGCGCACACCGATCTCTTTCTGACCGGAGAAAGCCAATGTCAAGGCGGCATCTTTTCCCTCTACGGACGATTTACCATACTTCACGGTTCCACTGGCCAGGACACCGGATTTCTCCGGTGTCTTGTCTGTTTCGGCATATAAATAGACCTTTGTTTTCTTATCTACATATTGAAAACCACTGACAGTGTTTCCATCACATTTCAACTCTCCATTCCGGCTATTGAACACCAGATAAGCCGGTCCGTCTTTCTCGAACGTAAGGCTATAAACCGCGCTCTGGTGAGATGGAGCATAATCGACCTCGATATTCGCCTCATCCAAATATACCTGATATCGATACGGGACAATCTTTTCCCGATCGTAACTATACTGGATAACAGGTTTCAGACCCGCCTCATCACCCTGATAAGGACTCAGGTTGAAAGCCGAACTACCTCGATGGCTTGTCACGATGAGAGGCAACCCACCCAACCGGTCTCCCGTAAAATCACCACGTTCGGGATAGACGCGCAACATACTGTTAGGCAGATGGACGGTCGGATAAGTCGGCACCAGCAGATGGCTGATGTTCCCCATATAAGGGTTAACATATTCTACCGGTTCTTTCGGCAGGTTATCGGCGATCAACCGTTTTCCTTTGACATAATACCTATCGGCAAACATCATGATGGCAACTCCGATCACGACGCCCAATAAAAATTTTCCTGTTTTCTTTAGTATCTCCATTGTTTATTTCTTTTGTTTTTCATTTACTGAAAATGAATATGGAAAATCTTCCGGACTCACTCCTCTGTTCATATTCGGCTCATCTCCCATTTTGATATCCAAGACACCGCCTTTCAGCAGTTCGAAATGTTCCAGATAGTTTTTCGTATAATTCTTTCCGTTAAAAGACATAGACTCGATATAGATATTCTTGTCACTGTTCTCCGGTGCATTGACAACCAAGCTCTTTCCATTTTCAAAATGCAAAGTGGCTTTCTTAAACAAAGGTGCGCCCAATACATATTGTGTCGTTCCGGGAGCAACCGGATAAAAGCCAAGAGCAGAGAATACATACCAGGCGGAAGTCTGTCCGTTATCTTCGTCACCACAATAGCCATCCGGTGTCGGAGTGTACATACGGTCCATCACCTGACGTAGCCAGTATTGGGCTTTCCAAGGCTCACCGGCATAATTGTACAGATAAATCATATGCTGGATCGGCTGGTTGCCATGTGCATAGTTTCCCATATTCATAATCTGCATTTCGCGGATTTCATGGATCACGCCACCGTAATAACTGTCATCGAACAAAGGCGGGACATTGAATACGGAATCCATCATGGCATTGAAACCTGTCTTTCCTCCCATCAAGTCGATCAGTCCCTGCGGATCATGGAAGACCGACCAGGTATAATGCCAACTGTTACCTTCCGTAAAAGCGTCTCCCCATTTCAGCGGATTGAAAGGAGACTGGAACGAACCGTCCTCGTTACGGCCACGCATCAACTTGGTTTCAGGATCGAATAGGTTCTTATAATTCATAGCATGTTTCGCGAAAACGGCAATTTCGGATTCAGGTTTGCCCAAAGCCTTACCTAGTTTATAGATAGCCCAGTCATCATAAGCATATTCCAACGTACGAGCGGCACTTTCGTTGATTTTCACGTTATAAGGCACATAGCCCAATTTATTGTAATATTCATATCCCAGACGTCCGGTCGATTTCACCTTCGGATGTACACTGTTAGCCCCATGCACGACAGCCTCCCAAAGCGTCTCGATATCATATCCGCGAAGCCCTTTCAGGTAAGCATCCGCCACAACAGAAGCCGAGTTATTACCGACCATGCAGCCACGATGTCCCGGACTTGCCCATTCCGGCAGGAAGCCGCTCTCCTTATAGGTATTGGCAAGCCCCTCCTGCATCTTCGTATTCATATCCGGATACATCAGGTTCAAGAAGGGGAACAGGCAACGGAACGTATCCCAAAAACCGGTATCGGTAAACATATACCCCGGCAGCACTTCTCCGTTATACGGACTGTAATGTACAACTTTTCCGTTTGCATCAAGTTCGTAGAAACTGCGCGGGAAAAGTAGCGAACGGTACAGGCAGGAATAGAATGTGCGTAGTTTGTCCACATCGTCGTCTTCCACGGCGATACGTCCTAAAGTTTCATTCCACACTTGGCGACCAGCCTCGGCTATTTCGTCAAACGAACGATCGCCCAATTCTTTCAGGTTCAGTTCAGCCTGTTCAGGGCTGATAAAAGAAGAAGCTACGCGAGCATGGACAATCTCGCCCTTGCGGGTGGAAAAACCGACAATGGCACCGGTATGGTTCTCTTTCGCTTCAGTCTCGCCTTTGCGGATCTCATCATCACCGACAGTCGCCTTATAAGTAAAAGGCTTGTCAAACACGACGACGAAATAGTTGCGGAAGTTCTGAGGCACCCCTCCGCTGTTACGAGTCGTATAGCCAATGATCTTGTTTTCTTCGGGTATGATCTTGACATAAGAACCACGGTCGAAAGCATCGACAATCACATACGAGTTGTCCGATTCGGGGAAAGTGAAGCGAAACATGGCGGCACGTTCCGTCGGCGTGATTTCCGTCACAACGTCATGGTCAGCCAGATACACCCGGTAATAATTCGGTTTTGCCACTTCCGCCTTATGGGAAAACCAGCTGGCACGTTTATCTTGGTTAAACACCACTTTACCGGTAACGGGCATAATGGCAAACTGTCCGTAATCGTTGATCCAAGGGCTGGGTTGGTGAGTCTGCTTGAAACCACGGATCTTGTCCGCGTCGTATGTGTACGCCCAGCCGTCTCCCATCTTTCCGGTCTGTGGCATCCAGAAATTCATACCCCAGGGCATGGCAATTGCCGGATAAGTATTACCTGTCGAGAGAGAAATTTTCGACTGGCTCCCGACCAGCGGATTCACGTAATCCACCAGGTCCTTTTTGTCAGCCGCATCCACCGTAAAGAGGCTGCTGCAAAGCGTAATCGCTAAAATTAATAATTTCTTCATGGATAGAATATGTTTAATTAATTTGAAGACAAAGAATAGGGTCTGTCTGTCCCGTTAAAAACACGTTTTTTATTAGGAGAAGAGGTCATTTCGAACGTCAGCGTACCACCATCCATAATGTCCTGCTGAGTAATGAACCCTTTCGTATAGGGCTTGCCATTCAACTTGACCGACTTGACATAACGGTTTTTGTCGCTCACCTTGTCGGCCTTTACCTCAAAAGTCTTTCCGTTTTCCAGCATAACCTTCATATAAGGCAAGTAAGGAGCTCCCAGCACATACTGGTCCGTACCCGGACAAACCGGATAGAACCCCATCGAAGACAGGATATACCAGGCAGACATCTGGCCGCAATCGTCGTTACCGCACAGGCCGTCGATATTATTGCGGTACATTTTATTCATGATTTCACGCTGCCAATATTGCGTTTTCCAAGGTTGCGAGGTCCAGGCATACAGGAACGGGATATGATGGCTCGGTTCGTTGCCATGCACATAGCCGCCCAGCAAGCCTTCCTCCGTCACATCCTCGGTCTGGGCGAAAAACTCGGCAGGCAGGTGCATCGTAAACAGGGAATCGAGCTTGGAGACAAAGGACTTGTCGCCTCCCATCAGGCGGATCATATTGTCCACATCCTGCGGCACATAGAAAGAATAGTTCAAGGCATTTCCTTCGATAAAACCTTCACCATGCGTGTTCAGCAAGTTGAAATTCTCTTTCCAGCGTCCGTCGGCATAACGAGGACGGGCATAGCCCATATTCGTATCAAAAACATTCGTATAATTGGCCGCCCGTTTTTTATACGTATCGGCAACAGAACGGTTGCCGGCCAAAAGCGCCGTGTGGTAGATGGTCCAGTCGTCATAGGCATATTCCAACGTCAGGGAAGCGGCGCTACCGTTATGGTCAAGTGCGACATACCCTTTTTCCATATATTCGCCGGTCCCGTCCAGGTAAGGGATCGTGGAACTGCTCACCATCGCTTTCAAAACCTCTTCCTTGTCTAACGGAAGACCTTTCGCCACGGCATCGGCCAAAACGGAAACGGAATGATATCCGATCATGCACCAGTTTTCATTTGCCATATGGCTCCAGATAGGCAAAGCCTTATGCACGCTTTGCTCGCAATGCTTCAGCATGGAGCGGGCGATATCCGTATTTACCCGGCGGTTGATGATGTTGAACAGCGGATGCAGGGCACGATAGGTGTCCCAAACGGAAAAGACCGTGTAGTTCGTGAAATCGTCCGCCTTGTGGATATTATGATCCAACCCGCGATACTGTCCGTCCACATCCGTATAGACACAAGGATTGATCATGGTGTGATACAAAGAGGTGTACAGCATCGCCAACTGGTCGTCCGTACCATTGGCTTCGATAACGGACAATTCCTTATTCCAGGTTTCACCGGCACGAGCCGCCAACCGGTCGAAACTATAGCCGGAGGCTTCAGCCCGCAGATTTTTCAAAGCGCCATCCGTGCTGACTCCCGAAAGCGCCACTTTCACTTCCAATTCCTCGGAAACCGCCGGATCGAAATCGAAATAAGCAACGATCTTGCGTCCGCCTATATCCGGAAAGTTTTCTTTCATATTGAATTTGCCGTATCCGCCCCGGTAATTAACTTTTGCTTTTTCCTCGCATCCGTAATGAACGACCGGTTTGGAGAAAGACATGGCAAAATAAGTATAGTTGGTACGCGCCCATCCGTTCGTGATACGATAGCCTGTAACCAGCGTATCATTTTCGACCCGGATATTCGTCCAAAGGACTTTTCCGTCGTAATTGTAGATACCATGAATCATATCCAAAATGATTCGCTGGTTCTTCGCTTCTTTCGGGAACGTATATTTATGCACACCCACCCGCTTGGTTGCCGTCAGTTGTGCTTTCACGCCGTAGTCGGCCAGCATCACTTCATAGTAGCCGGGACGGGATACCTCCGTATCGTGTGAGAAACGCGAACGGTAGCCGCCATCCGGGTCGGTTGCCGTTCCGGGATTCAGTTTCAATTCGCCGGTAGCCGGCATAATCAGGATATCGCCGAGGTCGGAATGTCCGGTTCCGCTGAAATGCGTATGGCTGAACCCGACGATACTGCTGTCCTTATGTTGATAGCCGGCACAATATTCATAGGCACGCGGCTGATACTTGCCATCCACGTTATGAGGGATCGTGTCCGTGTCCGGGCTCAACTGGACCAGTCCGAAAGGCACGCAAGCCCCCGGAAACGTATGTCCCATCCCGTTTGTCCCGATAATCGGATTCACCAATGCTGCCTTATCTTGGGCGGACAAGTTCCCAAAGATCAGCAAAGCTGAAAATAAAAGAATTGTCTTCTTCATGATATCTTGTTTCTATATTTATTTTGATAAAAAGGCTTGATACTCATTCCACAGCCCTTCAATGCTGGCATCATCGCCGAACATACGCTTCATCGCCTTGTCGAAACTCCATTCGTCGAGGTCGCGGACCGTCTCATGGAACTTGCGGATGGCAT
>ENA-OQNM01000658-OQNM01000658.1-human-gut-metagenome-genome-assembly--contig:-NODE-658-length-12241-cov-2.765395_pt1 | contig 12241 bp, 8 predicted proteins | sample MGYA00242632_ERZ504886 | MGnify/ENA primary metagenome ERZ504886 (study PRJEB26092, sample SAMD00036424) | human gut metagenome | host: Homo sapiens | study: EMG produced TPA metagenomics assembly of... | reverse complement strand
CTTTGCATATTACAGGCATTCCGGAACAAAACACCGCATTCGTCTACTGACTGAATGCGGTGTTTTGTCACATCGTTGTCGCGTTTTGCCGAATAGGCACGGCAAATCGGATTGTCGGGTTACTTGCCTTCGGCTGCGCGAGCCTTCTCCGTCTTCTCGGCAAGTTGAAGCAGTCGGCGAATTCGGCCGGCAATCGCATCCTTGGTGATTTGCGGTTCGGCGATCTTGCCGAGCTCCTCGAGGCTCTTGTCCACGTGATCGATGCGCAGCTGGCCGGCCTGACGGAGGTTGTCCGGAATGTTATCGCCGAGTACTTCGAAAGCATGCTGCACTTTTTCGCTGGCTTCGGCGGCGGCCTTGGCGGAACGGCGCATATTGGCGTCATCGAAGTTGGCCAGACGGTTGGCCTTGCCGCGGGCCTCGCCGTCGGAGCGCTTGCCGGTCCATTCGCGGGCCGAACGGGTGGCGCCCATGAGCTTGAGCATGCGTTCGATGGCGTCGGGATCCTTGAGTGTCACGCGCTCGGAGCTACGCAGCGTGCGATGCTTGGCCTGGATGCCTAGACGACGGGCCACGCCACACAGGGCCATGGCGGCCTCTTCCGTGGGGCAAGCGATTTCCAGGAAGCTGGCCTTACCGGGATCGGACAGGAAGCCACGGGCCATGAAGGCGCCGCGCCATGCCGCTTTGATTTGGGCGATGGATCCGTTGACCACTTCAGACGGCAGTCCACGGACCTGCTGCTTGCGGCGGTCGACCAGTCCGGTCTGCAAAGCCAAGGCCACTACGTTGCGGGTGACGAGCACCACATAGGTCTCGACAGGGCCGTTCGGGGTCTGACGTGTGAGGTGATTGACCTCGGCTTCGTGCCCGAACGTGTTCCTCAACGTGTTCTTCAGCCATTCTGCAACGTCAAGCGAGGTGAATACGGCTTGGATAACGTATGTATTCTGTACCGGTCGAAGACCGCCGCCAAAACGGATCATGGCCGCAGCTTGGGCCTTGATCGCGGCTGGCGAATCGCCTTCAAAGGCTGCCAACTCGCTTTTGACATCGTCCAGAAGAGCCAAGATCTACCTCCTACAGTCCCGTTCTTCTCAATGCTTCAGGCGCTTCGTGCCGTTATCTGCTGTCACACGGTCGGAAGCCATCGGCTTTCTGTGATACCTAATCTGGTGGACAAGCGAACCCGTTTGATACGTATTATGGGCTCTGCTTTCTCGCAGTGTGGTCACCGAACGCTTGCCCGATGACCGCTCGACGCCTGCTTACGATGAGTGACGCTTGTGCTGTTCTCTCGCGGAAACGGTTACGTTGAGCCCATGTGCGCGTAAGCGGCGAGCCAGCTCTTCGCTCATCGCCACCGACCGGTGCTGACCACCGGTGCAGCCGACGGCGATGGTTACGTAGTGCTTGTCTTCCTGGGCGTATCCTTCCAACGCAATCTCGATAGCTTTCTCATAAGCGTCGAGAAATTCCTTGGCTCCCTTGCTGGAAAGCACGTAGTCGGCGACCGGCTTGTCGTGCCCGGTAAGCTCGCGCAGGTTGGGCACCCAGAACGGGTTGGGCAGAAAACGCACGTCGGCCACGAAATCGGCGTCGATGGGCATACCGTATTTGAAGCCGAAGCTGAAGATGTGTACTGCCACGGTGGTGGGGCCGGAGCCGAGCATCGCCTCGTAGAGTTTGGTGGACAGCTGGTGGATGCTCAGGGAGCTGGTGTCGATGACCCAGTCGGCTCGTTCCTTGAGGTCTTCCAGCAGGTGACGTTCCTCAAGGATGCCGTCGATCAGTCGGTTGCCGTGCTGCAGCGGGTGCGGGCGGCGCACGGATTCATAGCGCTTGATGAGCACTTCGTTGCTGGCGTCGAGGAACAGAATACGGGTTTTGACGCCGAGATCATCCAGATGGCCGAGCACGGCGGCCAGCTCGTCGAAATAGCTGGAGCGCACGTCGATGACGGCGGCAAGCTTGTGGACGCCTGACTCCGATCCGGAACCGGAGGTGGTCATCATGTCGACAAGCGGGATAAGCAGTTTGGGAGGCAGGTTGTCGACCACATACCATCCCATGTCTTCCACGCAGTCAGCGGCATGAGAGCGGCCTGCGCCGGACATACCGGTGATGAGCAGCACTTCGAAGGCATCAAGCGGGGTCGGCTGGTTGTCCGGAGTCGATGTGGATGTCGCGGAATTCGCCGGCGCATTCGTGGCGGCCGCCTCGCCGGTATCGCGGTTCGTTGTCTGTTGATTCATTACAGCGCCTCCTCAAGAGCTTTGCGCATCGCGATCTCCAGCTGGTCGTCTTCGGTGGTGGTGTCCTGCAGACGCTGGTCGGCATCGCTGGGCGGGTCGTCATCCCAGATACCGGTCATCAGCAATACCTGTACGAGAGCTTGGTACAGCAGCATTTCTTCGCCGCCGATGGCGTGACCGCCATGAGCGCGCCAGGCTTCCATGAGCTTGGTGGGGCGTGGATCGTAGATCACGTCCAACAGCAGTCCGGAGAATGGCTCGGTTCCGGCATTGGCGAGGGCATCCGCGACGTTGTCGGCCGCGTGTCCGGGAATCGTGTTGATGACATAGGTGGCGTTGCGGGCTGCCTCAAGCAGGGCCTGATCGTCGCCTAATTCGATTTCGTTGTACGGGTTATGCACGTTGACGAACTTTTCGGCCACTGGTTTAAGCCCGGTGTTTTTTCCGGGGTGACGGGCGGCGACGACGATATGGCCGATTTCGGGCATCATGCAGCATGCGGCCAACGCCGAAGTGGCGGTGTTGCCATTGCCGATGATCAGCGCGGTGCCGCTTCTCGACGCGGTGTGGTGTTCGCCGAGTTCGCGATTGGCATGGTCGAAGGCGAGTTGGATGCCGATGACATCGGTGTTGTATAGCTTGATGCCCGGCTTGCCGTTCGGCCAAGCGGGATCATCGGCAGCCACGCTCCAGTCGAATACCGCGGTATTCGCCACCTTCAGTTCCTTGGCCCACAAATTTTCCGGAACACCGTACGGTTGGATGGTCTTCTTCAACGGCATGGTCAGGCTCAGGCCAGCCCACGTCGAGTCAAGGCCTTTGAGGAAAGCGTCGAGGTCGTCTTCCCCCACCTCGTGCTTGTCGTACAGCCAATCGTCGAGTTTCAGCGAACGGTAGGCCGCGTTGTGGAGCACGGGTGACAATGAGTGTGCGACGGGTTTGCCGAGTACAGCGCAACGATGATTGGCCATATCCCCTCCTTGATGTCTGTTCCCATGCTAGCCGACACTTTGCTTCGAATATGTCAACCACAGGCCCCGCAACCGAAAATTTACTCTGGGCTGCTGGACCGGGCCGGCTCACTGCTCGTGCAGCGCGTTGTACAGCGCTTCGGCTTTGGCGTGGCCGATGCCTTTGACCTTCTCGAAGTCCTCGACACTGGCTTCGCGCATGGCTTTGACCGAGCCGAAGTGGTTGAGCAGCCGCTTCTGGTAGCTTTCGCCGATGCCGGGAATCTCGTCGAGCGCGCTGCGCAGGCGCCTTTCGCGCCGCTGCTGGCGGTGGTAGGTGATGGCGAAGCGGTGGGATTCGTCGCGTACACGCTGCAGCAGATACATGCCTTCGGACTGGCGTTTGAGGATGATCGGATAGTCGTCGTCCGGCGACCCACACCTCTTCCAAGCGTTTGGCCAGTCCGCAGACGGCCACGTCGTTCACGCCACAGTCCTCAAGCGCCTTGGCGGCGGCCATGACCTGCGGCTTGCCGCCATCGACCACCACCAGGTTCGGCTTGTAGGCAAAGTGATGCCGGTTTGTGTTCTGCTGGACGATGTCGGGCGGGGACTCCCGCGCATCGTTCTGCACTCCGACCGGCACCGCGTGCCCCTTGCCACTGATGTCGGAACCGCCCTCACCATTGTCGTTACCGTTCGCAGCGATTGTCTCCGCCGCCACGGCAGTGGTCATCTTGCCGGCGGCCGAGGCCACACGCTGTTCCGCGTCGATGCTTTCGCCGGAGTCGCCGGCGATGTTGCCGTGCTTGAAGCGGCGGGTGAGCGTCTCGTAAAGCGCGGACAGATCATCCACCGCGCCTTTGCCGTCCTTGCCTCGGATGGCGAAGCGTCGGTATTCGGATTTCTTGGCGATCGCGTCTTCGAACACCACCATGGAGGCCACCTGGAAGGCACCACCCACAGTGTTCGAAATGTCGTAGCATTCGATGCGCAGCGGGGCTTCCGCGAGTCCCAATGCCTTGGCCACATCGTTCATGGCCTGGGTGCGTGCGCCCATGTCGGAGATGCGGCTCATCTTGCTGCGTTGCAGTGCTTGGCTGGCGTTCTCGTTGGCGCGGTCCATAAGCTGCTTCTTGTCGCCTCGCGAGGCCACATGGATGGTCACCGCTCCCCCGCGCAGATTGGTCAGCCAGCCTTCGAGTTCCTCACGGCGGGCCGGTTCGACGGGCACGATGATTTCGCGCGGTACCGGTGCGATGGGTGCCAGCAGGTCCGCGCGCCCGGTGGTCTCCTGACGGGTGTTGCGTTCTCGGGTGGCCTGGGCGCGTGCCACAGCGTCCGTGGCCGTGATGGTTTGCGTGGAGCCGATGGCCTCGCGATTAGTGGAGATGGTCGCGGCCGACTGGGGGTGATTGTCCCCGGCGGCGTCCGAATACACCTGCACCAGAAGGTCGGCCATCAAGTCGGCGTCATCGATGTCCTCAACTCGTTCGACGCTCCAGTTGCGTTCGCCGCGAATCGAGCCGGCGCGCACATAAAAAGCGTGCACGGAGGCTTCGAGCTCGTCGCTGGCGAAGCCGAACACGTCCGCGTCCACATCCTGGTCGAAGACGACGGCGTTCTGTTGCACCACGGTTTCCAGCATTTGGATCTGGTCGCGCAGTCGGGCGGCTTTCTCGAATTCGAGTTCGGCGCTGGCCTCTTTCATGTCGCGGGTCAACTGGGCGATGTATGGCCGTCCGAGTCGTCCGGTCATCACGCCGACCAGCTGTTCGCACAGCCTCCGGTGTTCGTCCGCTTCAATGCGGTTCACGCAGGGTGCGGAGCATTTGCCGATGGAAGCGAACAGGCATGGCCGTCCGGTCAGTTGCGCCTTATGGAACACGTTGGTGGTGCAGGTGCGTACCGGGAACGTGCGCAGCAACCGGTCAAGACTGTGCCGCAATTCCCACACTTTGGCATAGGGGCCGAAATACCGGGTATCCCGCCGTTTGCGCGACCGCGTGACCCACACGCGCGGAATTCGCTCCCCCGTGCTGACCGCGAGATACGGATAGGTCTTGTCGTCGCGGAACTGCACGTTGAACCGTGGGTCGAATTCCTTGATCCACGTGTATTCCAACGTCAGTGATTCCAGTTCGGTGGCGACGACCGTCCACTCCAGGCTGCGTGCGGTCAGCACCATGGTCTGCGTGCGCGGATGCAGCAGATACAGCGGCTGGAAATAATTGGTGAGCCTGTTGCGCAGGTTCTTTGCCTTGCCCACATAAATGACGCGCCCTTCCCCGTCGCGCCATTTGTACACACCGGGTTTGGCGGGAATATCCGAGGTCTTGGGTCGGAACAGGTCGCGAGAATCCCCCAGCAAAGGTGCCCCATTCGCATTCACCTTCGCCGTCGTTTCCCCGGCACCCACAGCTACGCTTTCCGACATTAACGCCGCCGCAGTCTTCCGCCACTCATCCGGACTATGCCGCTCAATATCGTTCGTCATAATCCTCCTCGCTATTAAGCCAATCATCAGGGATTGGGTGGGTTGGGGTGTGTGTTGCTGGACCGTAAAGACTTGGCCTGAGCGGCCCGGAGCGTGTCCAGCAACACACACCCAACCACCCGAGGTCAGCTGCAATGGAAGGCTAAAGCATGGGTTTCAGGAACTTGCCGGTCCATGAGGCTTCGCATTCGGCAACCTGTTCGGGCGTGCCCTGCGTGACGATGGTGCCGCCTCCGTCGCCGCCCTCCGGACCGAGATCGATCAGCCAGTCGGCCTCCTTGATCACATCCAGATTATGTTCGATGACGATGACCGTATTGCCCTTGTCCACCAGGGACTGCAGCACCTTGAGCAGCTTGTTCACGTCTTCGAAGTGCAGGCCGGTGGTCGGCTCGTCGAGGATGTACACGGTTTTGCCGTCGGATCGGCGCTGCAGCTCGGTGGCAAGCTTGACGCGCTGCGATTCGCCGCCGGACAGGGTGGGTGCGGGCTGGCCAAGTCGGATGTAGCCGAGGCCGACGTCCACGAGGGTCTTCAGGTATCGGGAGATGCCGGTGTACGCCTTGAAGAAGTCGGCGGCCTCCTCGATGGGCATGTTGAGGATGTCGGCCACGGTCTTGCCGTTGTACGTGACTTCGAGGGTCTCGCGGTTGTATCGTTTGCCGTGACAGACCTCGCAGTCCACGTAGACGTCGGGCAGGAAGTTCATTTCGATCTTCAGCGTGCCGTCACCGTGGCAGGCCTCACATCGGCCGCCTTTGACGTTGAAACTGAAGCGGCCGGGGCCGTAGCCGCGCACCTGGGCTTCGGGAGTCTTGGCGAACAGGGTGCGGATCTTGTCCCACACACCGGTGTAGGTGGCGGGGTTGGATCGCGGCGTGCGGCCGATCGGGTTCTGGTCGACGTGGATCACCTTGCGCACCTGGTCCACGCCTTCCACGCGCGTGTGGCGGCCGGGTACGATGCGTGCACCGTTGAGCTTGTCGGCGAGCACCGGGTAAAGGATCGTGTTGACCAGCGAGGATTTGCCGGAGCCGGAGACGCCGGTGACCACGGTGAGCACGCCGAGCGGGAAGCTCACGTCGATGTTCTTGAGGTTGTTCTCGCGGGCACCCACGACTTTGAGCACCTGGGTCTTGTGGATCTTGCGGCGCTTGGCGGGCACGGCGATCTCTCGCCGGTGGGCGATGTAGTCGCCGGTGATGGAGCGCTTGGCTTCTATGAGGTGCTTGGCGGGGCCGGAGTAGATGACTTCGCCGCCGTGTTCGCCGGCGCCGGGCCGATGTCGACCACCCAGTCGGCGCGGCGTATCGTGTCCTCGTCGTGTTCGACGACAATCAGCGTGTTGCCGAGATCGCGCAGGTGGTGCAGGGTTTCGATGAGGCGTTCGTTGTCACGCTGGTGCAGGCCGATGGACGGCTCGTCGAGCACGTACATGACGCCGACCAGGCCGGAGCCGATCTGCGTGGCGAGTCGGATGCGCTGCGCTTCTCCGCCGGACAGGGTGGCGGCCGCGCGCGAGAGGGTCAGGTAGTCGAGGCCGACGTCGTTCAGGAAGCCGAGTCGGGCCTTGATCTCCTTGAGCACTTCGCCGGCGATCAGCTGTGCCGAGCCTTCGAGTTTCAGGCCGTTGATCCAGGCGAGTTCGCGTACGACGGGCATGTCGCACACGTCGAAGATGGATTTTCCGTCCACGGTGACAGCGAGCACTTCGGGCTTCAGGCGGCGTCCGTGGCAGACCTGGCAGGGCACTTCGCGCATGTACGACTCGTAGTATTCGCGCATGGACTGCGAATCGGTTTCGTCGTGGCGTCGCATGAGCGTGCGGATCACGCCTTCGAAGCCGGTGGAGTATTCGCGCAGGCGTCCCCAGCGATTGCGGTAGGAGACGTTGACCTTGAAGTCGTGGCCGTAGAGGATGTCGTGCTTGACGTCGTCCGGCAGGCCCTTCCAAGGGGTCTTCATGGAGAAGCCCATTTCCTTGGCCAGACCTTCGAGGATGTGGCCGTAGTACTGGGAGGTCATCTTGGTGCCGCTCCACGGTTCGATGACGCCGTCGGCCAGTGACTTGTCCGGGTCGGAGATGATGAGATCCGGGTCGATTTCCAGTTTGAAGCCGAGACCGGTGCAGGCGGGGCAGGCACCGTAGGGGGCGTTGAAGGAGAAGGTGCGCGGCTCGACCTCGTCGAGTTCGAGCGTGTGCCCGTTCGGGCAGCTGCGGTGTTCGGAGAACGGCTGGCGGCGGGCCGGGCTGCCTTCCTCCTCGTCCACGAAGTCGATGATGATGCTGCCGTTGGCGAGCTTGAGGGCGGTTTCCACCGAGTCGGTCAGGCGTTGGCGGATGCCGTCCTTGACCACGAGTCGGTCGACCACGACCTCGATGGTGTGCTTCTTCTGCTTGGTGAGTTTGATGTCGTCGGACAGCTGCGTCATCTCGCCGTCGATGAGCGCGCGGGCGTAGCCGTCGGAGCGCAGCAGCTCGATCATATCCACGAACTCGCCCTTGCGGCCCTTGACCACGGGCGCGAGAATCTGGAATCGCGTGCGCTCCGGGTAGCCGAGCAGCGTGTCGACGATCTGCTGCGGGGTCTGGGAGGCGACGGGCTCGCCGCATTCAGGGCAGTGAGGGATGCCGGTGCGGGCGAAGAGCAGTCGCAGGTAATCGTAGATTTCGGTGATGGTGCCGACGGTAGAACGCGGGTTGCGGTTGGTGGTCTTCTGGTCGATGGAGACGGCCGGGCTCAGGCCCTCGATGAAGTCAACGTCGGGCTTGTCCATCTGACCCAGGAACTGGCGGGCGTAGGCGGATAGGGATTCGACGTAGCGTCGCTGGCCTTCGGCGAACAGGGTGTCAAACGCGAGCGAGGATTTGCCCGAACCGGACAGGCCTGTGAACACGACCATGCGATTGCGCGGAATCGCCAGGTCGACATTCTTGAGGTTGTGTTCGCGCGCACCCTGAATCGTGATCTTGAGATCGTTCGGGATGTGCGAGATATCAGCTACCAGCGAACCATCGTGTTCGATCAGCGGCGCCTTTTTGATCTCCCGGCTCAGGAAGGAGTCGCTGGTCATCACCTTTTCGACGATGACCTCACCGTTCTTGCCCTTGCTGGTTTTCGCGCCCGTTGCGCTTGTTGCGCGCCTTGCGCCAGTCTGCATTGCCGCCACAGCCACACCCCACCTTCCATCTCACCGTTCCCGCGCGCACGGTCATGCGCGCGCCAAATCTGTCCCAAGGATACCCGAACACACGACCAAATTCGAACGCTTGTTCGATGGCGTGTCAGGCCGGAAAACTGAACCAGAGTATGCAAAATTCCGGACCATCAGTGGACCGAAACGCAAGAGCCGGCCCCCAAGATACTCGGGGCGTCCGGCTCTCACTTCCATTTCCCCAGCGGGGTTGGCTTACCATGAAGTATACACGGTTTTAGGACATCAATCACTGTCGATGAACACTGTTCGAACATGGCCGAGGAATTCATCGTATCTTCCAGTACCGGCCTGGGCATCACCGTACGCTCCTAGCAGCTGATCAGGGAGCCATAGCCTTGCATCAGTCTCCCCTGCACAGAGTTCGACACGAATTGGCCCGATAAATCTGCGGCTTCTCAATCCATCGATGAAACGGATATCGTTCCTGTCCTGTGAAATCTCGCGCCGTTCAAGCACAAGCGTGTCCACGTTGTATTCTGTTTCCAGCAGAGGCAGAAGACGTTCCAAACATTTACGGCGAGCGCGTTCGGCGGTATTCCACTGGCTCATTGGTACCGCAGCCACAATGACATGATCAATGTCCATTGCAGCCATGGCATCAACGACTTTGCCACGCAATGATGGCCGCATGTCTCGCCAGTGCAATTTCCTTGCTCCTTTGGGCTTAAGCAACGCCAATCTTTGCCTTGTTTCGGTTTCCGTATCATCACATACGCATGCGCCCATCAAGTACATAGGCGAGGGAACTCCGGTTTTCCGCACACTCTCGTCACCCCAAGCGGTTGCCATGTTTGTCCCTTCTCGCGCAACGCAAAACAACAGTTCGATAGTATCGGATAGCAGTGCCGGACCTTGCAGCTATGCAATGCCGTTGCATTATTAATCGGAAGGCATAATGTGAGACGAGAAAAAGCTAAGCCGTTCTAGCTCTTGGCAACATCCCCAATCACTCAGCCTAAATCGGCAAATCCTGATTTTCAATGGACTCCACGGGGATGCCAAGCTTGCGTAATTCGTCAACTGCATCACGCATGGGAATGCGTTCCTGTTCGATACGCCGATAAGCGATTGTTTTGTCAGCACACAGTCGTTCATAAAGACGTCGCTCCGCCGATTGAAGGCCGGGCGTCGGCTTAGGCTCCCGCATAGCAATCTTCGCGCTGCGTTCAGTACGATCGGTACCAAATCTGTGGTACCGATCGTATGCATCGCAATCCATCAGGATGGAGTCGCATTCGATACCTGATTCACGTAATGTCGAAAGTATTTCCAGTCCATCCGCATCCATATCACCCCAATACACGATACGCATGTCACGCAGTGCAGGAACCGCAGGTACAGCATCGCTTACAGCGCGACCAGAACCCCATATGCAGATGCCCTGCGCAATCGGCGGCATAGTCTGATACGTGTCTTTGTTCTCAACGATGACAGCATATTTAATGCCGGATAACGCTTCGCCTTCCCACGGACACCATATGATGCGTTCGAGCTCAGCATCGTCGCGGACCGGATCGAGATAACGGAACCGCAGTTCGGTCGGCCGTTTTGACAGACCCAACGTTTCGACACCGAGCAGTCGGCAAATGGCCTTACGACGATTGGTTTTTGACTCATTCAGCCATTTGCCGCTGAATCCTGTCAGTGGAATCTGTCGCGGCGTCATACCGGTCACGTCATGATGCCTGAAATATCGAACTGCGCTGACAAGCAGATCGAAGTCGTCAGGCTGTTCATGGCCTGTCATGCGAGCGGCCGATTCGATTGTTTCCGGAGCAACGTCACAAGCAGCAACCAGACATGCTATGCGGCGGCGCGCTTCGCGACATTCCGCCGCCAGCGTACGACCAACCACACGCATGGCTATTGATTCGTCAGGAACGACGACTTTGGAGATCAGCTCGACAGAGGTGCCTATGGTGCGATGCTTGGTTATGATTTCGCAACCATTCTTGCTTGCCCATTGCCGTATCTCATTGTTGTTGTCATGCACCGCAATCGCATTGGTTTCCAAAAATGCTTGGTCCGGCAATCCCACCGGCACGGGAAATGGCCATGCCGGTTCGATGTCGTACATATGTGAACGCATATGTTTCTTCACGCATGTGGTGATCGCAGCGATGTCTTTCATGCCGACCATAGTTCCCATCACCTGCTTTCGAACATCGTCGAGTCGAACCGAATCGTCTTAATACCGGCGACGCCAGGACTGCTCATTCGGCAACCCCGTCATCCTTCAATATATCCGACGATGATTCATCGTCCATGTCATTCTGATGCAGCACGGCCTCGCGCAGGGAGGTGAGGCCGGTGTCGGGGTCCTTGTAGGTCACGTAGGCCTTGGTGGAGACCTCGAGGATTTCGCCGGTCTTGCTTTCCGGAGCGGAGACGATGACCTGGAATCCGAGGCGCGGCAGCACCGTGAGGGCGCGCTGCGTGTAACGGCCGTCGGCCTTGATGAGCGCCTCGTCGAGGAACAGCGTGGTGTACGAGGGCTCGCTGGTCAGGCCGCCGCCGAGCAGGTAGATGAGCGCCGCGCCGTATACGAATGAGGTGAGCTCCTGCAAGGCGCCGCCCGAACGGCCGCCGGTGGAGGTGATGCGTTCATCCGGGCCGTCGGCATGATGCACGATGGCGTAGAAGGACGAGCGGCAGCGCGGGTCGAGGTTGCGGGCGCCGTAGCTTTTCACGCCGTTCGCGTCCTTGACCTGCGCGAGTTCGGCGCGCAGCAGCCCGACCATCGGCGCGCAGGCCGCGAAAGCCTTGCGCGAGGCGTCGGAATCGTTGACGTCGGCGGATTTCCAATCGTTCAGGGTGCCGATGACGCGGATGAACTGCGCCCAGAAGGTGCGCTCGGGACGGCGCACGTCCGCGTGCAGGGACAGGCTGCCGTGCTTGGGACCGAACTGCTGGCCTTTGAGCATGGCGTTGATGCGGTCAAGCTGGTCGTGGATGTCGCTGGCATCCGTGTCGATGGCGCGTTTGATGGTCAGGAAGCTCCTGAGCAGCTGTTCGAGGCAGCGCCGGTATTCGGCGTCGGTGGCGGCAACCGCGGCCAGCTGGGTGAGGCTGGCGAGTTCGTCGAGATAGTACCGGTAGTCCTCCACGCTGGCGGTCAGCGAATCATCGTCGGCCGCGTAGAGCGCGATGTAGGTGCTCATCTTCGATTCGACGCCGGTGCGTGCGGCATCGGCCTGGCCGTTCAGCAGGTTGATGCGGGAGGCCATGTCCTTGCCGATGCCGGCGATGGTGCGTTCGGGGAAGCTCTCCCCCGGAGCCTGCGTTCCTGCCGCGCCGCGCCGATGATCATGTGCGCGCGC
>ENA-OQNM01000656-OQNM01000656.1-human-gut-metagenome-genome-assembly--contig:-NODE-656-length-12280-cov-2.928084_pt1 | contig 12280 bp, 9 predicted proteins | sample MGYA00242632_ERZ504886 | MGnify/ENA primary metagenome ERZ504886 (study PRJEB26092, sample SAMD00036424) | human gut metagenome | host: Homo sapiens | study: EMG produced TPA metagenomics assembly of... | reverse complement strand
ATGACGGCAGGATCTGGCCGGAGGCCGCCTGCGCCCAGTTGGCTGGTGTTCAGACACCGGAAGCCCTTGCCAACGGGTGCACCGGTTTGCTGTTGGTATACCGCTGCGCCCAAAATTTGGGCTGGCGGCTGGAAACCGCAGCAAACCAGGAAACCGTGCTGCGCATGACGTTGCCGCCGGAACCGCTGGCAGCGTTCGGCACCCATAATGTGCTGCGCACACCTCGCCCCGAAAGCGGCGCAGCCCGCCTGCGGGAAGAATTCCGTGCGACCCTGCCGCCCAAAAAGATTTGATGCGGCTGCCAAAGCTGATAAAAGACACCATCCTGCAGTCGAAAAGCAAAGCCGGAAATCATAAGGCAATACCGCACAATTCTAAGTGCCGATACGGCGAGCGAGGCACGGCAGCTGCTAAGCCAAAAGCGCAGATAATACTTTGTGTTTTATCGAGCATTTTGGCAACGCAGATGCCGTGCCGTAGCCGCCGGAGCGGTGCTTAAGCCGTCAGGCGGGAATTGTGCGGTGTTGCCATAAGCAATAAATATAATTTGTACAGCGGCGCACCCGGTGCGCCGCTGTTTTTCTGTGCGGCAAGCGGAAAACAAAATGTAATTATGTCAATTTTTCTTTTTTCAAACAACGGCTTTACTTTGAGCGCAAACTATTGTAAAATACAAGGGAAAAGATAATATGGGTGCAGTTTGGGAAAACCCGGCAGCGGCGGCTGTGCCCGGAAAATACAGGTGGTGTTTGAATATGGCAGTTCAATATAAACGTATTCTTTTGAAAGTCTCCGGCGAAGCACTTTCCGGCGAAAAAGGCACCGGTTTTGATGAAGCTACCATTGCTTCTATCTGCGCGGGCATCAAGGCAGCGTATGACCTTGGCGCACAGATCGGCATCGTGGTTGGCGGCGGCAATTTCTGGCGCGGCCGTTCCTCCGGCAAAATGGATCGCATGGATGCAGACAAAATCGGTATGCTGGCAACCGTGATGAACGCCATTGCCGTCAAGGATGCTCTGCGCCAGCAGGGTGTGCCCGCTGTTGTTATGACCAGCTCCGCCATGCCGCAGGTGGCCGATACCTTCCGCAGCGATAAGGCAATCGCTGAGCTGGAAGCAGGCAAGATCGTCGTGTTCGGCGGCGGCACCGGCAACCCCATCTTCTCTACTGATACCGCATCCGCCCTGCGCGCCTTGGAAATCGGTGCAGACGCCATGTTCAAGGCAACTATGGTGGACGGCGTGTATGATAAGGATCCCCCACAAGTACCCCGATGCCGTCAAGTACGATACCCTGACCTTTACCCGTGTGTTGGACGAGCGCCTGGCTGTTATGGACTCCACCGCCGCAACCCTCTGCCGTGACAACGGTCTGCCCATTGTGGTGTTTGACCTGAACGAGCCCGCCAACATTGCCCGTGCCCTGCAGGGCGAAAACGTGGGCACCATTGTGCGCGAGTAACCGCAAAGTATTTTAACCCCGAATTTATATATCGAAAAAGGAGAAAACCCTCATGAGCAGCACGACCAAAATTTACGAAGAAAAAATGAACAACTGCGTTGCCCATCTCGACCGCGAGCTGACCTCCATCCGTGCAGGCCGCGCAAACCCCGGCATCCTGGATAAAGTAATGGTGGATTATTACGGCAGCCCGACGCCGGTTCAGCAGGTTGCATCCGTGGCTGTTTCCGAAGCCCGCATCCTGACCATCACCCCTTGGGATGGTACCCTGATCAAGGCAATCTCCAAGGCAATCCAGACCAGCGATATCGGCATCAACCCCATTGATGACGGCCACACCATCCGCCTGGTGTTCCCGGCCCCCACTGAGGAACGTCGCAAGCAGCTGACCAAGGATGTGCAGAAGCAGGGCGAAGAAGCCAAGATCGCTGTGCGCAATGTCCGCCGCGATGCCATGGATAAGTTCAAAGCCCAGAAAAAGGCTGGCGAGCTGACCGAGGACGACCAGAAGAACCTGGAAGAAGAGGTCCAGAAGCTGACCGATAAGTTCATTAAGGAAATTGACGCAACCTGCGCCCGTAAAAATCAGGAGATCATGGAGGTCTGATTGCGGCAGACGGGCGTAAGCCTGCCTGGGCGCAGTCCCTCTTTACGGTGTATTTGAAAACAAAGAAAAGGACGGATGTTTCGCAAATACAAGCAGGATTTAAGGCTTTTTAACGCAAAATCCCGCTGTGCTTGTAGAAATAGACTGAATTTTCGGCTTTTCAGATACACCCCAGCTGTGTGCCGCGCCTGAACGCCATGCGCGGCACGCAGTTTATTCCGGCAGAAGTGCAAGAAACGCCGTTCCACCGCATACCATGGCAGGGGATAGGCTCAACACACCGCAGCTGCTGTTGAAAGGAAACCATCTTTTATGAAAACTCGCATCATTACCGCCGTAGTCGGGCTGGCTGTTCTTGCCGTGGTTCTGGCTTTCTTTGACACGATCCTGTTTGACCTGGTGCTGGCGGCTATCTGCCTGCTTGCCATTCATGAAGTGTTTACCGCAATGGGCTTTGGCAAAAAGCAGTGGTACCTGTATGCGGCAGCGGTGCCGTTTACCATGCTGCTCATGCTCAGCTCCAGCGGCGCGGCGCGCGCAGCGCTGCTGGCTGTGGGCTTTTTGACGGTGCTGTTTTATAATGTGGTGCTCATCACCCATGATAAAACGCTGGATTTTGGCAAGCTGAGCGGCTTTATCTACTTCAGCGGTGTGATTCTGTTCTGCTTTTACTCTCTCATCCACCTCAAGCGCTGCCTGCCGATGGATATGTACGGCTATGATGCCATCTACTTTATCCTGCTGATCCTGTGCTTTGCCTGGGGCGGCGATACCTGCGCCTACTTTGCGGGCCGTGCGTTCGGCAAGCACAAGCTGGCTCCGGTGGTAAGCCCCAACAAAACGGTGGAAGGCGCCATCGGCGGTGTGATCGGCAGCGTGGTCATCGGGCTGCTGGCAACCATTATTTACAGCGCGCTTTCCGGCCGGTTCGCCAGCCTGACGGTGGCTGTCACCGCGCGGCACTATATCATCATTGCCGCCATGGGCGCCGTGGCGTCGGTGCTGGGCATTTTGGGTCGATCTCTTCGCCTCTGCCGTCAAGCGTCAGGTGGGGATCAAAGATTACGGAACCATTTTCCCCGGCCACGGCGGTATTTTGGACCGGTTTGACAGCGTGATGTTTATCGCGCCGCTGGTGTCCATCGTGGTGCGTTACTTCTTTTATGTGTTCCAGTAAAGCGTAAACAGGGGGCCGCCGTATCACAGCCGGTCCGAAACCAGACACAACCGGCACTGCACTTTGGGTCGAGTGCCTTTCCATAAGGGGAGTGTCAACATGCCAAAACCATTACTCTGCTTGGCTCCACCGGTTCCATCGGTACCCAGAGCCTTGATGTTGCCCGGATGCACGGCTACCGCATCTTTGGCCTTGCAGCGAACTCCCGCGTGGAGATCCTGCAAAAGCAGATCGAAGAGTTCCACCCGGAATATGTGGCCGTGGTGGACCCTGCCGCCTGTGAGAAACTGGATGCTGCCCTTGCCGGTACCGCCAACGCACCCAAACTGCTGAAAGGCCCGGAGGGGCTGCGCGCTCTGGCTGCCATGGATGGCCCCGATGTTGTATTGAACGCGGTAGTCGGTATTGCCGGTTTGCCGGCCTCTCTGGCTGCAATCGAAAGCGGACATGATCTGGCCCTCGCCAACAAGGAAAGCCTTGTGACCGGCGGCCACCTGGTAACGGACGCAGTAAAGAAATACGGCGTTAAGCTGCTGCCGGTGGATAGCGAGCATTCCGCCATCTTCCAGTGCCTGCAGGATCAGCATTCTGCCAAACGGCTGGAAAAGATTCTGCTCACCGCATCCGGCGGACCTTTCTTTGGTATGACGACCGAGCAGCTGCGCGGCAAAACCAAGTCTGATGCCCTCAAGCACCCCAACTGGAATATGGGCGCTAAGATCACGATCGATTCCGCCACCCTGATGAACAAAGGTCTGGAGCTGATTGAGGCTGTCTGGCTGTTTGGCTTGCCGGAGGATAAGATTCAGATTGTTGTCCAGCGCGAAAGCATTGTGCACTCTGCTGTGCAGTTTGCCGACCATTCTGTTATCGCACAGCTGGGCGTGCCGGATATGCGCATTCCTATCCAGTATGCCTTGACCTGGCCGGACCGTCTGCCCAGCCCGGTGCCGGAGCTGGATTTTGCTGCCCTCAAGCATCTGAGCTTTGATGTGGCGGATGATGAAACGTTCCGCTGCCTGGCAGCCGCCAAAAAGGCGATCCGCAAGGGCGGCCTTGGCCCCTGCGCCGCAAACGGTGCCAACGAGGAAGCTGTGCGCCTGTTCCTGCAGGATAAGATCGGCTTTTTGGATATTGGCCGCCTGGTGGAAGGCATGGTGGACAGCGACAGCTTTGGCGGGGATTATACCCTGCAGGATGTGTATGACTGCGACCGCATGGCGCGCGATTATGTAAAAGCCCATGTGTAACTCTTCTGTGCCGGGCATTTGGCGGCCCGGCTGTCAAAGTTCCCTGTAAGCGAGGTGCTTATGAATTTTCTGCTGACCGCGATTGTGGCAGTTTTGGTATTTGGCACGGTGGTGCTGGTGCATGAGGCCGGGCATTTTTTTGCCGCCCGGCACTGCGGCATCCATGTGGAGGAATTTTCCATCGGGTTCGGCCCGGCGCTGTGGAGCACCGTCAGGGGCGGCACCCGTTATTCCGTGCGTCTGCTGCCGCTGGGCGGTTACAATAACCTTGCCGGTGAAACCCCGGAAGAATCTGAGGACCCGGACGAGCAGGAGCGGGCAGAACCTGCGAAAAAGCAGGATGCTGCCGCCGCTTCTGTGCATACCTATGATCCGCATGTTCCCTTGTTCCCCCTGACGGTGGATGGCAAAAGCTTTGTGGAAGCAAGCCCCTGGCAGCGCTTTTTTGTGATTGCCGCCGGTGCCCTGATGAATTTTGTGCTGGGCTTTATCCTGTTGCTGGTACTTGTGGCCAGCGGTAGCGCTGTGACCAGCAAGATCATTTATGACTTCCAGGGTGAAAACCCAAAAAGCCAGGCATCTGGCCTGCAGGTGAACGATGAGATCATGTCGGTCAACAGGCATTTCTGCTTTACGGCTGAAGATGTCATGTACGAACTGCAGCGTACCGAAAATGATACCGCAACCATCACGGTTCTGCGGGACGGCAAGCTGGTCACGCTGCCCCAGGTGCAGTTTGATTCCACTACCAATGCGGACGGCACAACCTCCATGGTACTGGATTTCCGGGTGTATGGCATTGAAAAAACGCCGCGCAGCGTGGTGCATGGGGCGGCACGGTATTTCTGCTATTATGCGCGGGTCATCCTGCGCGGATTTCTGGACCTTTTCACCGGGCGTGTGGGCGTCAATGGGCTTTCCGGTCCGGTCGGTATAGTCAATGCGGTCAATGAAGCCGTCAAATATGGCTGGCGGGATGTGCTCAGCCTGGCCGCTGTCATCACGGTGAATCTTGGCGTGTTTAACCTGCTGCCCATCCCCGGGCTGGACGGCTGCAAGCTGCTGTTCCTTGCCGCAGAAGGCATTACCCGGCGGGAACTGCCGCTGCGCTTCCAGACAGCCATCAACGCGGCAGGCATGATCCTGCTTTTAATGCTGGTGGTGCTGACCACGATGCAGGATGTGGCAAAATATATTCTTTGATTTGAAACGAAAGCTGCAGCAACCCAGATAAAAGGGGAACAGTAGGCTTTGCGAAGTAACATACAGGAGGCGTTTTTCCATGCGTCAGCTAAAACGGACGGTCAAAATCGGCAACATTACCATTGGCGGCACCAACCCCATTGCAGTGCAGACCATGCTCAATGTGCCCGTTAAGGATATTGCGGGCAACGTGGAGCAGGCAAAACGCGTGGCAAAAGCGGGCTGCCAGATCGTGCGCGTCACGGTGCCCACCCCGGCAGATGCCGCGGTGGTATCGGCCATTAAGGAGGCGGTGGATATCCCCGTTGTGGCCGATATCCACTTTGACTATCGCGCCGCCCTTGCCGCCATCGATGCCGGTGCCGATAAGATTCGCATCAACCCCGGCAACATCGGTGATGATGACCGTGTAAAAGCGGTCGCGGATGCTTGCAACGCCAAAAACATCCCCATCCGCATTGGCGTGAACGGCGGCAGCCTGGAAAAGCATATCCTGGCCCGTTACGGTGCCCCTGTGCCGGAAGCCATGGTGGAAAGTGCCATGTACCATGTGCGCCTGCTGGAAAAGCATGACTTTAATAATATCGTCATCTCCATAAAATCCTCCAACGTGCCGCGCATGATGGCCGCTTACCGGCTGCTGGCCTCCCAGACAGATTACCCCCTGCATGTGGGTGTGACCGAAGCCGGCGGCAACCGCATGGGCTTGATCAAATCCGGCATGGGGATTGGCGGCCTGTTGCTGGAAGGCATCGGCGATACGCTGCGCGTTTCCCTGACCGGCGACCCGGAGGATGAAGTGTACGCCGGTTACGATATCCTGCGTGCGGTTGGCTACGCCGTGGCCGGGCCGGAGATCATCAGCTGCCCCACCTGCGGCCGCACCCAGTACCCCATGATCGAAATTGCCAACGAGGTGGAGCGCCGCCTGAAAGAAGAGGGCTTCAAAAAGCCGGTAAAAATCGCCATTATGGGCTGTATTGTCAATGGCCCCGGCGAAGCCAGCGATGCGGACATCGGCATTGCAGGCGGCAAGGACTGTGCTGTGCTGTTTGAGCATGGCGAGAAGATCCGCACCCTGAAAGGCGATATCGTCAGCCAGTTCGTTGAGGAAATCCATAAACTGTAATGGTACGGAACACCCAAAAACGCAGAACCGACCGCTAAAGCCAAGCTCCCGCCGTTTGTGCGGGGGCTGCTTTGCATTGGCACGGTGCTGCTGGTGTGCTTTGTGGTCAGTATTGTGCTGGAAGTCTGGTACTGCAAAAGTGCTCCCAACGCCGCAATCAAGCTGGCCGCCTGCCTGGTGCTGGATGCCTTTGCCTTTTTGCTGCCCGGCGTGGTGGCCACCATCACCGCGATGCATGTCATCCGCAAAGATAAAAACAAGTTCCGAAAACAAGTCCGAAAACCGATGCCAAAGCGATGAAAATGTTGCGTGAAAGCGGCACGGCACCGCATGGGAAAACTGCGCTGTTTACCCCATAGTGACCATAGGGGCGCACGTTGTGCGCCCGTCACCTTGCGGAGCCTGCTGTGGAGGAATCTGCGGCAAAGCCTACCATTGCGGGACGATGCAAGCATCGTCCCCTACAAATCATGTGCAACGTTCGCAGCACACGGCAAGGCAGAATTCCTCTGCGGTGGCGTTCACCCCTATCCTCTACAAGGGAAAATACGCTTTTCAACACGCTGAGAAAAAGTTTGATTTATATTTCCCGGTAAATAGAGCATTGCACTTCTATGTGATGCTAACAAAGCCTGCGAAAACAGGGGAGCTTAACGCCAGCTGTCGGGCTGCCTTTGAATCCAACATAATATTGTTATAATATTACTGTAATTTATCATATTAAGGCAATACCGCATAATTCTAAGTGCCGATACGGCGAGCGAGGTACGGCAGATGCTAAGCCAAAAGCGCAGATAATACTGGATGTCTTATCGAGCATTTTGGCAACGCAGATGCCGTGCCGCAGCCGCCGGAGCGGTGCTTGAGCCGTTAGGCGGGAATTGTGCGGTGATGCCTTAAAGTTTTTTGCCAGGCCTTTTTTCAAAAAAGGCCGTCCGTAACTCTCAAGAGGTGCTATGTTAAAACCACTTGTTACCCAGGTTTGGCCGCAGTTCACGGCCGATGAACAGTTTACCGCCAGCTTCAGCAATGTGTTTGTGGAGCGGGTAGAACTGTTCCGTTCCGCACGCAAAGTTATCATCTGCCTGCGCAGCACAGAGCCGCTGGACTCTGCCCTGTGCGGGCGTCTTTTGGCGTCATTGGAGCAGATTTTTGCCGGTTATGAGTTGACCATGCGCAACTACTTCAACTATAACGCCATCACGCCGGAAGCCGTCAAGGCTATGATCGAAGAGCTCAAACAGCAGGGGATGCCGGTCAACGGCTTTCTGGATAAAACCCAGCCGGTTGCTTTTGCTCAGGACGGTCTTGTGGTGCGGGTCAACGCGGGTCTGCCGATTCTGGAAAGCGTGGAGCTGCCCAAGCATCTGGCAGAACTCATCCAGGAGCGCACCGGTGCTTTGCCCATTGTGCGCATGGAGCTGGTCGGCAAACAGATGGATGCGGACGAACTCGACCGCCGCGTGGCAGAAAAGGTGCCCGCCGTGCAGTTCAAGGCCAAAGAAGAAGTGGCACCCTTTACCATTGAGGGGCTGGAGCTCACCTCCAAGCCGGCTAAGGTGTTCTATGGCAAGTCTTTCAAGCCTGCTGACCTGCGCCCGCTGAACGATCTGGGCGATGGCGGTAAGGTGACCGTGTGGGGCGACGTATTCTTTACCGAGGTAAAGGGCAACCGCCGCAAAATCTACTTTACCTCCATCACCGACTATAACGGTTCCATCAACCTCAAAGTCCTCGGCGATGAAAATGAGGATATGTCTAAGTGGGAGGGCCTCAAATCCGGCACAACCCTCATCGTGCGCGGCAACTATACCTACGATAAGTACGAGCACGACTATGTCCTGCTGCCCTATGATGTATTGCAGGTGGAGCGTATGCCCCGCCATGATGATGCCCCCGAGGGGCAAAAGCGCGTGGAACTGCATCTGCATACCAAGTCCAGCAGCATGGACGGCTTCTGCGATTCCGGCAAGATCGTGCGCCTGGCCCACCGCATGGGCCACCGCGCCATTGCCATTACCGACCACGGCGTGTGCCAGGGCTACCCGGAAGCCATGCTTGCCACTGACGAGATCCACCAGGACGACCCCAACTTCAAGCTGATCTATGGGTGTGAAGCCTACTTTGTGGACGATATGATCCCCGCTGTGTATGGCACCAAAACCATGCCCATCACCGGCTCCTTTGTGGTGTTTGATACCGAGACCACCGGCCTGGACTCCAACGTGGAAGCTTTGACCGAGATCGGCGCCGTGTACGTGGAAAACGGCAAGATCAACTCGGATAAGAGTTTCTGTACCTTTGTCAACCCCGGCAAACCCATCCCGCAAAAGGTGGTGGAGCTGACCGGCATCAACGACAGCATGGTGGCCGATGCCCCCACACCGGCCGAGGCCATCCGCCAATTCAAGGAATTCTGCGGCGATAACATCCTGGTTGCCCACAACGCCAACAGCTTTGATATGCTGTTCATCCGTAAAGCAGGGGATAAGGCGGGGGTGGATTTTTCCAACACCTATATTGACACCCTGCCCATGGCGCAGGCGTTGTTCCCCGGCCTGCATAACTATAAACTGGATACCATCAACAAACATCTGGAAATCCAGCCCTTTAACCACCACCGCGCCGTGGATGACGCCATGGCGCTGGCCCGCATCTTTGAGGTTATGCTCTCCGATTTGAAGGAGAAGGACATGACCACCGTGGAGGCTATCAACACCGGCCTTGGCGGCAACAAAGAGGTGCTGAAAAAGAAGTATTACCACCTGATCATTCTGGTGCAGAACCAGACAGGACTCAAAAACCTGTACCGCATTGTCAGTGCGGCGCACACCAAGTATTTCTTCAAAAAGCCCCGCGTGCCCCGCAGCCTGCTGAATCAATACCGCGAGGGCCTGCTGCTTTCACCTGCGTGCGAAGCAGGCGAGCTGTACCGCGCCGTAGTGGCAGGCAAGGCCCATGATGAACTGCTGCGTATTGCCCGGTATTATGACTATCTGGAAGTGCAGCCTCTTGGCAACAACGAGTTCATGGTCCGCAATGGGCAGGTGGATTCCATCGAAGCCATCAAGAACTTCAACCGCACCATCATCCAGCTGGGCGAAGAACTGCATATCCCCGTGGTTGCCACCGGTGACGTTCACTTCCAGGAGCCGGAGGACCGCATTTACCGCGCGGTCCTGCAGGCAGGCAACGGCTTTAAGGATGCTGACAACCAGGCCCCGCTGTTCTACCGCACCACGCCGGATATGCTGGAGCAGTTCAGCTATCTCCCGCAGGAAAAAGCCTTTGAAATCTGCGTGACCAACCCCAACAAGATTGCCGCTACCATTGATAACAATCTGCGCGCCATCCCCAAGGGAACCTACCCGCCTTCCATTGAGGGTGCTGAGGATCAGCTGCGCTCCGGCACCTGGCAGCACGCCCGCCGTGATTACGGCAACCCCCTGCCGGATGTGCTGCAAAAGCGCCTGAAAAAAGAGCTGGATTCCATCTGCGGCCATGGTTACGCTGTTTTGTATGTCATTGCGGTCAAGCTGGTGGCGTTTTCCAACGCAGGCGGCTACCAGGTGGGCAGCCGTGGCTCTGTCGGCTCCAGCGCTGTGGCGCACTTTTCCGGCATTTCGGAGGTCAACTCCATGCCGCCGCACTACCTGTGCACCAAGTGCAAGCACAGCGAGTGGATTGATGATGGCGTGACGATGGACGGCTTTGACCTGCCGGATAAAAAATGCCCTGTCTGCGGCGAACCCATGGTCATGGACGGCCACGATATCCCGTTTGAAACCTTCTTGGGCTTTTACGGCGATAAGGAGCCGGATATTGACCTGAACTTCTCCGGCATGTACCAGTCCAACGTTCACCGCTATACGGAGGAGCTGTTCGGCAAGGAGAATGTGTTCAAGGCGGGCACTGTATCCGGCCTGCAGGATAAAACGGCTTACGGTTATGTGAAAAAATATCTGGAAGAGCGTGGCAAAACCGTGAACCGTGCTGAGGAAAACCGCCTGTGCCTGGGCTGCACCGGTGTCAAGCGCACCACGGGCCAGCACCCCGGCGGCATGGTTGTTGTGCCTTCCACCTTTGATATTTATGATTTCTGTGCCATTCAGCACCCGGCGGACGATGTGAAGGGCGGCCTGCTGACCACCCACTTTGAATTTAAGTACCTGCATGATACGCTGCTCAAGCTGGACGAGCTGGGTCATGATGTTCCGACTTTCTATAAGTTCTTTGAAGAGTATTCCGGCATCCCCATTGACAGCGTGCCGATGAACGATCCCAAGGTCTACAGCCTGCTGACCTCCACCGAAGCACTGGGCGTTACCCCGGAGCAAATCGGCAGCCAGACCGGAACCTTCGGCATCCCGGAAATGGGCACCAACTTTGTGCGCGGCATGCTGCTGGATGCAAAGCCGAAAAACTTCTCGGAGCTGATCCAAATCTCCGGCCTGTCCCACGGCACGGATGTGTGGACCGGCAACGCGGACGAACTGATCCGCTCCGGTACCTGCACCATTGCCGAGGTGATCGGCTGCCGTGACAGCATCATGCTGTACCTGCTGCGCAAGGGGCTGGAACCCAAAATGTCATTTGACATTATGGAGGCCGTGCGTAAGGGCAAGGTGGCCAAGGGCGGCTTTAAGCCCGGCTGGGAAGAAGCCATGAAGGAGCATGATGTGCCGGATTGGTACATCGAATCCTGCCGCAAGATCAAGTATATGTTCCCCAAGGCTCACGCTGTTGCCTACCTGATGGCGGCCATCCGCCTGATGTGGTTCAAGGTGTACCACCCGGCTATCTTCTATGCTGTGTACTTTACCGTTCGCGGCGCGGATATCGACTATGAAGCAGCTGTTGGCGGTGTGCGCGTGGCCAAGGAGCACCTGCGGGATAACGAAAAGATCCCCAAGGATGAGCGTACCGCTAAGGACGATGATGCCCTTGTCAGCCTGCAGCTGGTCAATGAAATGCTGCAGCGCGGCTGCCAGTTCCTGCCCATTGAGCTGGGCAAGAGCTATGCCAGCAAGTATGTGGTGGAGGACGGCAAAGTGCGCCTGCCCTTTACCGCCATCCGCGGCCTGGGCGAAGCTGCCGCTGTGGCGTTGGAACAGGCTACCATCCATGGGCAGGAATATATCTCGGTGGAAGAACTGCAGCAAGCCTCCGGCGTGGCGCAGTCGGTATTCGACAAATTGCACGAAGTCGGCGCTTTGGGAAATCTGCCGGAAACCAGCCAGGTTGACCTGTTCAGCTTAATGTAATGGCAATCCCCCGAAATCCCGCCTGCCGCAGCGCAGGCAGATCAGCATACGAATATACTATGATGTACCGGACCTGCAGTAGCGCTGCGGGAACGGTTACTTTTTTGTTTTGCGGGATTCGTCTTTGATTCGTTGATTGAACTTACAGCCAGGCGAGGGAAAACACCCCCCCAAAAAATGCCCGTG
>ENA-OQNM01000651-OQNM01000651.1-human-gut-metagenome-genome-assembly--contig:-NODE-651-length-12333-cov-3.148370_pt1 | contig 12333 bp, 8 predicted proteins | sample MGYA00242632_ERZ504886 | MGnify/ENA primary metagenome ERZ504886 (study PRJEB26092, sample SAMD00036424) | human gut metagenome | host: Homo sapiens | study: EMG produced TPA metagenomics assembly of... | reverse complement strand
CCACTTGCTGCTTCAGTCCTGCCGCTCAGGGGCCAGGTAACCAGACCCTCTGCACCGCCTTGCACCATACCGGCGGCTCTCTGCACGCAGAAGAAATTACGTTTTTCCCCGTCAACGCATTTGCGCTTTGTTCAAAGTGGTTTCAGTTTTAACTAAAACCCGCCGCCCCTGTCAAGCAGTTTTGCTCACAATGAAAATGAAACGATTTCACATAAATAGCAGCATAAATTTTCAAAATTTGCGGTAGATCCTAGTTTTGTTGTATTATATCACCAACTATGGTACAATAAAAATAACCGCCCGAAGCGGCGGTATCCAGGTGCTGTCTGCATAAAAAGGTGGTCTAGCTTCCCCGGCAAGCTTCCGGGGTGTGAAACCTTATTGTTGCTTCCCCCGGACGCAATGCGAAAGGGGGGATGCCTTATGACCCTGACGGAAACTATCGCATTGCTCGGCCTGCTGGGCGGAGCAGTCTTTGTTACCTTTCAGATCTCATGGGCTATCTTCAAAGAGATACATAACAATAAGAAATGACCGCCCCAGCCTACCAAGCAAAGCGGTCATTCTTATTGTTTGACTTAGCCGAGGGAAGCTGACCATTGCGGACAGCACCTTCTTGTATGTTCAGTATAGTCAAAGTGATTCGATTTGTCAAGCGGACGGCCTCCTTGTTCCTCGGTTTTGTTAAGAATCTGCGAAGTTTTTGCAAAGTTCGCCTCGAAACGCTGGTTTCTGAAATGGCGTCGTGGTATGCTGTTTGCAACGTAAGGAGGGACCCCCATGAAAGAAGTCAAGACTCCCAAAAAGCCATTGGCTATTTACTACGCCATTGTATTACTGGTGCTGATGCTGCTCAACTTCGTGCTCGTGCCGTGGATGAGCGAACGGCAGGTAAAAGAAGTGGACTACGGCACCTTCATGTCCATGACCGAGGACAAAGACATCGGCCGGGTGGATGTGGAATCGAACCAGATCATCTTTACCGATAAAGACGAAAAGCAAATTTACAAGACCGGCCTGATGAACGACCCGGGCCTGACCCAGCGTCTCTACGATGCCGGGGCCCAGTTCCAGCGAGATCGTGGAGCAGGCTTCGCCGCTGCTGAGCTTTCTGCTGAGCTTTGTACTGCCCATCGCCCTCTTCGTCTGGCTGGGCAATTTCATGAACAAAAAGCTCATAGAAAAGGCCGGCGGCGCGAACTCGATGATGTTCGGCGGCGTGGGCAAGTCCAACGCCAAGGTCTACGTCCAGTCCACCCACGGCATCCGCTTTGCGGATGTGGCCGGCGAGGACGAGGCCAAAGAGAACTTACAGGAGATCGTAGATTATCTGCACGACCCCAAGAAATACGAAGAGATCGGTGCCTCGATGCCCAAGGGCATCCTGCTCGTCGGCCCTCCGGGTACCGGCAAGACCATGCTGGCAAAGGCCGTGGCGGGCGAATCCAACGTGCCGTTCTTCTCCATCTCCGGCTCGGAGTTTGTGGAGATGTTCGTGGGCATGGGCGCGTCCAAAGTCCGTGATTTGTTCAAGCAGGCCAAGGAAAAAGCCCCCTGCATCGTGTTCATCGACGAGATAGACGCCATCGGCCAGAAGCGCAACAGCGGCCAGCTGGGCGGCAACGACGAGCGTGAGCAGACCCTGAACCAGCTGCTCACCGAGATGGACGGCTTCGAGGGCAACAGCGGCGTCATCATCCTCGCGGCCACCAACCGTCCGGATTCCCTTGACCCGGCTCTGACCCGCCCCGGCCGCTTTGACCGCCGTGTTCCTGTGGAACTGCCCGACCTCAAGGGCCGCGAAGAGATCCTGAAGGTCCACGCCAAGAAAGTTGCTCTTGCCCCCGGCATCGACTTCAACACCGTAGCCCGGATGGCCTCCGGTGCCTCCGGCGCAGAGCTGGCCAACATCGTCAACGAAGCCGCCCTGCGGGCCGTGCGCGCTGGCCGCAAGAGCGTGACCGAGGCCGACCTCGAGGAGAGCATCGAGGTGGTCATTGCCGGCTACCAGAAGAAGAACTCCATCCTCACCGACAAGGAAAAGTGCATCGTAGCCTACCATGAGATCGGCCACGCACTGGTGGCGGCGCTTCAGAATCACTCCGCACCCGTGCAGAAGATCACCATCATCCCCCGCACCTCGGGCGCACTGGGCTACACCATGCAGGTCGAAGAGGGCAACCACTACCTGATGACCAAGGAAGAGCTGGAAAATAAGATCGCCACCCTCACCGGCGGACGTGCCGCCGAGGAAGTGGTGTTCGGCTCCATCACCACCGGCGCGTCCAACGACATCGAGCAGGCCACCAAGCTTGCCCGCGCCATGCTCACCCGTTACGGCATGAGCAAAGAGTTCGACATGGTGGCCCTGGAGACGGTGAACAACCAGTATCTGGGCGGCGACACCTCTCTGGCCTGCTCGGCCCAGACCCAGCGCGAGATCGACCAGCGGGTCGTGGACTTGGTAAAGGCCCAGCACGAAAAGGCCGTCAAGATCCTCACCGACAACCGCGCAAAGCTCGACGAGCTGGCGAAGTACCTTTATGAAAAGGAGACCATCACCGGCGACGAGTTCATGGCTATCCTTGAGGAAAAAGATTCCAGCGAAAATTAAAATAGGATCTCTGCAATAATCCAGCCGCCGTATCCGTATTCATTACAGATACGGCGGTTTTCTGATACGCCGTACCGCTGATAAAAGCATTTGGGATAAACCTCCCCGTCAGCGCACCAGCGCTGACGGAGAGGTTGACTTCCTACATCTACAGGAGGATACTACTATGAGACTGCTGAACAAGAACACTGCCCGCCGCGCTGCCGCTGCTGCCGCTCTGCTGACCATGACCGCCGCCATGAGCGTGGGTGCCTTTGCTGCCGACGCCGAGGACGCGACCGTTGCCGGTTATCTGCCCCCTCAGTCGTCCGAGGTCATGGTTCAGGGCGACATCGCTCTCCACTCTGACGTTCCGGTGGGGGAGGTAGACCCCAACTACGGCGGCTACGCTTCCCCGGTGGAGAACCCCATTCAGGGCAACGTGATGATGATCTCCGGCGAGACTCCCCTGCCCTCTGACACGCCGGTGGAGAAGAGCGAAGCCCGCTACACCGTCAAGGGCCTGCTGGGCAAGCAGGTGCTCTACACCGCCCGTCAGGAAGGCCGCGTGCTGACGCTGGACGCCCCCGATGACAACGCCACCTTCCGCACCACCATCCTCGACATGCAGACCCTGATGAATCAGGGCGTAAGCACGCTGGTGCTCAAGACCGGCAAGACTTCCACCACCCTGAACCTGACTCTGCTGTGCCAGGGCCAGAAGCCCGGCACCCGGGTCACTCTGCGCCACCTCGGCAGCAGCGCTCACCTCACCGTGGGCTTCCGCGGCCGCCGCGACCTCATCGTTGGCCGATAAGCTTTCCCCACTCTCCTCTTTGTTTTCCATAGATACTTTTCCCTCAGACGCAAAAGACCCCCGCTGCAAACGCAGCGGGGGTCGTTACTGTTTATCAAATGGTCCCGTCCGAGCCGTTCTCGCTCTGCTCCGATGCATAGAGCACCATCAGGTGGTTTGCGGATGCTTCGAGCTGGCTCTTGGCCTGACGGAGGTTCGCTTCTTCCGTCTCGTTCATCTTTTCGGGCTTATCCTTCCGCAGGCAGCGGCGGAGGTTGGCCACATCGGCTTTGATGCGGTTCTTCTCCTCCTTGTCCAGCTCCTTCTTGCACTTGGAGAGAGCCTCGTCTACCTTGTAGGCCAGCACCTCGGCCTGATTGTGGAGATCAAGCCGCTCTTTGCGGCGGCTGTCCTCGGCCTCGTAGGCAGCCGCGTCGGCCATGGCGCGCTGGATCTCATTCTCCGAGAGGTTGGTGCTGCCGGTGATGGTGATGTTCTGCTCCCGGCCGGTGCCGAGGTCTTTGGCCGAGACTTTCACGACGCCGTTGACGTCAATATCAAAGGTGACTTCGATTTGGGGCTTGGACGAGAAGCTGGCCCGGATGCCGTTCAGCTTGAACTTGCCGAGGCTCTTATTGTCGCGGGCGAAATGCCGCTCACCCTGCAGGACGTTGATCTCCACACTGGTCTGCATGGGGCGTGCCGTGGTAAAGATCTGGCTCTTGCGGGTGGGGATCATGCTGTTGCGGGTGATGAGGGGGGTCGCCACGCCGCCCAGTGTCTCGATGGAGAGGGTCAGCGGGGTGACGTCCATCAGCACAAGGCCCTGCGCCGCTGCACCGGAAGCGCCAGCCAGCTTGCCGCCGCCCTGCAGCAGACCGCCCTGCACAGCGGCACCCATCGCCACGCATTCGTCGGGGTTGAGGCTGTGGCTCGGTTCACAGCCCAGCAGTTCCTTCACCTGACGCTCGACGGCAGGCATCCGGGTGCTGCCGCCGACGAGAAGGACTTTGCCCAGCTGCGAGGCCGAGATGCCGGCATCCCGCAGTGCGTTCTGCACCGGGGCCACCGTCCGTGCCAGCAGGTCGCCGGTCATCATCTCGAACTGGGGGCGGGAGATGGTCAGATCCAGGTGGTGGGGGCCGTCCTTGCCCACAGCGATGAAGGGCAGATTGAGCTGGGCCGAGAGGGCGCTGGACAGCTCTTTCTTGGCCTTTTCGGCCTCTTCTTTCAGGCGTCCCATGGCGGCGGGGTCGCGGGAGAGGTCGATGCGGTCCGATTTCTTGAACTCTGCCACGGCGTATTCCACGATGCGCTGGTCGAAGTCGTCGCCGCCGAGGCGGGTATCGCCGCCGGTGGCCAGCACTGTAAAGGTGCCGTCTTCGATCTCGATGATGGAGACGTCAAAGGTGCCGCCGCCGAGGTCGTAGACCAGGATCTTCTGGGGCGCTTCGTTGTCAAGGCCGTAGGCCACAGCGGCGGCGGTAGGCTCATTGATGATGCGCAGGACGTTCAGGCCTGCGATGCGGCCCGCATCCTGGGTGGCCTTGCGCTGGCTGTCGTCAAAGTAAGCGGGGACGGTGATGACGGCCTCCGTCACCGGCTCACCCAGGTAGCTCTCGGCGTCGCGGCGAATCTTGGTCAGTATCATGGCACTGATCTCCTGCGGAGTCAGGTCTTTGCCGTCGATGTGGACGCGGTAGTCGCTGCCCATATGCCGCTTGATGCTGGACACCGTCCGGCCGGAGTTGGTGGCAAGCTGGCGCTTTGCCGCGCCGCCCACCAGACGCTCGCCGTCTTTGGTGAACGCCACCACGCTGGGGGTGGTGCGTTCTCCCTCTGCGTTGGTGATGACGACGGGCTTGCCGCCCTCCACCACTGCCACGCAGCTGTTCGTGGTGCCAAGGTCAATACCGATCACTCTGCTCATTCTGGTCGTCCTCTCTGTTTTTGCGACGCGCATATTTTTCCTTCAATATCATATCGGTTCCGTATGACGATTTCTTAGAGCATTTGTAAAGATTTTGTGTTTCCGCTCATTCTCTCTCGAGCAGCTGGCGGATGACGGCCTCCGTCTCGTCCAGCCAGCTCGTGGGCCGTCTCCGTCCCCCTTCGTTTTTTGCGGACGAGGAACGCCCTGCTTCGCCTCAGCCAGCTGAGCCAGCGTCCTTTTTGGCGGGAGATATACGTGGGTCTCATACGTGGGCCACCCGCAGGCAGACCTGCGGCATATAGGCGATGTCGGGGGTGGAGGCGCAGAGCTTCTGGGCCTTGCGGTAGGCCCGCAGAGCCGCACCGGCCCCTTTTCCCTGCACCATGGCATCGTCGCCCAGCGCCACCCATGCGGCCACATCGCCGGCGTCGGCGGCTTTTTTCCAGAACTTGCGGGCCTGTGCAGGGCTTTTGCGGCAGCCCCGGCCCTCGTAGAGCATCTCGCCCATCATGGCAAGGCCCTCGGCGCAGCCCTCTTCGGCTGATAGCTGATAATAATGCATCGCGTCGTCCCAGCGTTCCTCGGCCATGGCACGGTTGCCGGCCCGCAGCTCCGCTTCGCCCGGCTCATCGGTGTCGTGGCTGGCGTGGAGCAGACCGTTCAAAAGCGAGCAGTCCAGCGTGGCAGAGCTGGTCCACGGGTCGATGACCACGCCGTCGATGTTGTCGGAGTCCAGCGCCATCTGCATGGCGGAAGCCAGAAGCCGTTCCGCCATGGGGCGGCTGGCCGTGCCTTTATCGGCCTCTGCCATCTTCACTGAGGTGAACACCGGCAGGTAGCACCGGCCCTTCTGGGTGCGCAGGGTCCAGGGCTGTAGGTCCTTTGCTTTCTCCGCCGGGACAGGATGCTCGCCCACGGGGCGGCCCCGTCCGGCTGGTCGGACGCAGCTTCCAGCGGCACCAGGACCCTGGTGTCCAGCTCGAGGGCATAGTTGATGGCGTTCATCAGCGCCCAGAAGCTCTCCTCGTTCTGGCCCTTATAGAGCGCTGCCACAGCCCGCTCTATCGCCGGACAGCCCGTCCCCAGCGGCCCGTATTCCGGCAGCTTTTTGCGGTCTGCCGCGCCCACCGGGCGCAGCCGCAGCCGTGCCGCACCATCTTTTGCCATTGCATCCACCATTCTTTCCGTTGAGATTCCCTTCCAGTATAGCAGGATTTTCCGGTTTTCTCAATCTCCGGAGCCGAAATCTGCTTCCAGAGCCGGTTTTCTTCGGCAAAAACATAGCATTCCTGTTGGGAGTGCGTTATAATAAGGAGCGTCTCGACTAAATGTATGAAAGAAAGGGAGTATCGAGCCTTGAACAAAATGCTTCGCTATCTCAGCGACTACAAGCGCGAGAGCGTGCTTGCACCGCTTTTCAAGATGCTGGAAGCTACGTTTGACCTGTTCGTGCCGCTTGTGATGGCCGACATCGTCAACGTGGGTATCGCGGCCCACGATTTCCACTACATCCTCGTGCGGTGCGGCATCCTGCTGCTTCTGGCCATCGTCGGCCTCACGTGCAGCCTGACGGCCCAATACTTCTCGGCCAAAGCCGCCGTGGGTTATTCCACCGGTCTGCGTCATGCGCTGTTTGAGCACATCCAGACGCTGAGCTTTTCCGAGATGGACACCATGGGCACCAGCACCCTCATCACCCGGATGACCAGCGACGTCAATCAGGTGCAGAGCGGATTGAACCTCTTCCTCCGCCTGTTCCTGCGCAGCCCCTTCGTGGTGATTGGTGCCATGATCATGGCCTTTACGGTCAACTTCCGCGCCGCCCTCATCTTCGTGTGGCGATCCCGCTGCTGAGCGTCGTGGTCTTCGGCGTCATGGTCATCACCCGTCCGCTTTATAAGTCGGTGCAGACCCGCCTCGACCGGGTCCTGGGCCTCACCCGCGAGAACCTGACCGGCGTGCGCGTCGTCCGCGCCTTCGACAAGGAAAAGAGCGAGGTGGACCGCTTCGAGGACGCCAATGAGCTGCTGACCCAAATGCAGCTCCACGTGGGCCACATCTCCGCCCTGATGAACCCGCTGACCTACGTTATCATCAACCTTGCCATCGTGGCGCTGCTGTATGTAGGCAGCATCGAGATCAACATCGGCGGCATGGCCTCCGGCGACGTCATCGCGCTGGTCAACTACATGAACCAGATCCTGGTCGAGCTGGTCAAGCTGGCCAACCTCATCGTTCAGGTGAGCAAGGCTCTGGCCTGTGCAGGCCGTGTGCAGGCGGTTCTGGACACAAAGCCCGGCATGGAGTTCCCGGCCCAGCTCACCGGCAATGTTCCGGCGGAAAAGGCCGGCGACGCCGTCTGCTTCGACCATGTGAGCCTGACCTACAAGGGCGCAGGCGCACCCAGCCTCTCCGACATCAGCTTCACCGCCAAGCGCGGCCAGACCATCGGCGTCATCGGCGGCACCGGCAGCGGCAAATCCAGCCTCATCAGCCTCATCCCCCGCTTCTACGACGCCACCGAGGGCAGTGTGGAGATCATGGGCCGACCGGTCCGGCAGTACCCCCGCGCCGACCTGCGCGGCAAGGTGGCTGTGGTCATGCAGAAGGCCCAGCTCTTCGGCGGCACCATCCGCTCCAACCTGCTCTGGGGCAGCCAGAATGCCTCCGACGCCGACCTCTGGGCTGCGCTGGAAACGGCACAGGCTGCGGAGTTCGTGAAAGCCAAGCCCCTCGGCCTCGACGAGCCGGTGGAGCAGGGCGGACGCAACCTCTCCGGCGGTCAGAAACAGCGTCTGACCATCGCCCGCGCCCTCGTAGGCAAGCCGGACATCCTCATCCTCGACGACAGCGCCAGCGCACTGGACTACGCCACCGACGCAGCCCTGCGCAAGGCTCTGGCCGCTCTGCCGGGCGATCTGACCGTCTTCATCGTCAGCCAGCGTGCCGCCAGCCTGCAGCACGCCGACCAGATCATCGTGCTGGACGATGGCCGCATGGTGGGCCTTGGCCGTCACGCCGAGCTGCTGGAAAGCTGCCCGGTCTACAAGGAAATTTACGAGAGCCAGTTCAAGAAAGGGGATGCGCAGAAATGAGTGCAAAAGCAAAAAGCAAGCTGACCCCTGAACAGCAGAAGGCCACCATGACCCGGGTGCTGCAGAAAATCAAGCCCTACGGCTTCTTCGTGGTGTGCAGCCTCATCGTGGCCGCTGTGAGCGTGGCGGCTCAGCTGTATATCCCCATCCTCTGCGGCAGCGCCATCGACATGATGCTGGGCAAAGGTGCCGTGGACTTCGCGGGCGTGCTGCGCATCATCTACGAAATCATCGTGGTGGCTGTTGTCGCCGCCTTTGCGCAGTGGCTGCTGAGCGTCTGCAACAACCGCATCACCTTCGCAGTCAGCCGTGACCTGCGCAACGCCGCCATGCGGAAGATCCAGACCCTTCCCCTCTCTTACCTCGACAGCCATCCATCCGGCGACATCGTGAGCCGGATGGTGGCCGATGTGGATACCTTCGCGGACGGCCTGCTGATGGGCTTCACCCAGCTGTTCTCGGGTGTGCTGACCATCCTCGGCACCCTGCTCTTCATGCTGCAGCAGAACGTCCCCATCACGCTGGTGGTGGTCTGCATCACCCCGCTGAGCCTCGTTGTCGCCAGCTTCCTCGCAAAGCGCAGCTACAAGTATTTCCAGAGACAGAGCACCGTGCGCGGCGAGCAGACTGCCCTTGTCAACGAGATGATAGAGGGCCAGAAGGTCGTGCAGGCCTTCGGCCACGAAGCCCAGAGCCTCGAGGCTTTTGACGAGGTGAATGGCCGACTGCAGAACGTGAGCCTGAAGGCCATCTTCTTCTCCAGCATGACCAACCCCGCCACCCGCTTCGTCAACAACATTGTCTACGCAGGCGTCGGCCTCGTGGGCGCGATCTATGCCGTAGCCGGAGGCATCACCATCGGCCAGCTGAGCATCTTCCTGAACTACGCCAACCAGTATACCAAGCCCTTCAACGAAATTTCCGGCGTCGTGACCGAGCTGCAGAACGCTCTGGCCTGCGCGGCCCGCGTGTTCGAGCTGCTGGACGCTGAAGACCAGACCCCCGAAGCGGAGAACGCCGTAAAGCTCGTGCCGGACGGCCACGTCCAGATCAAGGACGTCTCCTTCCGCTATCTGCCCGACCGCCCGCTCATCGAGGGCCTGTCGCTGGACGTCAAGCCCGGCCAGCGCATCGCCATCGTCGGCCCCACCGGCTGCGGCAAGACCACCCTCATCAATCTGCTCATGCGGTTCTATGATGTCAACGGCGGCTCCATCAAAGTCTCCGGCACCGACATCCGGGACGTGACCCGCGCCTCGCTGCGCGGCAGCTACGGCATGGTGTTGCAGGATACCTGGCTCCGGGCCGGCACCGTGCGGGAGAACATCGCCTACGGCAAGCCGGACGCCTCCCTCGACGAGGTGGTGGCTGCGGCCAAGGCAGCCCACGCCGACAGCTTCATCCGCCGCCTGCCCGAGGGCTACGACACCGTCATCGCCGAGGACGGCGGCAACATCAGCCAGGGCCAGAAGCAGCTGCTCTGCATCGCCCGCGTGATGCTCTGTCTGCCCCCGATGCTGATTCTGGACGAGGCCACCTCCTCCATCGACACCCGCACCGAGGTGCGTATCCAGGCAGCCTTTGCCCGGATGATGCAGGGCCGCACCAGCTTCATCGTGGCACACCGCCTTTCCACCATCCGGGAGGCCGACGTCATCCTCGTGATGAAGGACGGCCACATCGTGGAGCAGGGCGACCACGATACCCTGCTGGCGCAGGGCGGCTTCTACGCCAAGCTCTACAACAGCCAGTTCGAGGGTGTGGAGACTTAACGCTTCAACTGATAGCAATTCAACTTTTTAATGCAGCAGCGGTGGATTGCATATCGCAAAGATGCCGTTTGAATGCTGCACTATCGCAATTTTCAAAAATAGTGCCTATCAAAATAGCATATTTGCGATATGCAGTTTGCGGATGTTGCTTGTGCATTAAAAACGCAAACTGCTATAATTTCTTGGCTTGCGATAAAATTTGCGATAAACGATTTTTGGAAGGAATATAATCGTGTCGAAAGATGAATATTTGATTACAGATCCACCCCTTAAAGCGCTGACTGTTTTTGCGATGCCGATGATCCTTGGCAGCTTTTTTCAACAAGTATACAATATGGCCGATTCCATAATAGTTGGTCAATTTGTCGGCTCCTCGGCACTTGCGGCTGTTGGTGCTTGTGCTGCACTGACCAATGTTTTTATTTGTGTGGCGCTTGGTGCTGGTGTGGGCGCAGGTGTGCTTGTAAGCCGCTGTTTTGGTGCAAAAAATTATGGTAGAATGAAAACCATTGTGTCAACGTCCCTGATCAGCTTTTTGATCTTAAGCGTTGTCCTTGGTGTCTTTGGCTTTTGCTTTTCCCATTTCATGATGAGCGGATTACAGACCCCTGCCGATATATTGGAAGAAGCAGTATTGTATCTGCGTGTCTACTTTGTGGGTTTCCCGTTTCTATTCATGTACAACATTCTTTCCACCATGTTCACTTCCATCGGTGAATCCAAAAGTTCCGTTGGGACTGCTGATATTCTCATCTATCCTGAATATTTTTATGGATTTCTGGATGGTGGCTGGTCTTGGTCTGGGGGTGTTTGGCGCAGCCCTTGCGACCTTGATCGCACAAGGAATTTCTGCCGTGTTTTCGTTTTTGATCTTTCTGTCTCGGATGCGGCAATACAAGAGCTCCTTTAGCAGGTTCGACCGGCAGGAGCTGTATTCCATGCTTCGCATTGCGGTACCATCGGTTTTGCAGCAGTCCACCGTGTCTATTGGTATGATGATCGTGCAGGCAGTGGTAAATCCCTTCGGCACACAGGCACTTGCCGGGTATGCGGCAACGATGCGGGTAGAAAATGTTTTTTCGCTGATCTTCGTATCCATCGGCAATGCAGTTTCGCCGTTTGTATCCCAGAATCTTGGCGCAAAGAAAATTGAGCGTATCAAAAAAGGTTATCATGCTGCACTGGTGTTGGATCTATGCTTTGCAGTTCTTGCTTTCGTGGTCATTGAAACACTGCACACACAGATCTCCTCGTTGTTCTTGGGAAAAGACGGAACCGCGTTGGCCTATCAGGTGTCCGGTGATTATATGAGATGGCTTGGTTACTTTTTCATCTTTATGGGCATCAAGATGGCAACTGATGGCGTTCTTCGCGGACTTGGAATCATGCGGCCGTTTCTTATTGCAAATATGGTAAACCTTGCGATCCGCTTGTCTGTTGCTTTGATTTGTGCACCGCGTTTTGGCATTGCTTTTGTTTGGCTTGCAGTCCCGGCAGGTTGGCTTGCAAACTTCCTTATTTCCTATGCGGCGCTCAGAAGATCGTGGCCAGAGGATAGAGCAGCGGTATCTCAATGATTTCATGCAGTGGAGAGGTGCTTTGTTCTGACGGGCTTCACTTACAGAGAATGTGACGCGAAAAAAATTCGCCGGTGTTCCGTTCAGAAAATCAGATGCTCGCTAAAATATCTGTCAGTGTGGCGACAAATGCTTCATCCTGCTCCTTCGTCCGCTTTGTGCTCCCCTTGGGGTGCTTTCCGGCACGGAGGAGTTTTTTGTTTTCATAACGCCGCAGCATGAGAGCTTCCATGTTGTCGGCGGTGTATTCCAAACCGTTCTGATTCAGCACCCGTGCGCGCTTGGCAAGGCACATACTCGCAAGGCCGTAGTCCTGTGTTACGACAATATCCCCCGGCTTTACCCGGTTAACGAGGGCAAAATCTACGCTGTCTGCCCCTTTATCGAACACCAGCGTCTGCGCACCTTCCCGCTCGATTTGGTGGGCGGTGTCGCACAGGATGATGACAGGAACGCCGAACTGTTTTGCAATTTGCAATGTCAGGTCCACCACCGGGCAGCCGTCGGCATCAATCAAAATATTCATCGGCTTTCCTCCATCGCCCACCGAAATGCCTTTGCCGTGCG
>ENA-OQNM01000649-OQNM01000649.1-human-gut-metagenome-genome-assembly--contig:-NODE-649-length-12351-cov-3.282886_pt1 | contig 12351 bp, 16 predicted proteins | sample MGYA00242632_ERZ504886 | MGnify/ENA primary metagenome ERZ504886 (study PRJEB26092, sample SAMD00036424) | human gut metagenome | host: Homo sapiens | study: EMG produced TPA metagenomics assembly of... | reverse complement strand
GTTGTATGCATTTGCTAAATACCTTCCTTGTGTGTAATTATTAACAATATGCATTCACTTTAGCATAGGAAAAAATGAAATGTCAACGATGATGAGCGAACAGGTTGACAATAAGAAGTAAAAAACCCGGAGAATAGAAAAATTCTCCGGTATTTGAAGTATTATAAATTAAAATTTTTGATTTATGCTTTAGTAAGCGGGACCCGTTTATAATAAGAAGAACCCCTGCGGCGATTCCTGTGGCAAGTACACAGATTCCGATCACGAGGCTTGATACGGCTGATGATCCCATTGCTTTATATATTTTCTCGTTCATAAAAACAAACCTCCTTAAATTGACGAAGTTTAATATCTTAATTCATTCTATTTTAACACAACATCCGTTGACATTGCAACGTGGATTTGCTACAGTTGACAGTGTATAAATTAAATTAGAAAAATAACACGAAAATATATAGTAACTGAGAAAAATCAGGAGGCATAGAGATGGCAAAAATTATATTAACCGGAGATCGCCCGACAGGAAGACTGCATGTGGGACACTATGTAGGATCTCTGCGAAGAAGAGTGGAATTACAGAATTCGGGAGAGTTTGATAAGATTTTTATTATGATTGCGGATGCACAGGCGCTGACCGACAATTTTGATAATCCGGAGAAGGTGCGTCAGAATATCATAGAGGTGGCACTGGATTATTTATCTGCAGGGCTGGATCCAGCGAAATCCACATTGTTTGTCCAGTCACAGATTTCCGAATTGACAGAGCTTACGTTTTTCTATGCCAATCTGGTAACTGTTTCCAGGCTGCAGCGGAATCCGACTGTTAAGTCAGAAATTAAAATGCGCAATTTTGAGACCAGTATTCCGGTCGGATTTTTTTACATATCCGATCAGTCAGGCAGCAGATATTACTGCTTTTAAGGCAACGGTTGTACCAGCGGGAGAAGATCAGCTTCCAATGATTGAGCAGACAAGGGAGATTGTCCGTAAATTCAATTCCATTTATGATGAGGTGCTGGTGGAGCCGGATGTGCTGCTTCCGGAGAATGAGGCATGTATGCGTCTGCCGGGAATTGATGGAAAACAGAAGATGAGCAAATCCCTGGGGAACTGTATTTATCTTTCAGATACGGAAAGTGATGTCAAAAAAAAGATTATGAGTATGTACACGGATCCGACACATATTCAGATATCTGATCCGGGACATCTGGAAGGAAACTGTGTATTTACCTATCTGGATGCTTTCAGCAAACCGGAACATTTTGAAGAATATCTTCCGGAATATCATAATCTGGATGAATTAAAGGAACACTATACCAGAGGCGGTCTTGGAGATGTAAAAATCAAAAAATTCCTGAACAACGTCATTCAGGAAGAGCTGGCTCCGATTCGTGCGCGAAGGGCAGAATTTGAGAAAGACATTCCGGCAGTATATGAAATTCTGAAAAAAGGAAGTGATGCAGCGCGTGAAGTTGCAGCACAGACACTTTCTGAAGTAAAACAGGCGATGAAAATCAATTATTTTGATGATGAAGAACTGATTCGTGTACAGAGTGAGAAATATCAGGGTGTATAAAAAGAAAGGATCGGAAAATATGATGATGAAAAAGACAGGACTGCTGGCAGTACTGACAGCAGGAGTACTTTTACTTGCAGGATGCGGTGGGGAAGCAAAGACAATTGATGCGCAGGCTCTTGCAAAATCGCTTGCAACAGAGATTAAATATGATGATACATTAAAGGAACTGACAGCGGATGAAATTTCAATGCTTGTAGATTTACCGGAAGATGTTGATTCTGTTATGTATGCCGGAAGCGGTTCTACGGCAGAAGAGGTAGGTGTTTTTACCGCAAAAGATTCAAATCAGGCAAAAGAAACCATGGAAGATGTCCAGAAATATCTTGATGATCAGGCGGATTCTTTCCAGGATTATGTGCCGGAAGAGACAAAACGGATTGGAAATGCGGTGCTGGAGCAGAAAAATCAGTATGTGGTTCTGTGTGTGTCCGGGGATTCGGATCAGGCAAAAGAAATTATAGAAAAGGCGTTTAAATAAAATGGTTTTTAGTAGTTTTGTATTTTTACTTGCGTTTTTACCGATCGTATTATTGCTGTACTATCTCTGCCCGGCAAGGCTTAGAAACCTTGTTTTATTGGTTTTCAGTCTGGTCTTTTATGCGTGGGGAGAGCCGGTCTATGTATTAATCATGCTGTTTTCGATTGTATTTGATTATGCGAATGGGCGGTTGATCGAGCACTTTAAAAACAAAAACTGTCCGGGGAAAGCAAAAGCCGCACTGATCGTTGATCTGTGCGGAAACCTTGCCATCCTCGGGTTTTTTAAGTACACGGATTTTGTTATCGGGAGTATCAATTCCATTACAGGGGCAGGGTTGTCGCTGCTGCATATAGCACTTCCGATTGGAATTTCTTTTTATACCTTTCAGACAATGTCCTATACGATTGATGTTTATCGCGGGGAGGTTGCAGCACAGAAAAACATCCTTACATTTGCGACCTATGTAACCCTGTTTCCGCAGCTGATCGCAGGACCGATTGTGCAGTATAAAACGGTGGAAAAAGAACTCATGCACAGAAAAGTCACGCTGGAAGATTTTTCCGAAGGAGCATTTCGTTTTTCCGTGGGTCTGGCAAAGAAAGTGCTTCTGGCAAATCAGATCGGAAGTCTGTGGGATTCCATTTCACAGTTGAATCACATGTCGGTGGCTACGGCATGGCTTGGTGCAATTGCATACAGTTTTCAGATTTATTTTGATTTTTCGGGATATTCGGATATGGCGATCGGACTGGGCAGAATGTTTGGATTCTATTTCCTGGAAAACTTTAATTTCCCGTACATGTCAAAGACAATTACGGAATTCTGGAGACGCTGGCATATTTCTCTAAGTTCCTGGTTCCGTGAATATGTATATATTCCGCTTGGGGGAAACCGTAAGGGTCTGGTACGGCAGCTGTTTAATATTATGGTTGTATGGATGCTGACCGGTCTGTGGCACGGGGCAAACTGGAACTTTGTACTCTGGGGTGTGTATTATGGTGTGCTTCTCATGATTGAAAAGTTGTTCCTGCTTAAATGGCTGGATAAACTTCCAAATTGGATCGGGCATATTTACAGCATGTTTCTCGTGGTTATTGGATGGACAATTTTTGCACAGACGGATATTCACCAGCTGGGAGAATATTTAAAGACAATGTTTGGAATCGGACATGTGGCAGTTGCGGATTCTGATTTCTTATATTTCCTTGGAAGTAATGCGGTACTTCTGGTGGCATTGATCGCGGCATCTATTGATTACCGTGTCTGGATGCGCAGATTAAAGCAGGGAAAGGATGCTACCATTTACGATGCGATTGCAACGTCGAAGGGATGGACCATAGCAAAGCCGGTTCTCATGGTTGTGTTTTTGCTGGTGTCCTTTGCGTTTCTGGTAGGGGACAGTTACAATCCGTTTTTATATTTCCGTTTTTAGGAGGCATAGATCATTGAAAAAAATCAGAGTGACAATGATCGTCATTTTTGTTGCGTTTCTTGCGCTGGTATCCGGTGGAAGCCTGCTGATGAAAGATCGTGAGTTCTCACCAAATGAAAACAGATATCTGGCAGAACCGCCCAGACTGACGGTTGACAATATATTGAGTGGAAAATTTCAGGATAGTCTTGAAAATTATCTCAGGGATCAGATCTGTTTCCGTGATGGATGGATCACGGTAAAAACCGGAATTCAGAAAGCCTGCAAAGACACAGATATCGGAGGGGCTTATGTGGGAAAAGACGGCTATGATTTTGAAAAAATCACACCGGAAGATGTGGATGAAAAACAGATTGCCCGCAATGTGAAAGCGGTGCAGGATTTTTTCGCAAAAGCTTCTGAAAATGTAGAAAAGGACAGGTTATCTTTTCTGCTTGTCCCATCATCCGGGCTGGTAATGGCCGATAAACTTCCGGCACATGCAAGGCTGTTTGATCAGGCAAAGTATATTGACCAGATTGAAAAACAGATGAAGGACTGTCGTGTGACAGATGTGAGGGAAAAACTACTTTTCCCATAGTGAGGATTATATCTATTACAAAACGGATCATCACTGGACGAGTGAGGGCGCTTACCTTGCCTATGAAACATGGTGTGACAGTACCGGGATGGAGAGCACGCCGCTGGCTGATCTGAAAAAACAGGTTGCAACCAAAAAATTCCGTGGAAGCCTGTATTCCAAAATACTGGATGCGGATTCGGCATATGACAGTATCTGGACGTATGGAGATACGAAGCAGAAGACATACGGAAGTGACTGCAGTCTGACAATTGATGAAAAGAAACAGACGGACAGCTGTTACGATACAGCGCAGCTGAGTCAAAAGGATAAATATAAATACTTTTTCGGAGATAATTACGGAACGGTACAGATTGTATCAGACCATGCCAGACATCAGGATCGCAATCTGCTCGTCATCAAGGATTCGTTTGCAAACACCTTTGTGCCGTTTGCAACAGAAAACTATGGACAGATTACCATGATTGACTTACGGTATTATAATGAAAATGTAGAGGAATATATGAAAGAACATCAGATTACAGATGTACTCGTTCTCTATAATATTACAAATTTTATTTCAGACCGGAATCTGTATAAACTGGTCGGAAGAATTTAAAATGGAAAAGAGGTAAGATAAATGGTTTATAAGAGAGTAAGTAAAATAATCTTTGCTGCCATACTTGCCGTAACGGTGTTTTCGGGTTGCGGGAACAGGCAGGAAGAAGGAATAGATAAGACAGAAACAGAGACCACAACACAGAAAAGCACACAGGATTCCACACAGGATGTCACGCAGGAAGCGGAAGAGGAAACAAAATATCCGTCCATCACTTCGGATGGAAAAATAAAAGATTACAAAAGCGTTGTGACAGTGGATGATACAGCATATGAGTTATACACCTATCTGGACAAAACAGCAGACAATTATGCAAAGAGTGTAAATAAGGTAGCGGATACTCTGGCCGGAAAATCGGATGTGTATGATCTTGTCATTCCCCTCAGTTCGGGAATTACATTTCCGGATAATTTGAAAGACAAAATCTCGTCTTCCGATCAGCATGACGCAATGCAGAAGATCCAGGCAAAAATGGACAAACATGTAAAAAACGTGGACGTATATGACGTGCTTATGCAGCATCGGACGGAGTATGAATATTTTCGGACGGATCATCATTGGACGACACTTGGTGCTTATTACGCATATACGGAATTCTGTAAAGCAAAAGGGATTACGCCGGAATCGCTGGATGCATATAGTAAAAAACAGGATTTTGACGGATTTCTGGGATCTTTTTATAATGATACTTCGGATGCAAAGCTGAAGGCGAATCCGGATACTGTGACAGCATATTACCCAAATGCTGAGAGCATATGCCATGTGACGGCATCGGATGGCAAAAAATATGACTGGCCGGTAATTTATGATGTTTCGAATTACAATGCGGGACTGAAATACAGTACGTTTATTGCAAGTGATAATCCATACACGGAAATTGAGAACAAGGATCTGTCGGATGGAAGTTCCTGCATTGTTGTAAAAGAATCGTTCGGAAATGCATTTATTCCATTTCTGGTTGATCATTATCAGACGGTGTATGTCGTGGATTACCGTTATTGGACAGGAAGTATCAGTAAACTTGCACAGGACAAGAACGTGAATGATGTGCTGTTTTTGAATAATCTTTCCATGATTCGCAATAAAAGTCTGGTAGGAAAGTTATACAGAGTGCTATAATACATTACAGTAAACAATTTCGTACAGACGATACGAAAGGAGGGGAATCCGGTGGTTAAATATTACAGAACAGATGACCGAAAGATTCATGAAGAACCGACAATTCAGGATGGCGTATGGGTGCAGATGGTAAACCCCAGTGTCGCGGAGGGACAGATGGTCGCGGATGCTCTGGATATGGATGTTGAAGATGTGCTGGCCGCACTCGATGAAGAGGAGAGTTCCCGTATCGAACTACAGGATGGTTATACGCTTATTCTGGTCGATATCCCGTCGATCGAGATCCGTCATGAAAAAGAATCGTATACGACCATACCGCTTGGTATTCTGATTACATCGGGTGAGATCGTTACAGTCTGTACGGAGGATACACCGGTTCTTCAGGCGTTTTTGAATAACCGTGTCCGGGAATTCAGCACGAAAAAAAAGCTTCGTTTTGTCTATCAGATCCTGTACCGGATTGCAGTGCTTTATCAGAGTGATCTTCGTATCATCGACAAGATGCGTACGGAGATCGAGGAACGTGTCGGGGATGATACGGAGGAAGTGGATCTGATTGCGCTGCATGAACTGGAATCGACACTGGTCTACTTTGCGACATCCCTTCGTGCCAACGGAGTAGTGCTTGACCGCCTGACAAGATACAAGCGGCTGGAGCAGTATCCGGAGGATAAGGAACTGCTCGGGGATGTAATCGTAGAGAACCAGCAGGCAATTGAGATGACAAGTATTTACCGTGACATTATAAACGGTACCAGAGAATTGTTGTCATCGGTCATCGATAATCGGATGAATTCCATCATGAAATCGCTGACAGTCATCACGCTGGTTATGGCGATTCCTACGGTTATTTCCGGAATTTACGGTATGAATGTCAACGAGCACTGGGTCCCGTTTGCCAATACTGCGCACGGATTTGCTATTATCATCGGAATTATGGTGATCATTTGTGTGATTATCCTGCTTCTTCTGCGAAAGAAGCGTATCCTCTAGCGGATTGAATTGCGGTATTGCAGCGGTGGGACATGAAAAGTATTTTTAAATGTCCGGATAAAATAGCTTACGTTTGGAAAGCCGCTCTGCAGTGCTGTCTCTGTGATGGAGAGACTTGTGGTTTCCAGCAGATGCTTTGCGTGGGATAACCGCAGGTACGTGATATACTGCGAGAGCGTAAGCTGGAAATGTTCCCGGAAATACCGGGAGATATATTTTTCGGACATATGGAAATGTCCGGCGAGATCGTGCAGAGAAATGCGAAAACAGTAATTTTGCTGAATATAAGATAACAACTCTTTCTGGAGACTGCTGGTGCTTTTGGTATGGCTGGGATAAAACAGATCCTGTTCTGCCATAAGAAGCACAAGTTTCAGGAGAAGAATGCGGGTGCCAAGCTGGTTTTGGTATCCGTTTTTTTGGTTCGCAGCAATACGGTCAGAGTTGGCGTTGATGATCTGATCAAGCAGAACGGATGCCTTTGCTGCTGTGTCGTGATCCTCTGGAAGTTTACAGGGAAAGGAGAGAGTGTGGTTCCGCAGGGGAAAGAAAAGTTCCCGTTCCAAAGAATCATCCGACTGAAACGAAATAAATTCGAGAGGAAACAGGAGGGTGTAGTAGTCGACATCCCCGGCTGCCGATCCCATCAGATGAAGCTGCCCCGGAGCAACAAAATAGACCGAACCGTCCTCAGCAGTATATTCTTTCCCGTCAATCAGGAGGTTTAAAGGTCCTTTTTTCGTGTAAATAACTTCAAGCTCATCGTGCCAGTGTACGGGAATCTGAAAAGCATGGAAAATATTGTGCATGTGATATTGTGTATAAGGGTAATTATCTGTGCCGTGCGGACGGTTTTCCTTGAGTTCCGGATACATGAAGTCCCTCCTTCTGTCAGTTTCCTAAATTATAATGGAAAAGTAGAAATAATGCAATTATAAGGCGATAAAATGCAAGCATTTTTTGAAAAAAGGGCATAAAATGAATACGAAAGAAAGGAGATACCATAAATGGAACAGAGGAGAAAAAATTTAACGCAGCTTTTTATTCCCATTTGTCTGGAAACACTTTTGTATATGCTTTCGGGAATGGTTGATACCCTGATGCTTTCGTCTGTAAATGATCAGGCGGTAGGGGCGGTGGGAACGTGCGAATACATATATAGGGATTTTTATTATTATGTTTTCTGTGATTTCCTCCGGAATGGTGGCCGTCATGACGCAGAATATCGGGGCAGGCAGACCGGGGGTGGCATATCAGGCCAGACAGCTTGGACTGGCATTTAATGCAGTGCTTGGCGTAATAATGTCTCTGTTCTTATCACTCGGTGCAGGGACCATTCTCTCTGGGGTCGGTGTGGCAGATGCACTGATGCAGCCGGCGAAAACTTATCTGCAGATCGTGGGCGGATTTTGTATTTTAAATGCACTGATTCCGATCTGTTCGAGTTATCTTCGAGCGTTTGGGTTTTCGAAGGAACCGTTGTATGCATCAATTATCGGTAATGTTATTAATTTTTGCCTGAATGCATTTTTCCTGTTTGTACTGCACAAAGGGGTGGCGGGTGTTGCTACCGCTACGGTGATCTCACGCATCATCAATCTGGTGATTGTTGTACTGCTTGGTGCTGTTTTGGTGAAAGCAAAACAGCATCCGGAGAGAGAGAGCAACCGGGCAGTGATGGGACAGATCATCCGTATCGGGCTTCCATCTGCATGTGAGACCGCGATCTATAACGTTTCCATGACGCTGGTGATCCGTTTCCTGAATCAGATGGATGCGCAGGGGCTTAATGTGACAGCGCGTTCCTACACAATGCAGATCACAAATTTTTCCTATTGTGTAGGTGCGGCACTTGCACAGGCAAATGCAATTATGACGGGATGGCATATCGGTGCGAAAGAGTATGATGCGTGTGACCGTGGAACGAAAAAAGCAGCGGTGATCGGAGTGATTGTTGCAGTTATTCTGGAGACGGTGTTTACGCTTTGTTCCGGCTGGATTATGCAGCTGTTTTCCAAAGATCCGCAGATGGTGTCGCTTGTCGGTAAACTTCTGGCAATTGACATCGTACTTGAGATAGGCCGTGTAACCAATCTGGTGTACGGACAGGCATTAAAGACAAGTGGGGATGCCGTATTCCCGGTAGTGATGGGTGCCTGCTTATGATTTGTGTTCAGTTGGGGGAACGTATCTGTTTGGAATCCGTCTGGGCCTTCTGGCCGTGGGCGCATACATCGGTATGACTGGTGATGAATGCGTCCGTGCCGTTGGCATGTACCTTCGCTGGAAGAGCGGAAAGTGGAAAGAAAAGGGATTGGTTAAATCCCGGTAGCTTCGTAGCGCCCACTGGCACCACATGGAAGAACCAGTCCGTTGGAGGAAACCGGAAGACCGATCTCGCTGGCGGTGACTGTACCATTGGCGGTGCCAAGCACCGTGCTTATCATATAGGAAAGAACTGCCGGCTGCAGACCGGTGGTATATGAGTTAATCAGGAAGAAGAGCGGATTGTCCGTTAAAATCTGGCTGCAGAGCTGGATGAGCGGATAAACGCTCTCTTCTATTTTCCAGATTTCCCCTTTTGGTCCGCGACCGTAAGACGGCGGGTCCATGATAATGGCATCATAATGGTTCCCACGACGGATTTCCCGCTCTACAAATTTGACACAGTCATCGACCAGCCACCGGATCGGGGCATCTTTCAGACCGGAAGAAATTGCATTTTCTTTTGCCCAGGTGACCATGCCTTTGGATGCATCTACATGGGTTACGCTTGCACCTGCCGCAGCGGCCGCAAGTGTTGCCCCACCGGTATAGGCGAAAAGATTAAGAACCTTAACCTGGCGTCCTTTGGAAACGGCGTCTGCAATGAGCTGGGAAAACCAGTTCCAGTTGGCAGCCTGTTCCGGAAATAATCCGGTATGTTTAAAACTGAAAGGTTTTAAATGAAACGTTAACTTCTTATTAATAGGCAGGGAATATTGAATGGTCCATTCTTTTGGAAGCTGGAAAAATTCCCATTCTCCACCTCCTTTGGAACTGCGGTGGTAGTGGCCGTTCATTTTGCGCCATCCATTTTCCTTTTTCGGAGTATCCCAGATTACCTGGGGATCTGGGCGGACGAGAAGATAATCTCCCCAGCGTTCGAGCTTTTCACCTTTTGAACAATCGATCACTTCATAGTCATTCCATTGATCTGCTAACCACATATATCATATCCTCCTGATTTTCATCTGTATAAAACAGTAACATTATATGAAAAATAGAAAAAATAATCAATCATTAAATTTTGGGGCGAAAAAACGTAAAAGAAAAATAAAAAAGTTCTTGCTTTTTTGGGAAAGACCATGTATAATATCAATTGCTGTGGCATGATAGCTGTGAAACGTGAGGTTGCTGCCTATGTGGCAGGTTTTCCGTGGAGCGAATGTCAAGTTAGGAAACTGACGACAAGTCACTGTACAAACAATATGGTCTATCAAAGATAGAAACAACGTGTGAAAAAATGCGAATCGCCTGACGATGGGGCGATACATCAGAGATGTACCGCAGGACACACACGGAGAAGTGTACAGTCACCGCTTGTCGTACTATTTACAAAGTGCGAAAAGGAGGCGACTTTTTTTATGGCAAGTCAAGTAATGAGAATCACTCTCAAGGCTTATGATCACGAATTAGTTGATTCATCAGCAAAGAAAATCATCGAGACTGTAAAGAAGAACGGATCACAGGTGAGCGGACCGGTACCTCTTCCTACTAAGAAGGAAGTAGTTACAATTCTTAGAGCTACTCACAAGTACAAAGATTCCCGCGAACAGTTCGAGCAGAGAACTCATAAGAGACTGATTGATATCGTTACACCAACTCAGAAGACTGTTGATGCTTTATCACGTCTTGAGATGCCAGCAGGTGTTTACATCGATATTAAAATGAAACAGAAATAATAACTGTTTCGACAAATTATTTCGTAAGTCCTGATTAGTTATTTCATATAGATATGGCTGCTCTAGGATGAACGGTTCCGCTACTCCACTGCAGATCAGCAGGTGGGCAAGAGGCGTTCCGCTGTAGAAAACAGGAGGTTAAACAATGAAGAAAGCGATTTTAGCAACAAAAATCGGTATGACACAGATCTTCAATGCAGACGGCGTATTAGTGCCGGTTACTGTATTACAGGCTGGTCCTTGTGTTGTTACTCAGATTAAGACAGTAGACAACGATGGATACAGTGCAGTTCAGGTTGGATTTGTTGACAAGAAAGAAAAGACTGTTAACAAAGATGCCAACGGAAAGAAAGAAATTCGCAACAGACATGGCGTAAACAAGGCTCAGATGGGTCACTTCGCTAAAGCTGGTGTATCTGGTAAGAGATTCGTTCGCGAGTTCAAGTTTGAGAACGCAGACGAGTATAAGTTAGCAGATGAAATCAAAGCTGACATCTTCGCAGAAGGTGACAAGGTTGATGTTACTGCTATTTACAAAAGGTTAAACGGTTTCCAGGGTGCTATTAAGAGATTAGGTCAGCACAGAGGACCGATGGCTCATGGTTCTAAGTTCCATCGTCATCAGGGTTCTAACGGTGCATGTTCTTCTCCGAGCCGTGTATTCAAGGGAAAAGGAATGCCTGGACACATGGGTAGCGTAAAAGTTACAACTCAGAATCTTGAAGTTGTAAGAGTTGACGCAGAGAACAACTTACTGCTGATCAAGGGTGCTGTCCCAGGAGCAAAGAAAGCTCTCATCACAGTAAAAGAGACCACAAAGTCTGGTAAATAGTGCAAAGTAAGAAAGGAGGAACTTTACGATGGCTAAAGTAGCTGTTTATAATATGGAAGGTAAAGAAGTTGATTCTATCGAATTAAACGATTCCATTTTCGGCGTAGAAATTAATGAGCATTTAGTTCATATGGCTGTGCTTCAGCAGCTTGCAAATAATCGTCAGGGAACACAGAAGGCTAAGACACGTTCTGAAGTTCGCGGTGGCGGAAGAAAACCATGGAGACAGAAGGGAACCGGTCATGCAAGACAGGGATCTACACGTTCTCCACAGTGGACAGGCGGCGGAGTTGTATTCGCTCCGGTACCAAGAGATTACTCATTCAAGCTCAACAAGAAAGAGAAGAGAGCTGCATTAAAGTCTGTTCTGACTTCTAAGGTAGCAGAGAACAAGTTCGTAGTTGTTGATGAGCTGAAATTAGATGAAATTAAGACAAAGAAGTTCGTACAGGTTATGGACAATCTGAAAGTTGAGAAGGCACTTGTTGTATTAAACGACATGGACACAAACGTGATCGCATCTGCAGCAAATATTCCAACTGTTAAGACTGCTCAGACAAACGAGCTGAATGTATTTGATGCATTAAAGTATGACAAGGTAGTTGTTACAAAGGCTGCTCTTGCAACAATCGAGGAGGTGTATGCATAATGGCAAACGTACAGTATTATGATGTAATCCTCAAACCAGTAGTAACTGAGAAGAGTATGAATGCAATGGCTGAGAAGAAATACACATTCCTTGTTCACCCGGATGCAAACAAGACTATGATCAAAGAAGCAGTAGAGAGAATGT
>ENA-OQNM01000647-OQNM01000647.1-human-gut-metagenome-genome-assembly--contig:-NODE-647-length-12368-cov-3.090679_pt1 | contig 12368 bp, 10 predicted proteins | sample MGYA00242632_ERZ504886 | MGnify/ENA primary metagenome ERZ504886 (study PRJEB26092, sample SAMD00036424) | human gut metagenome | host: Homo sapiens | study: EMG produced TPA metagenomics assembly of... | reverse complement strand
AAGACCACCTCAAGGTCTACAACAACCTCCGTGCCGCCGCCAAGGCCACTGGCCGCAACGTCGCAGCCCTGGTTGACCTGCAGGGTCCGAAGATCCGCTGCGGTTGGTTCAAGAAGAACGCCGACGGCGAGGACAAGGTCCAGCTGACCGAAGGCCAGGAGTTCGTCATCACCACTGATGACATCGAAGGCGACGAGCACATCACCTCCACCACCTTCAAGGGTCTCCCGGGCGACTGCCATGCAGGCGATCCGATCCTCATCGACGACGGCAAGGTCCGCCTCGAGGTCACCAAGGTCGAAGGCAACAACGTGTACACCAAGGTTGTCGTTGCCGGACCGGTCTCCAGCCACAAGGGCATCAACCTTCCGGGCGTCGCCGTGTCTCTGCCGGCTCTGACCGAGAAGGACGAAGAGGATCTGCGCTGGGCCATCCGCACCGGCGCCGACATCATTGCCATGTCCTTCGTGCGCTTCGCCACCGACATCGATCGCGCCCATGAGATCATGGACGAGGAAGGCCGCCGTATCCCGGTCGTCGCCAAGATCGAGAAGCCGCAGGCCCTCGAGAACCTCGAGGAGATCGTCAAGGCGTTCGACGGCATCATGGTCGCACGTGGCGATATGGCCGTCGAGTGCCCGCTGGAAGAGGTCCCGCTGGCCACTAAGCGCATCATCGAGCTGGCTCGCCAGTACGCCAAGCCGGTCATCGTGGCTACCGAAGTCCTCGGCTCCATGGTCAGCTCCCGGTCCCGACCCGTGCAGAGGCATCCGACTGCGCCAACGCCGTCCTCGACGGTGCCGACGCCACCATGACCTCCAACGAGACCGCCGTCGGCAAGTACCCGGCAGTCACCGTGAACACCATGAGCCGCATCTCCACCTTCGCCACCGAGCATGGTTTCGACCGCATCCCGGAGCTGAAGAACCTGGATATGTCCTCCACCGGTGCCGTCTCTTCCGCCGCCGTCGACCTGGCCGACAAGCTCAACGCCAAGGCCATCGTCGCCTACACCCAGACCGGTTCCACCGTGCACCGCGTGTCCCGTGAACGTCCGGCCACCCCGATCTATGGCATCACCAACAACGAGCACACCTATCACTGGCTGGCTCTGTCTTGGGGCACCGAGTCCTTCCTGCTCGATGAGGATTACCACGACAAGTCCCGCAAGGACCTCATGGTTTTCACCGACAAGGTCCTCAAGGACGCCGGCAAGGTCTCCGATGGCGACAAGATCGTCGTGCTGAGCTCCGCCCAGGGCGAACACCAGCCGGGTCGCACCGATTCCATCTACGTCCACACCGTTGGTGCCTGCGACTGAGATTTGAATCGTCGCGTTAAACGCTGATTCCATAATCCTCCCATTGGTTCCCGATGGGAGGATTATTGTTTTTACGCGATGTCCCCGAATGATGACAACGCCGAGATTTGGCGCAAATCGCAATCATGTGGTATTCTTCCAGAGTTGCGTGCAAGCCCTCGTATCCCAATTGGTAGAGGAAGCAGCCTCAAAATCTGCGCAGTGTGGGTTCGAGTCCCACCGAGGGCACGTAAGAAATCAATATCAATCCAGGCCCGGGTTGGGGCATGTTAGGCCGGCTTTGGGTGTGACAGTGGAAAGAGACCGACATGGCTGCAGAGAAGACCACGGAACCGGACGAAGTACTCACTGATGAGGAGCTCCAAGCTGCTGCGGCTCCCGAGCCGGATTCTGCCAATAATAACGAGGCACACAAGCGCACCGTCGTCGTTGCCGAAGACGAATCCGTGAACCGCATGGATTTGGTCGCCATGCTTGAGGATAACGGCTATGAGGTCGTCGGAGAGGCCGCCAACGGTGAGGAAGCCGTTGAACTGACCCGTAAGTTCCGCCCGAGCGTGGTGTGCATGGATGTCAAGATGCCTCGCATGGATGGCATCGAGGCCGCTGGCATCATCTGTGATGAGAACATCGCTCCGGTCGTCATGCTGACGGCATTCTCCCAGTCTGATTTGGTCAAAAAGGCCACGGGCGCTGGCGCCATGGCGTATGTCACCAAGCCGTATGAGGAATCCAAGCTGCTGCCGGCTTTGGAAGTCGCCATGGGCCGTTTCGCCGAAATCAACGATCTGCTTGACAATGTCGAACGTAGCGAGTCCAAACTGCAGGAAACCGAGGAACAGCTGAAGAAGGCCGAAGAGCAGCTGAAGAAGGCCGAAGAAACGCTGGAGGAGCGCAAGCTCGTCGACCGCGCCAAGGGCCTGCTGATGGACAAGGCGGACTTCTCCGAACAGGGCGCTTTCCGTTGGATTCAGAAGACCTCCATGGACCAGCGCATTCCGAAGAAGCGTCTGGCCATGGCCATCATCGCCAAGTATGGCGAACAGAAGTCGGAAGCAGAGGATGAGCGCTAACACACCAACTGTGGAAGGCACTTCACGCGGAACGCTATTGGTCGTTGACGGCCATTCTTTGGCGTTCCGCGCTTTTTTTTGCCTTACCCGTAGAGAATTTCAGTACATCATCAGGTCAGGCCACCAACGCGGTCTGGGGATTCGCCACCATGCTTTCGCAGGTGATCGATGCCGAACATCCAGACCATCTTGCCGTCGCATTCGATGTGAAGGGCGGCACGTTCCGCAACCAGATGCTGCCGCAGTACAAAGGAACTCGCGACGCGGCCCCCGAGGAACTGCTCAGCCAGCTGCCATTAATCCAGCAGATGCTGACGGCCTTGGGCGTCACATACATCGAAAAACCCGGTTACGAAGGTGACGATGTGATCGGCACGCTCGCCAGCATGGGCGACCAGGCAGGCTACCGCACATTGGTGCTGTCCGGCGACCGTGATGCTTTCCAGCTGATCAACGACGACATCACCGTGCTGTATCCCGGCCACCATTTCAAAGACCTCAAACATATGACCCCGGATGCCGTGCAGGAGAAATATCATGTCTCTCCCGCGCAATACCCGGATCTGGCCGCCTTGCGCGGAGAAACCGCTGACAACATCCCCGGCGTTCCCGGAGTCGGCGACGGATTCGCGGCCAAATGGATCAACCAGTACGGCGGACTTGAGCAGATCATCGAACACGCCGACGAGATCAGCGGCAAAAAAGGCGAAGCCCTGCGCGAAAACATCGAACAGGTCAAACTGAACCGTTCCGTGAACGCTTTGGTTCGTGACCTTGATCTTGGCGTGTCGGTATCCGACCTGACATTTGGACAAGTCGACGCTGGTCAACTCGACGATCTATTCACCAAGCTCGAATTCGGTGTTCGGACCAAGAATCGCGTGCTCAAAACGTTCAATGCGGACAAACCATCCGGGGACGTGCACGAATCCAGCAAGCTCGGGCTGCCACATGTCGAAGACGTCAACGATCCGCATGTGGTGGAGACATGGGTCCAAAACCATTTCCCCGTGGTGCAGGAACATCTGCACGAACGCCATGAACGCTCCTCCAACGACATTCCGGAATTCGGCTTCGAAATCGATTCTTCGACCCGTTGCACGGACAAGGTGAAACAGTCCTGGACGCTTTACGCCGAAGGCACGAGCAAACCCGGAGAAGCCTCTCTTTCGGCATTGATGATCGCCGTGCACGGCGAAGCCATTCGCATCGACGTATTCAGTCCGGATATGGTGCAATGCCTGCAAAGGCTGTTCGACCGCTATCACCATTCCATGGTCGTGCACGGTTACAAAGAACATGCGCATCTGCTGGGCAGCATCGGCGTGGAACTTCCGGAACCATTGTTCGACACCAAGCTCGCCGGATATCTTGTCCACCCGGATTTCCACGCGGACACGCTGGAACAGGCTGCGGCCCATTTCCTTGATCTGCACATCGAAGCACAAGCCGAAGCCGCGACACAGGGGACCTTGGACTTCGACGAGCCTGAGGAAAACGATTCCAAGAACGACGAGCTGATACTCACCCGCACCGCAATCGTGGGGCTTTTGGCCGAATATTTGGCCGGTGTGCTGGATAAGCGCGAACAATTCGGTCTCCTCAAATCCATTGAGCTTCCGGTCTCTCAGGTCCTGCATGGCATGGAACAGGTCGGCGCCCAAGTGGATATGACACGTCTGGTGCAGATGCGCGACCAACTTGCCGCCGACGCTGCTCAGGCACAGGAAACGGCGTGGCAGTTCGCGGGGGAGCAGGTGAACCTGCAAAGCCCCAAACAGCTGCAGAAGATCCTGTTCGAAGACATGGGATTGAAACCGACGAAAAAACCAAAGTCCGGTTCATACACCACCAATGCCGCGGCATTGCAGACCTTGCGTGACCGCTCGTACGATAACGACCGCGCATGCCAGTTCCTTGACGCGTTGCTGATGCATCGTGAAAAGAACAAGCTCAAGCAGATCGTGCAGACGTTGATCGACGCCACAAACCGTCATGACGGTCGCATCCACACCACTTTCGAACAGACGGTGGCAGCCACCGGACGATTGAGCTCCGTCGATCCAAACCTGCAGAACATTCCGAACCGGGATCCCGCAGGTCGTGAGATTCGATCCGCGTTCGTGCCGGGAGAGGGCTTCGAATCGTTGCTGAGCTCCGACTACTCGCAGGTCGAACTGCGCATCATGGCCGACCTTTCCGGTGATGAGGCGTTGATAGAGGCCTTCCGCTCCGGCAAGGACTTCCATAAGTATGTGGCCAGCTTGGTCTACGGCATTCCCGTTGACGACATCACGTCCGATCAGCGTAGCCACGTCAAGGCGATGAGCTATGGACTTGCCTACGGTCTGAGCACGTATGGACTTGCCCAGCAGCTCAAGATCAAGCCCAAAGAAGCCGAATCGCTGAAAAACCAGTATTTCGCCACTTTTGGCAAAGTCCATGAATACCTTGAATCGCTTGTCTCGTCCGCACGCGAAAAAGGATATACCGAAACCATTTTCGGAAGGCGCAGGTATTTTCCCGGTCTCAAATCGCCGAACCGTGCCGTGAGGGACGCGGCTGAACGCGCCGCGTTGAACGCGCCTATCCAAGGCTCGGCGGCGGACATCATGAAAATCGCCATGATTCGTGCGTATGACGCACTGCAGGAAGCGAACCTTGGAAGTCGCCTCATACTGCAGATTCATGATGAACTTGTGGTGGAGATCGCGCCCGGTGAGGAGAAGCAGGCCACCGCGCTGGTGAAGGATGCCATGGAGCATGCCGTCACCATGGCCGTTCCGTTGGACGTATCGACGGGCATCGGTTCCGATTGGCAATTGGCGGCCCACTGATCCGTTCCCGTCGGATAATCGAAGGCTGATTAAAAAAGAAAGAAGGAAGATTGTGGCAACGCTGAAGCAGGTCGTGGATGTGCTTGAAACGCTGTATCCGCTGCGATACGCGGAACAATGGGATGAGCCGGGACTCATCGTGGGAGACCTTCGCCACGACGTGCGCAACATCGCGTTCGCGGCGGACCCATCCATGGCGGTGATCGACCAGGCTATCGCCGGAGGCATCGACCTGCTGATCTGCCACCATCCGCTGTTCTTCCGTTCCGTGCATGCGGTCTCCGGACTAGGATTCCGTGGTGAGATCGTCCGGAAGCTCAACCTCGCCGGTTGCGCGCTGTGGATTGGGCACACCAATGCCGATGCCTCCTACCGAGGAGTCAGCATGGCCGCCGCCGACGCGTTCGGCCTGATCGAACAGCGTCCGCTGGTACCCATCGAAGATCCGAAAGCCGAACATCCGGTCGGATTGGGCCGTGTCGGCCGGTTGCAGGAGCCGATCGCATTGCGTGATTTCGCCCGTCGTGTGGCCGACGCGCTGCCATACACCGAACTTGGCGTGCAGGTGTGCGGCGACCTTGACGCGACGATCGGCACGGTGGCGGTATTGCCGGGCTCGGGCGATTCCCTGTTCGATGAAGTGCGTGCCGCAGGCGTCGATGTGTATGTGACCAGCGATCTGCGCCATCATCCGGTGACCGATGCCATCGAGCAGGCGCGCTATGAGGCGTCCATGCGTGCCGCGGACATCGAACTCGGCCGAGGCGACGCCACTGTTCGTCCGATGTTCATCAACACGCCACACAGCGCCATCGAATCCATATGGTTCCAATACGCCATGGGCGATGTGCCTCGTGCCGTATCTGAGGCGACCGGAGACATCCCCACCGTCCGCTGGATTTCCATGAACACCGATCCCTGGAATCTGGTACTGCCGTCCTGCGGGCAGGAACGCTGAACGACGATGTCCGATACGACCAGCATGGATATGTCGCTGAACGAATCCAGCGATGGCGTGGACATGACCAGACCGGCCACAGTACTCAGCAGAGAGCACGTGTATCAAGGCGCGATTTTCGGCGTGGAGGACATGCGTATCGCGTTGCAGACACGAGACGGCGGACAAACCGTGATCCGCAGACAGGTGATGCGGCACGCGCCCTGTGTGGTCATGCTGGTGCATGACTGCGCGCAGGATTTGTACTTGGTCGAACGAGAATACCGTGTCGGCTGCGACGCCTTCGCCTACGGTCTGCCGGCAGGACTCATCGATGACGGGGAAGACGTCGATGCGGCCGCATTGCGTGAGCTGCGCGAAGAGACCGGCGTCGAGCCAATCGACGAAAACAGTTGCGATATCGACCATGTCGGGCAATTCTATTCATCCGAAGGCATGACCGACGAACTGGCCAACATCATGGTGGTGCACCTGCGCCACTGGCAGGCCGTCGAACGGCATTTCGACGCCGACGAGCATGTCGAATCTGCTTGGATCCCGTGGAAGCAGCTACGAGACACGCACATCACGGCCTCCAATTCGGAGATCGCCATTTTGCATGAGCAAATTCGCAGAATGCGGCAACAATAGCGGCCTGCAGGTTTCGAATTGTAAAAACAATCGCCGGAATAAACGAAATAACGAATTCAACTCGCAAAACGTGCGATACTTGAATTATGCAAATCAGACCTGGATCGATGTATCCACTCGGTGCGAGCTACGACGGCGCCGGCGTGAATTTCGCCCTCTTCTCTCAAGTGGCCCAGAAAGTCGAGCTTTGTCTTTTCGATGAGGAAGACCGTGAGACCCGAGTGGAAATGACGGAGCAGAACTCCTACGTATGGCATAACTATCTGCCGGGAATACAACCCGGGCAACGGTACGGCTATCGTGTGTACGGTCCGTATGATCCAGCAAAGGGCCTGCGGTGCAACCCGAACAAGTTGCTGCTCGACCCGTACGCAAAAGCCATCGAGGGAAACATCGACGGTGACGAAAGCCTCTATTCGTATTGGTTCAAAAGCCCTGAGGACGTCACCAGCATGAATACGCTGGATTCCGCGCCGCATACCATGAAATCGGCCGTGGTCAATCCGTATTTCGACTGGGGCAACGACCAACATCCGAACATCTCCTACCATGATTCGGTAATCTACGAAGCCCATGTGCGTGGCATGACCAATCTCAACCTGGACGTGCCGCCGGACATCCGTGGAACCTACGCGGGCCTCGCATATCCATCGGTCATCGAATATCTGAGGAAGCTCGGCGTCACCGCCATCGAACTTATGCCGATCCACCAGTTCGTCAACGACAGCTTCCTGCAGGAAAAAGGCCTGAGCAACTACTGGGGCTACAACACCATCGGCTTCTTCGCGCCTCATAACGCGTACTCAAGCTCCGGACAACGCGGCGAGCAGGTCAACGAATTCAAATCCATGGTCAAGGCCTACCATCGCGCCGGCATGGAAGTGATCCTCGACGTGGTGTACAACCACACCGCCGAAGGCAACAACCTCGGCCCGACCCTAAGCTTCAAAGGCATCGACAACGGTGCCTACTACCGTCTGGTCGACAACGACCGACGCCACTACTTCGACACGACCGGCACCGGCAACTCCCTGCTGATGCGCTCGCCGCACGCGCTGCAGCTCATCACGGACAGCCTGCGCTACTGGGTCACCGAAATGCATGTCGATGGTTTCCGATTCGATCTTGCGGCCACGCTGGCCCGCCAGTTCCAGGAAGTCGACAAGCTGTCCGCCTTCTTCGACATCGTCGAACAGGATCCGGTCATCTCCCGTGTCAAGCTCATCGCCGAACCTTGGGATTTGGGTTTCCGGCGGCTATCAGGTGGGCGGCTTCCCGTCCAGCTGGTCCGAATGGAACGGCCGCTACCGTGATTGCGTGCGTGACTTCTGGCGTTCGCAACCATCGACGCTACCGGAATTCGCCAGCCGTCTGATGGGCAGCTCCGACCTGTATCAGATGAACGGCCGCCGTCCGGTGGCTTCCGTGAACTTCATCACCGCACATGATGGCTTCACCATGAACGATTTGGTGAGCTACAACGAGAAGCATAACGACGCCAACGGCGAAGGCAATAGGGATGGCGAAAGCAACAACCGTTCCTGGAACTGCGGTGTCGAAGGCCCGACCACCATCAAGGACGTCAACGACCTGCGGCAACAGCAGATGCGCAACATGTTCGCGACGCTGCTGTGCAGTCAGGGCATTCCGATGATCTGCGGCGGCGATGAGGTGGCACGCACGCAACAGGGCAACAACAATGCCTATTGCCAGGACAACGCCATTTCATGGACCAATTGGGATCTTGACGATAGTCAGAAGGATCTGCTTGAGTTCGTTTCGAAGCTGATTCATCTGCGACTCGAGCACCCGGTGCTCCACCGTCGTCGTTTCTTCACCGGCCGCGAGCCAGGAGACCCGGACGATAAGATTCCGCAGGTCGAATGGATGGACCACACCGGTTCCATCATGGACATGGAAGATTGGTCCAATACCCACGCGTTCTCGGTGATGATCTATCTGAACGGTTCCGATATTCCGGAAGCCGACTGGTATGGCAACCAGATGGTGGACAATAACTTCATCCTGATTTTCAACGCGCATTACGAGCCGATTATGTTCACCTTGCCGGACGAGCGGTATGGCAAGAAATGGCGTCTGGTCGTCGACACGCATAATCCGAAGGGTCCGGAACTCAACTATGAGGCCGGCTTCGCGATCACGGCGCAGTCGAGAAGCTTCCTGTTGCTGATGAGCGATAGAAAGCCCACCACAAAGAACTACGATTTCTGATAGCCATGAGAACAGGCGAGGTGCCATCCGTACGGGTGACACCTCGCCGTATTGTTTGTGGACTGTGCTCGTGAACCGTTACGAGAATTAGACTTCCGACGAGAGTCGGGAAACGGTTCCAGGAACGGTTTCGCTGACCTCCGCAAGATCCTCGACGGATTCTGGCCGCTTGGTTTGCGCCAGAATAAGCTGCGTCTGCACACGATCGGATTCGATGGCCGCAATCTGCCGTGAAAAGATGATGAACCAGCCCAGAAACATCATGCCGGCAAGAGCCTCGACGTTCGTCAACGTGTTACGCCCCGCCAACCACTGGAACCCGGCAAGAGCCCCGATCACGATAGCTAGGTCTGAAATCACATATACTACTTTTGAAAGCTGCGGGGCCAGCCAAGGCAGCGCGATCATCAGCACGCTCATCAGGCAGGGAAGACCGCGGGCGAATACGTTGTGCAGAATCGGATGCGGCGTGTAACGGAACATGCCGATGCCGATGAAGGCGATGCCTGCGAGCGTCAGCATGGTCGATAGCAGAAGAATCCGCGCCTTGAAGTGTTTGGGAGCTTCTTTTTCATCGCTTGCAGACAGATACTGCATCTGCAGACGGTGCGTGGTGATGAGCTCCGAAATCGCGAAATAGCTGATGATGACGATGCAGACGCCGGCCAACATCAATGTCGAATTGAACATACGAGCAGCAAAAGTGGTTCGATCGCCCAATTGGGAGAAATTGTTGTTGTACCAGTATGGATCATCGGACGTCAATCCTGCGATGCTGACACCGGAAACCACGAAGAACGGCAACAAGGATGCGATGGTCTTGGCATTCATGAGTTCCGCCTGTACGAACGTGACATAGCCTACGACCCCCGAGATCGCGGCGCAGAGCGCAGTCAGATAGCCTTTTAACGTGCGCAACCCCATCATGTTGCTGGCAATGGAAAGCAGCATGAACGCCGTGACGAAAATGGTCGACGCGTAGACCACGGACAAAGCGAGTATCTCGAAGATACGGCGAATAGGAATGGTCCAGCCATGTTTCAACGTCATCGACCTGGAGTTGCGCGCATACCCCAAGGTGAACGAGATGACTCCACATCCCGCGGTGATTCCGGCACACACGGTGAACAGGCGTTGGGTGACACGCCAGATGGCGGGAGCGAATTGCAGATATAGGCCCATGGCGATCCATGCAAGAGTGGCGCATGCCATGAAGGAAATGATGCCTGAAGCCTCGGCTTGCTGATGACGTCCCATGCGCGTTCCCTCCAGTATTTGCCATTCTAGCCTGTCGTTGTCCTACCATACGCTACAATAGAAACTCGTGTTCACCTGCCACGTGCGGGAGTGCATGAACGGGCTGTAGCGCAGTTTGGTAGCGCGTCTGCTTTGGGAGCAGAATGTCGCAGGTTCAAATCCTGTCAGCCCGACAGGAGCCCTTGGAAACATTAGGTTTTCAAGGGCTTATTTTTTCCGCCGAAAACAATCCGCATACAAATGCATACAAACGCCGCGGTACCTCCATGCCCGATTCACACGAGTTCGCGCTCGCGGAGGGCTCCGATCGCGTCGGCCACGTCGTCCAATCGTTCCGGCCAGAGCGCCGTGTAGGTATTCAATGTGATGCTGGGAGAGGAGTGGCCGAGCTGCATCTGCAGGGTCTTCACGTCCGCGCCCTGGGCGATCGCGAAGCTCGCGTATGTGTGGCGCAGACTGTGTATGGTCACGCCCGCGTCCTCCATGCCGGCCGCTTTGACGGCCTTGTTCCATATCCTTGTCCGCCACGTGTTCGTCCAGACGTTCCCGCCACGGGTGGCGCGGAACAGCCAGTCGTCATCACCCATGCCATCCATCTGCGCCTTGATCTGCGGCATGAGGAACCGTGGTATCGCGATGTTGCGGGCCTTGCCGTTCTTCGGGGTGCCGAGCATGCTGCCGCCGTGCCCGTCGTCAGTCCATGTGCGGCCTATCCTGGCGCGCCGCCTGTCCGCGTCCACGTCACCGACCTTGAGGGCAAGCGATTCGCCTATGCGGCATCCCGTATAGGCCTGCCATCTGACCAGCAGACCGTCCACCGGCTTCCCGATCTTCTCCGCCTCGTCCGCGAGCAACTCGACCTCGCGGACCGAGAGGAACACCATGTCATCGTCGGAGACGATCTTCGGCACGGTGACCCTGTCCACAGGATTCTCACCGATCCACCCGTTCGAGACGGCGTAGTCAAAGATGCCCTTGAGGACGACTTTCATGATATTGCGGATGCTTCTCGCGCTCAGCGGCTTCGAATCACGCCCGTCCGGCAACGCGGCCGGATAGCCGCCGTCCATGAGCTGGCCGACCCACTCCTGCAGCATGTCAGGGCGAAGCTCACGCAACGTCATGCCACCCCATTTGGGCAGGATGTACAGGCGCAGCTCCCTCGCATACCGGCCTGCGGTGCCGGGTTTCAGATCGACCTTCGACGCGAGCCATTCGCCGGCCACGTCATCCAGGACACGAAGCTCCTGACGAGGATCGCGGTAGCGTCCTCGCCTGATGTCGTCCTCCATGGCCGCGGCATATTCCTGCGCTTCGGCGAGCCTGGCGAACTGCTTCGCCCTCTGCACACGTCTACCGTCCTTGACGATGGTCCAATGACAGCGCCAGCGCATCCCGACTCCATAACGGCTTTTACGCCATTTCTCAGGCACATTGGCCTTCATCGGATCGCGTGAGTTCGCCAAAGAGCGTTTGGCCGCGCGACTCGGCGGATTGCCATCATCGTCATTCTTGAGCCACAGGTCATCAATGGTCACTTTCATGGCGCTTCTTTCCACATGTTTTCACCCGGCGCTCGCGGTATGCGGGTGGTCGGGGTCTTTTTTTATAAGGAATCCGAAGGGGTATAAGGCTCTATAAACACGTATAAAGGCGTATAACTATTGCACGCACACGCCGGAATCGTACAGCAGCTGCCGGTAGTCGTTCAACACCTGGATGGTGACTCCCAATTCCACTGCCATCATCCACGTGTTGCCCTCGTACACCGTCTCGGCCATGCCGTAATCCACCGGTGAGATCAACGCCAGCGCGGTCTCCCTGCGGCAACGGCGACTCGCATTTGAATTCCGTATCGTGTACCGCATCCTGGGTCATGGTGTCTGGCGTGTATGAGCTCGTGGCACAACGTGCAGCGGACGTTGGCGTTGGTTGAGCCAGTCGGCCAGCAGGATGAGCCTGTGCCGGTCGTCGTACAGGCCACATATGTCGCGTGGGAGGTCGCGCGATACGATTGACAGTCCCATGGATTCCGCGCTCCGATGAAGGTCCGCAACGGT
>ENA-OQNM01000645-OQNM01000645.1-human-gut-metagenome-genome-assembly--contig:-NODE-645-length-12392-cov-2.962250_pt1 | contig 12392 bp, 6 predicted proteins | sample MGYA00242632_ERZ504886 | MGnify/ENA primary metagenome ERZ504886 (study PRJEB26092, sample SAMD00036424) | human gut metagenome | host: Homo sapiens | study: EMG produced TPA metagenomics assembly of... | reverse complement strand
GGTCGAGGCCGATGGTCAGGCCAGCCGGAGCGTCGCCGGCGAGCTTGCGCACGGCAAGCAGGACGCCGGGCATGAAGCTGGTGCGGTCGAAGCTGTCGGCCCGAATGGTCAGCTGCTCGCCGGCATTGCCGAAGAGCACTTCCTCGTGGGCGTTGAGGCCGCGCAGACGCACGGCGTGCACGTGGATGCCGTCGACCACCTGGCCGCGTGAGCCGCCATCGGTTTCGGTGGCGTCCGGCACGGGGGCGAGTCCTGCGGCCTTGCGCGCTTCGGCGATGCCGTGGGCGGTGTGGATGGCGGTGCCGGAGGGGCGTCCACCTTGGTCGGGTGGTGCAGTTCGATGACTTCGGCGGATTCGAAGTATTTCGCGGCCTTGGTGGCAAAGTAGTCGGCCAGTACGGCGGAGATCGCGAAGTTAGGTGCGATGAAGACCTTCTGGGTTTCGGGCTTCGGACCGTTGGCGATGGCGGATTTGATCTGGGCGAGTTTCTCGTCGGTCCAGCCGGTGGTGCCGACCACCACGTCCACGCCTTGGCCGATCAGGGTCAGCACGTTGTTCAGGCTGACGGACGGCACGGTGAATTCGATGACCACATCGGTGTTGTCGGTGGTGATCTGGGTCAGGTCGTCGCCGGCATCCAATGCGAGCGCCAGCTGCGTATCCTCGGCGTTGTTCACCGCTTCGACCACGTGCGAGCCCATGCGGCCCTTTGCTCCGACCACCGAAACCTTGATCATGTCTTCTTCCCTGTCTACCCGTACCTGCCCGGCAATGTACCCGGGACGTTTTCCAATCGGCAATCAGCCTATCACCGCAGGCCCCTCACGCCAATACCCCGTCCACAGAATCAAGCTCCCTCTGACGAGCCGAACCGTGAAGTCGAGCTCCCTCTGATGAGCCGAACCGTGAAGAAAACGCCGGAGGCGTTTTTAGGTGAGGGCGAACGACAGTGAGCAATAATTCAGTTGGCTGAAAGCCATCATTAATTGCGTTCGAGCTGGACGCGAAGCGGACTGAGGGAGAGACCCCGGCGAAGCCGCCAACCATCCATCGGGCGTAGCCCGATCCCGTTTCACCCACGCCGCTTGGCCAAGGCCCATCCGGCCAACGCCAATGGCACGGACGCCAGCGTGAAGATGAATGGCAGCATCATGCCCACATGAGGGTTGGAGGCGTCAAGCACAATGCCGGCCACGGACGAGCCGATCGACGTGCCGACCGTGCCTGCGGTGGTTACCCAGCTCAGTCCTTCGGTCAGGGATTCCGCCGGCACCAGATCCTTGACGATGAGGTTGCCGGTGGCGAACGTCGGCGAGACGGTCAGGCCGGCGAGGATTTCGAAGACGCCCAGCAGGATGAGATTGTCCATTGACAACCGGAAGAACACGTAGCCGACGGTCAGCAGCGACAGGAACATCACCATATGCGCCCAATGGGAGCCTTTGAGTTGGCAAGAGCCGAACACCAGCGCGCCGATGCACGAGCCGACCGCGAACATCGCCAATTGCAGACCGAGGAAGGGCTCAAGTCCCATGGATTTCATGGTGGCGGTAATGGACACGTCGAAGGACGTGAAGCTCATATTGAACACGATGAACACGGCGAGCAACGGCAGTACGCCGGCATAGAGCAATACACTCTTGGGCTTGGCACCACTGCGTTTGAGTTGGCGCAGGGTCAGCTGGTCGGCATCTTCGCTTGCAGCGGGGCTGCCGTCATCGTGCGCGGCCACGCTGACCTGTTCCACGATGACCGGCGGCTGGGTGGATTTCAGCGAGAAGAATATGGTGCCGCCGATGCCGCATGCCACGGTGGGCACGAACAGTTGGGATACCGGATGCACGGAGGTGGCCAGCCAAGCCGCCAGAATCGGCCCCAGAATAAAGACGATCTCGTCAATGGCGGCTTCCATGGCGTAGGCCGTGTTGAGCAGCTGTTCGCCATCTTCCACACCGCGCAACGCATAGGACCAACGGGTTCGGACCAATGCGCCGAATGAGAACTGCGTCAGACCCATGATGATGGCCAGAGCGAACAGCAGCGGAATCGGCACGCGCACCAACGCCGCGAAGGCGAAGGCGAGCATGGCCACGATCTGCACGGCGAGCGCAAGCCGGCCCACGCGGGCTTGGCCGAAACGGTCGAAGGCGCGGGCGTAGAACGGGGTGACGCAGCTCATGGCCAGCACATAGGCGGCGCTCATGGTGCCGGCGATGGTCCAATTGTCGTAGAGATGGTTGAGCGCCAGAACGATGCCGAGACTCATCATGGAAATCGGCAATCGTGCCACCGCACCGGACAGGCAGAACGCCTTGGCTCCGGGCAGCATGAACAGGCGCTGATAGGGCGAGTGGGCAGCGGACGACTTCGAAACCGCGCGAGTCGTGGACACAATAACTCCTTACTGGTGCGTTGTCCGGCACGTGCGCCCGCCCACACGTGCCATCCGAGGGTAGCGGTTCCCCAGCAACGTCACGCGGTGCGTTTCAACCGCGGACCGGTACGTGGCCAGTCGTCTTCATCGTCGGAGATGCCTTGCGATGCATAAGGTCTCTCCACCGGTGAAGGCCGTCCGATGCTGTACAGGTCATGAGCCTTTGGGCTCAGTCGTTGTCAGATTGTTCGGGAATGCCGGAGCTCAACTCGGTAAGGATTTCCTGTTTGGTTTTCGCACGGGCGTGAAGCTCGCGCAAGCCCTCGTCGGGCTCACTGACATAGTAGAGAGTGGCGTCGATACTGTCCAATTCCACACCTTCGACCGCTGCCAGCAGCAGTCGGTACATGTCGAGCTGGGCAAGTTTGCGGGTGATGTCGTCTGGCTTGGTGGGCCGACGACCGGTTTTCCAGTCGACCACGGTAAAGCGTGCGGTGGTGCTGGACGGGTCAAGTCCACCGATGAATACCGCATCGAGTTTGCCATTGACTAGGCCCACGCCCGGCACGTCCACGACAATGGCACGCTCCGTCCACGCCGGGATGCGCTTGGCCCACGATGATTCGGCCAGTCTGCGCTGCCACGCCACCAGCTTGGACTCGGTGGCATTGTCGCTACTTATGGAAGTGGCGGAGGCGGCGGATACGGCGGATGCGGATTGTTGAGCCGTGGGCTGTGGGACAGCGGGCTGCCGTGTGGATGGCTTGCGGCATTGCCGCTCCCGTTCGGCCAAATCGGCCAACATGGCTTCCCGGGAAACGAATCCCGCATCCTGACCTGTATGCGGCATACTTGATTCGGCTTCATATGCCAGTACCGCTTCATCCGGCTTACCGGCATTGATGAATTGCTCAGCCCACGCATGGAACTGCGTGCCGGCTTCGGCCGCCGGAGACGATATTCGTGGAATCGGACGGATAATGCTACGCCAGTAGAGGCGCTCCTCCCGTTCGCTCATGCCACCTACGCGGGCTTGCAGGCTTGTCACGTTCTGACGTCCGGCGGCCAGAATGCGTTGCGCCTTGGCTTTGACTGCCTCATCAAGCGACTGGCCGCTGGCGGCATCGGCCATCAAATCGGCGTCGTCCACCAGCAATTGCGCCCGTTGCAGCAGTGGACCGGCGTCTTGGCGCTGCTCAAGTGACGAGGAATCTGCGGCGATAACATCGATGCCACGTGACAGCTGTTCATGCACTGCGTCGCTGAGGGTAGCCGGCCACGGCAATTCGACAGCGGCATCCGTCTGCGTAATCGGCGTCTGCCATGCCTCCCCACCACGGCGTCACCGTATGCCGCGGCATGCTCTCCGATAAAGAACCCTTCGGGAGGGGCAATCGCTTCGCCTTGCGCCGAGATCAGCATGGGCTTCCCGGCATTGGCGGCTTGCAGCCGTTCCACACAGTCCTGAGCCGATATCGCATGTTCACGGGCTTGGAGCGCGTCATGCACTTCAAGCCAGAAATTGGATGGCTGAGCGGCGCGAGAGCCTTTGGGCACCACTGACGGGTCCCGCCCGGATTCGCCCGTATAGGCGCAATAGGTCATCAGGGCATCTTCTCGCGCACGGGTAAGCGCCACATACATCAATCGACGTTCGTCGGCATGCAGCCGGCGCCCATATTCCTCCGCCTGCGTCAAATACCAGCCGGATGCATCCACTTCTTCCACGCCATCGCCGAATTCGCGCATGGAGCCGAACACTTCATCATCAATAAGCTCCACATCATCCAAAGCCGCCAACGATGCGATGGGGTCGGCTTCCACATCGGTATCATGGGGGAATCGCGGCAGAATGCCGGCATCGGCACGCATAGGCACGGGTACGGCGGTGGGGTTGGTGAGCCAGGAGTCGGCGGTCTCATGATATTCGGGTGCGGTCCAGTGACCTTGCTCGGTGCCTCCCGTATGGTGCTCGTCCAGCACGATCTTGAGATGGTCGCCCTGATTGCTGGGGAATCCGACGGCGGTAAGCCCCACTACCGCAACGGCATCCCATTCCAACCCTTTGGACTGGTGTACGGTCATCAGTTCCACATCCACCGGAGCGTCGGGGAGACTGGCGGCTTCATCCTCCACCGAAGCCAGATGATCCACCCATGTGATGAACCCATGCAACGAGGGAGTTTGCTCAGCGGCAATCTCTTGCGTGTACGTATCCACCAAATCCACAATCGCATCCATAGGCATATGCGCCAAAGCGGGATTGGCGCGGTGCTGCGGATTATGCAGCACACCGGCCAATACGGTGTCGATGTCAAGATCCAACGCTTCTATGCCGGCGCGAATCACGTCGCCCAGTGGCCGCCCGACGGCATCATGCACCTGACGGAGCATCACCGCGGCCCGGGTTATGGCGTTGCGCCCGTGTGCGCTCAACCGTTCAAGCAGTTTTACCAGGTCGCCGCGTAGCAATACGTCTGGCAGGAATACCGCATTGGCCACCTGATCGCGGTACTCACGCACCACAGCCGCCCATTCATTCGCTGGTGTATCCGGTTGGGCAAGGCCGGCCTGCACCAATGCTTGGAAGCGTTGTTCCGTGTTCTGTTCTTCAGCAAAACGGGCCAACATGGTCAAATCCGCTGCGGACATGGTGAATCGTGGCGTGGCCAGCAAGCGCATCAGCGATCCCGTATCGGTGTGGTCGGCGGCCACGTGCAGCAACGCCATCAGATCGCGGATTTCCGGACGTTCCAACAGCGCGGAATAGCCGACCACGAATGTGGTCAATCCGGCCTGTTCCAATGCCGCCTGATATTCGGGCATATGTGATTTGGACCGAAACAGCACGGCGACCGGCGCTTTCTGTTCGCCCGGCATCTGTTCCTGTTGTTCGGCTGCGGAACGGTGCCGTGCGATGGCCGTCTTGCAGAAACGCACTACGGCGTCGATCTCCTGCCCGGCCGTGGCGAAGCCCAGTACTCCCAATGTTCCTTCGGGGGCATCAGGCATGGGGTCGAGCGATGAGACATCGACCTCACGCATCAATGAGCTGGAAGGACGCGACGGATTGGAGCGCAACGGCAGCGTGAGATTATTGGCGGCTTCGAGCACTATACGGCTGTTTCGCCTGGTGACGGACAGCGGGAATGGCTTGTATCCGGCAGACAGGTGGAAATCTTGCTGGAACATACGGAATGCACCAGGGCTGGCACCACGCCATGCGTAAATCGACTGGAACGGATCACCCACCGCGTTGACGGCGGACCTCTGTGACGCATCCACGTGGAACAGTGCTGCCAGCAGAGCGGCCTGCGTGGTGGAGGTGTCCTGATATTCGTCGAGCAGCACGTGGCTGTACCTGCGGCGCGTACGCTCTCCGATGGAGGGGAAGCGCTCGATAAGCTGATACGCGGCAATGGTGAAGTCGGAGAATTCGGCCATATTGCGTTCCCGCTTGGCTTGGGCATAGGCCTCCACCAGCTGGAGCAGAATATCGCGTTTGCGTGTGGTCTCCAGCAGCGCACCGCAATGATAGGTGCAGCGGGCGTGCAAATGTTCGGCACGGTCATCGAGCTTGGCTTGCCAGCTGGCGTCGGTATCTTTCTTCAGTCGTTTGATCTTGGGGATTTTCGGCTCGTCCTCGGGCATGGGTTCGTCTGCAACGGCTTGTTGCAATCGATTGATGAATGCCGAATCCCATTGCCGTACTCGATTGATCGCATCATCGAAGCTGGTGCAGCCGGCACCGATCATGGCACTGCCAATGGCATCCGACAACGCCAGAACACGGTTCGCCAAACTGGAGAAGGCGCCAAAATCCTCACTGAACGCCAGATCCATGTGACTGTCGATGACTTCGGTGGCCAGTTGAAGCGCTCCGGCTGCGCTCAATGGTTGCGTGTTCTGATCGAATCCGACAAGCAGTCCATATTGGCGCACGATGGTCTGGAAGAAGGCGTCATACGTGAAAATGGCCGGCTTGAGGAATGCCCGATCAGACACCGTGGCGGTCGTAGAGCCCGCCATATCACCGGCCACTGCGGCGGAGACGCGTTCCAGCAGTTCGCCTGCGGCCTTGCGTGTGAAGGTCAGGCCCAGGATGCGTTCAGGTGCCACACCTCGATTGATAAGCGCGATGATGCGTTGGGTCATCGTAAAGGTTTTGCCGGAACCGGCACCGGCAACCACCAATACGTCAGCATCGACTGGCGCATCGATGATGGCGGCCTGTTCCGCACTGGGAGTGAACGTGCTCATGCTTGCCTCGTTTCGAAAATCGTGTCGATCTGGCCTGCACAGGCAGGGCAGACGTTCTTCATACGGCAGAATCCGATATGGGTGTCTTGCGGATGGGCCTCGATGATGGCTGATCTGCTGGCCGCCGCGGCATAGAATACGCGGGCGATCATGGTCAGCGACCATAACGTCTGCGTACCGGCGAGCGCGGCGAATTGCGCCCACGCTTCGGCACTCACACCTTCGGGAGGAGTAGCCGGATCTATGGCGGGTATGTCGAAGAAACGGTTGGGGTCTTTATACCAGTATCGGGGCGTGAACGGTTCGGCATTCAACGAGCCATCAGTGAACAGCGGCGGCTGGAAGGCACCTTCCGGAGCGTAGCTTCTGGCTGGTGCCGCATTCTGCCCGACATGGAATAGCACGCTTTGGCTGATATGCGGCATTGCGGCAAGTGCCTTGGCACCGCGCGGCCCGTCTTCGGGGAACACGAGGCCAAGCTGATAGCACACGAGCTGCAAATCATTGAAAATCTGTTTGACCGTGGGCGTTCTGCCTGTTTTGTAGTCAATGAGGCGAATGCATTCGCCGCCGTCTGCGAGTACGCGGGTTTCCATACGGTCGATGCGCCCGGACAGTCTCACGGTCAGATGCTCGTCCATGCCTTCCGGCCACCCTCCGACCAGTGCTCCCATCAGACGGACCAGCGTGTTCCGACCGATTGGGTGCAGGCCGGGCACGGCATTGTATGCGTCGAGTATGTCACGCACATCGAATCGTGCGGCAAACTCCCGTTCGCATTCGGCACCGGCCAATGCGCCAATGCTGAAGTTGCTGGAGTTCTTGCCAAGATACGTTTCCGGATCGGCGTCGCTGCGCACAAAGTAATCGGCGATGTTGCGCAGGGTATCCGCCGCGGACTCGTCCTTACGGGTGGCCTCATAGCGGTTCCGGGTGTCGGCTATGGCATTCGGATCAGGACGTTTGCTCTGATAGATGGCATTAAGCCGTGCCGAGACAGCCTCGATGCGACGTTCCGTGCCGGCCGTGGAGTCCAAGCCCAGTGCGGCCAACGCCTGGGCATTGTGGGAAAGATGGTCCAGCCCTTCCTCGCTGCCTTGCTGCGCAACCGCATGGATGAGGGTTCCGAAACTGGTGGCCACGGAGCTGGGGCGAGGACCGGCGAACCGGTTCTCCAGCATCCAGCACACCGGGCACGCCCATAGGCTGTCGACCGCCGATGGAGATAAGGTGACCATGGGCGCGGCCTGCGCATCCGTCTTGCCTTTCCCTGTTTGGATACCGTCAGGCTGTACACCACCAGATGACGCGCTGTCGGATGAGGCACTGTCAGATGAGGTATCGCCAGATGACGCACCGCCAGATGACGCACCGCCAGATGACGCGCTATCCGATTGGGCCGGCGATTCCACAAACGCCCAGCTCTGCGGATTTGCGGCGCGCACACCATGCTCTAACAGGAGTGTCAACGCAATCGCGGCGTCCTTTGCGGCAGCCTGCTGCGGTTGAGCAGTGGCCAGAACCGCGCGGGCGGCGCTGACCAACCCACGTGGGTCGGCGTCCAATCCGGCCAGATCATATTCGGCGAATCCCGCATGTGCCCCCATTGTGGTGAAAGGCGCCTGTTGCCGGTTGCGCGGATAGTATTCCGGCAGATACCCGAAGAGAAAGTCCGAGGGGCTCATGCTGTCGTTCCATACCGCGCTGATCATGATTCGCCGTGCACGGGTCAGCGCGACCAGGAAACTCTTCTTCTCGCCCGACAATACAGCCGCGAACCGCGGATCATGCCCGGTTTTGTCGCTTTCTTCAAGCGCTCCCCTCAGCACGAGCTCGGCAAGGTCTTCACCACCGAACATGGTGTTGCGCCCGGCGAGGTTCGGCCACACGTCTTGCTGGACCACCGGTATCCACGCATATTCCCAGTGGCGTCCGGCCGCGCCTGCCGGCGTAGTCAATGTCACCGCGTCTTCCACCGGTCCTATGTGGGCCAAGGAATCGGCCTGCACTTCCATGCCCCGAACCTGTGCCATGAATGACGTGATGTCTCGACTGGCGGTGGAATCATCGGCGAACTGGAACAGGCGCATTGCCGCGTCCAGCCGGTCATTGGCCGTACGCCCCTCTGCCGTGTTGAATAATGCCGCACGCTGCCAGACCGGTGCCAGACCGGTGGCGTTCCACGCAACAGACAGCGCATAGCGCGGCTGTACGCGCTGGCTTGCCGGCAGCCGCTCCAAGCCGGAAGCAACGCTGCCCACCAGATGCCACAGGTTCGCAAAAGCGCGGGCCTGAGGGTCGTTGCCGAGCACCGCGTGGATGGATGCGAGCGCAGCCTGCGCCGGCGCGGCGGCATCATCAATGGCAAGCATCACGTACAGCGCGTCAACGCCAAAGGCCAAGTCATCGCCGGACGGTTCACCGAGTATTTCGACAGACACTGGCAACGAAGTCACTGACGACGAAACCGCTGACGTCGAAACCACTGACGAGGATGTTTCACGACCTGTTTCACGCCGTGTTTCATGGTATGTTTCACGCAATGTTTCCCATGCCGTCGTCAGAGAGGTCAGCATGGCATCATCCGTGGCGAGATGCGCCAGCGACTCCAACGACCCCATGGCCGATTCGATCGGCGCAAGCCTTGCGGGACGCCCCTGACCGGGTTTGGCCCCGGCACTCACCAACGGGCCGTTCATCAACGTGGCCACTCTAGTCCTTATATATGCCGCGCAGGAAGCCAACGTCATCTGGCATTCCGCCATCCCCTCGGCACGCAATCGGGCAAGCTCCACAAGCGCGAACAATCCCTGCACGAAAGTCTCGTCCTTCAAAGGACGGGTGACCGACGAATACCGCACCGGTACACCATCTCGGCGCAGTCGTTCGCCGAACAGCCGCACGGCGGCATTGTCGTGGGTGATGACCGCCATGTCGTTCCACCGAATATGCCGGTCAAGATGCGCCCGCTTGATGCGCCAGACCACATCATCCAGCTCCTCACGTGAGGATCGGTACAGGCCGGCGGTCACCGTGCCGTCCGCCTGATAATTCGCTGCATCGACTCCGCCCAGTATGGCGGTCAGCTTGCCGGGACGCTCGGCCGGAGGCAGCGGCTCGTCTTCCGGCGAGGGAATCGACAGCGAAATACGAGACGCGATCACATCAGCCATCGTCATGTGCGACTGATCAGCGACGGCACTGCCGCCAACCAGCTGTTCTTCCTTGGCCTTCAGCCGCCCTTCCACGGCACGGCGCATCAGATATTCCGGATACGATCCGCGGAAGGTCTGCACCGATTCATCCGGGTTGCCGACCAGCACCAACTTGACGCCGGCATTCCCCAACTCCTCCAAGAAGCGCATGCCGGCCAGCGTGGTGTCTTGAACATCATCCACAACCAGCAGCCGGGGCAAGCCCAACGCCTCCACACACATAGGCCGGTCGGAATCATCCGCGTGATCGGCGGCGAATGCCTCACGCACCACACGAGCGCCTGCCACCAGCAAATACGAGGCATCCAAACGGTATTGCCCCGGATATACCGCGCTTTGGGCTGCAATATATTCACGGCGCAACGCGAAAGCCAAACGCCATTGCACCGACAATCGCGCGTCCTCCGTCACGGCGTCCAAGAGACGTGGCTCTTCGTGAACGCCTACACCGAGCTCATCCAATCGGGCCAGCATATCGCGCAACTGGCTGATAAACGCATCTGAAATACCTCGCGTGAACCTATCCGCGCTGGTCGAGCCGCCTGCCGACGTCGGAGACGGCGAATCCGACCCTTGTTGCGAGAGGCTTGATTGTGCGGAAGCGGCCGAGCCGGGCATCTCGCCGGCACCGGCATCGCGTATGAGTCTCGCCCAGTCATCCTGGGCAAAGTAGACGCGCAGCAAATCACAGGTGCCGCAATCATCTCCCGCTACGGCATGGCGCAGATGCACGGCCATGACTTGACGCAGCAAAGCATCCTGTTCCGCACCGTTCAGCAATCGAGGCGACGGCAATCCAGTTCCCTCGCGCGAAGCCGATATGGCCCGGAATGCCACGGCACCCAGCGTGGTGACCGGCCTGGCCTGCACGGAAAACCCGAGCTCACGAATCACCCGATTGCCCAATGCGTCGGCGGCCACACGGCCGGATACGGCCATCACCGCCTGCGTGCCACCGTAGCGGCGCAGCCCCCGCCATCAACACCGATAAGGCGAATTCAGTTTTGCCGCTTCCAGGCGTGCCGACAATCAGCCTCGCCGCTCCATCACGGTCGATGCCGTCCAGCACTGTTCCAGGTTCAAGCTCGTCATCATGGCTCCAGCCTAAACCCGACCGTCACAGAGGGAAAAATTTTACCGAACCCGACGAAGAATCGTACCCTTGACGGTATCCTGTAGAACGAATGCAGGGAGAGCGCATTTTCCAAGGAGGGAGGGAACAGATGGACAACATTCCGATGAGACCGCCGAAGCTGCCCGGATATGATTTCGTCCAGATGTTGGGAAGCGGTGCCACCGCCACGGTGTACCTATATAACCAGCGTATGCCCGCACGCCCGGTGGCGGTAAAGGCCAGCGCCAAAACCCTTGACCCACGGGCCGCTGCCCTGTTCAACCGCGAGGCCAACTTCATGGCCAAGCTGTCATCCCACCCGTACATTCTGCCGGTATATGGTGCCGGCGTCACCTCCGATGGCCATGGCTACATCGTCATCGAATATGCGCCGGGCGGCACCTACAACAGCATCATGAAGGCCCGGTCCATGACCTGCGAGCAGGTACTCGACCTCGGCATCAAGCTGTCAAGCGCGCTGTTCACCGCGCATCGCAGCAATATCATCCATCACGACATCAAGCCCAGCAACATTCTCATCACCTCGCAGGGCTTGCCTGTTCTGGGTGATTTCGGTATCTCCACCGATGTGTATGACCGCACCGAAACCGGATTCTCGCCGCCGTGGGCACCGCCTGAGGTGCTTCAGCATCTGACCAATGGTTCGGAAGCCGCCGACATCTATTCACTGGCGGCCACCCTGTACGCCATGTTCGTCGGCTGCTCGCCATTCCAGCACGATTATCACCCGCGTTCGCAATCGGAACTGATTTCGCTGATCGTCAACCAGCCATTGCCTCGCCTCAACCGCCCCGACGTGCCGGCCGATGTGGAAGCGGTGCTGCGCCGGGCCCTGAACAAGGACCCCGACCAGCGGTACTACTCCGCGTTGGAGTTCGCACGTGCCATGCAGACGTGTGCAATTCGCATATTTCGGGCATGCCACTCCCGTTACCGTGGAAGGGATGCCGGCCTATCCCAAAGACATCGAGCGTCGGCGCCGGGCCACGGACCAGCGAGATCAGATCACCCGTTCGTCACGGCGATGGGTCAAACCGGTGGGTATTACCGTCGGTATACTTGCGGCGATCACCGCAGCGGCACTGATATTCGCCTTCGTGGTCGTTCCCCGCATGGACAGCGCCACCGGATCAGATACCAAACAGGTGGCGACGCCCGGCACCAAGGATGATGACAACAACCGCAATAATCAGGATGACGTGATCACCGATACCGCGAACGCCCAGATTCCTTCCCCGGAGAATCTGAACGGCACCTATGCGGCGGATGGGTCATCCGTGACGTTCGCCTGGACGAATCCAGACCCGCAAAGCGGTGATACCTATGCGTGGGCCATAGTGCAGGGCAGCAATACCGACCAGAGCGCGCAAACCGTCACAACGTCAGATCCCACGGTGACCGTCAACG
>ENA-OQNM01000641-OQNM01000641.1-human-gut-metagenome-genome-assembly--contig:-NODE-641-length-12468-cov-6.419496_pt1 | contig 12468 bp, 10 predicted proteins | sample MGYA00242632_ERZ504886 | MGnify/ENA primary metagenome ERZ504886 (study PRJEB26092, sample SAMD00036424) | human gut metagenome | host: Homo sapiens | study: EMG produced TPA metagenomics assembly of... | reverse complement strand
GGTTATCGAAATTTTCAATCTGGTAGCCGGTATGAAGAATATAAAGGTGAACTTCCCGGTGCATGGAAAGATTGAGGTACATGCCGATATGGATATGATGAAAACCATCTTGCGTAATCTTCTCAGCAATGCAATTAAGTTCAGTTATAATGATTCCGAAATTCTGGTTAATGCCGAAATAGAGGGTGATAAAGTCATAGTCAGTGTAAAAGACACCGGCAAAGGCATGAGTGAGGAAGACCAAAAGAAACTGTTGAACACGGAAACTCATTTCAGCAAATACGGAACGAATAATGAGGAAGGTTCCGGATTAGGCTTGTTATTATGTCAGGATTTTGCTGTTAAGAATGGTGGGCGTTTATGGTTTGAGTCTGAAGAGGGAAAAGGTTCCACTTTCTTCTTTTCGGTAGCTTTGAAGAAGTGATTTATCAAAGCCCCACCTCCAGATATACCGGGTTATGGTCACTCATATCATAAGGAATCACCTTATACTTTATACCTTCCAATAAGGTGGAATGGAACAAGTAGTCTATCCGTAGTAAATGGTGAAACCCCCGATAAGTGGCTCCGTACCCTTCTCCAGCGGTTTGAAATCCGTCTTTCAAGCCGTTTTTCTAGAGTTTCATAAGTAAAAGTTCCCGGAGGGTCATTGAAGTCACCGCATACAATCAAGGGATATTCCGTGGCATTGATCAGCGAACTGATTTGTTCAGCCTGTCCGGCACGTCTGACAGTATTTTCCCGGAAGTTGTCAGAATAGTCCAGATAAATGCCTCTTTCCTGTTCCTCATCTTGTTCTCCCCGAGCCTGTGCTGCTTTGGAACGCATTCTGTCAAAGCTGGTAGTCTGCATGTGCACGTTGATGATGCGTATCGTCATACCTTTTACATCCAGGTCGGCCCAGATGGCTCCGTTGTTGGTATTCGGAAATTCTATTGTTTGTGACTGTCTGATGGGGTAGCGGCTGTAAATGGCCTGACTCAATCCTTCGGGGATAAACGAGTAAGGGAATATTTTAGCATACGTATTCTGTAAGTCTTGTTCCGTAAAGTCGCCATTGCCTCTATATTCCTGAAAACAAAGTACATCCGTTTCCTCCTTGTTCATCATCTCGGCAAACTCCTTGGCGGAGAATCCCGTAATTTCATTTCCAAATGAGTGGACATTGTAAGTCACTACTTTCAATCTGTTCTCGTTAGCATATTTGGTAGGGTTATAAATTTGGTACATGGAAGTGATGTATTCGTAATTTACTATCAGACCCGTCAATGGAATCCATAACCAATACCGTAGTCTGATGAGCCAGTAAATAAATAATATCGTATTGACAACCACCAGTATAGGTTTGCTTAAGGCAACGTATGCGGCGAACATATTCTCCACCGGATTTATTTTACCTGAGAAGTAAGCGAAGATGGAAAGTCCCAGAATGAAGATTGTGAACAGGATAGATAAAAAATAGGCAAATTTGTATACGGCTAATCTTCCCATAAATTACTTTTGTTTTAGATACTTGTTTATAGTCATTTTCAATAAGTCGGCAGATACCGGTTTGGTTAAAAACTCATTGCATCCGCTTTCTATGGCAGCTATTTTGTCTTTTTCATATGCGTATGCGCTTACAGCGATGACAGGTACGCTGGCAGACATTTCCCGGATGGCTTTGGTGGCGTCCAGACCATTGATGTTAGGCATTTTTATATCCATCAAAATCAAGTCGGGTTTGTATTGTTCATAGAATATGATAGCCTCCATACCGTCATGAGCATGCACCAGTTTGTACATTTTTCCGAGCATAGCCTCTATCAAGTCATAATTGCTTTGATAGTCTTCCGCCACTAGGATGGTCATCTCCTGATGGGAAGTTCTATTGTTGTCTTTAATGGAAGCCGGTGTAAGTTTTTCCTCCCATTTCATATCTCCATTTGCCGAAATGTAAGGCAATGTAAAAGTGAATGTGGTCCCGGTTTCCATTTTGGATTGTACAGCTATTTTTCCTCCTAACTTTTCTACAATGATTTTGCTGATGGAAAGCCCCAGTCCTGTGCCTTGCACTTGGTTGTTGGCCATGATGAAACGATCGAATATCTTGTCTATCTTGTCATCGGAAATACCGCTTCCGGTATCGGCTACATGAAAAACAATCTCTTTTTCCTTCAATTTATACCCGAAGCTGATAGAACCTTTGGCGGTGAATTTCGTAGCATTACCTATCAGATTGGAGAAAACCTGAAACAAGCGGTTCCTGTCTGTCGAGATAACCAGTGACGGATCGGACTCTTCGAAAACAAGCTCCACTCCGGGTTGACACCGGAAACTATACGTGTTTTTTACATCTTCACATAAAATATAAAGGGATACAGGCGCATAGTTGAACTCCATCATGCCCGATTCAATCTTCGACAGGTCCAAAATCTCGTTGATAAGTTCCTGCAAGCGCATGTTGTTTTTTTCTACAATATCGTAATACTGCAATCTTTCCTCGGCGTTTTCCGTTTCGGCTATAATGCGTGAGAATCCCAGAATGGCATTCAACGGCGTACGGATTTCATGGCTCATATTGGCAAGGAAGGCAGATTTCAGCTGGTTGGAGCGTTCTGCTTTCCAAACAATTTCGGATGTGTTCTGTATATATCCTTCCAATACGGTCCTTTGCATATATCTCTCTTTGTGGTATGTTTTTATTCTCATATTGACGGTCTTTCCGTCAATAAGGAGTCTATAGTTTACGGTATTGGAAGCATCTTTCTCCTTCAGGTTTTCTTCCAGCCATTGACTGAAACGGTCCTTGTCATCAAGGTGCATATAGTTCATGTATTCATCTATGGAAATCTGTTTCTGTTCCTCATCGTTACAGAATATCCGGGTGTATCCCGAGTAAGTGAAGAGCCGTGTGGACGAATCGTATGCCCATAATCCTATTCTTGCGGCTTTTTCTACTTCGCACAAATCTTTTTGCTTTTTTTCCAGTTTCAGCCTGACGACACTCCGGCCTGTGATATCCCTGTATTGAAAAAGAAAATGCTCCTCATCATACTTGCTGATAATACATTTGTAGTATTTCACGTCATCTTCCAATATTAATTTGTAATTCCGTGCGGAAGGTTTGTCTCCTGCCCGTACTTTGATGAATTCCGCATACATCTCCCGTGCCGTTTCTACGGGGAAATAAGAGAATATATTTCTCCCTATAATATCTTGTTCTTTTATAAAGAAGTCCGTCGTATTAGCCTTGAAGTCTAAACAGGTGCCGTCTTTATATACGAAAAACATAGTATCAGCCGTAATTTCCAGAATTTTGTCTGCATACTGCTTATCGTGCAATATATTACTCGGAATTTTCATATTAATAGTATGATTCTCAATATACTGTTTCTCTTAGCGAATTTAGATGCGTGATATTTGTTACTGACAGCAAATATACAAAAAAAATATTGTTTATATCATTTTATATCGTAATTTTGCAAGGTAATCAATGAAAAGAAGAAATGAAAAAGATTTTGGTAGCTGAAGATACGGAAAGTAATTATCTCTTATTATCTATAATTTTAAGAAAGGAGTATGAAGTTCACCGTGCCCATGATGGGCAGGAGGCTATTGAGAAATTTGAGAGTTGCCGGCCCGATATGATTTTGATGGATATAAAGATGCCTGTTATGGACGGTTTGGAAGCTACCAGAAGAATTCGTCTGAAGGGAGGGACACTTCCCATCATAGCTCTTACCGCCAATGCATACGACAGTGACCGTGACAAGGCTTTTGAAGCCGGATGTGACGATTATATGGCCAAGCCGATCATGGCTCCCGCTTTGCGTGAGATGATAAAAAAGTATTTTGGTGAGTAAATATTATGCCCTGCGGGACTTTTCCCATGTTCCGCCGGCATGTCTCTTCAAATAGAAGAAACCTTTTATCACATTGATGTTCATGAACAGGAAATAGTAGGGAATATAAAGGAATTTGTTCTTTACGGACTTGGCAGACAAGAGGCTGCCATAAACTCCCCCGAGGTAGAATGCGGATTGCAGCAGAAGAAAAAGAAAATAAACCGGGAGGCTTTCACTACAGACAACCAGCAGGATATTCAAGGGAAAAAGCAGAAACAAGGCGACCGGGGTTACCGACCATCTCAGCACGCGATGGGAAACATATTGAAAACTGAGGATTCCATAACGTAGCGGATTCAGCAGTTCTTTCAAACGATAGACAGACTGCAATCCTCCTGCCGCGATACGTACTTTTCTTTTTTCCTCTTCTTTCATATCGGCCGATCCGCTTTCCAAGGCATATGCCGTATCACAATATGCTATCGTATACTGCTTCATGGCGATACGCAGGGACAACATAAAATCATCCAGTAGGGTATCTTCAGGCATTTCCTCATATAACGGGGTGCGGATGGCGAATAATTCTCCGGCAGCACCTATGGCGGAATAGAGCTGATAATCCATTTTTTTCAGCCATGATTCATATTTCCAGTACAATCCTTCTCCTCCGGAAACCGCTCCTTCGGTACTGTACATGTCCACCCGTTTTTCTCCTGCCACACATCCCACCTGCGGATGGTTAAAACATTTTACTATCTCGCGAACGGCCTGCGGATTAATAAATGTATTGGCATCTGTGAATATGACCAAAGGTGTGGTGACAAATCCCATGCCCCGGTTCATAGCGGCTGTTTTTCCTTTTCTTTCGGGGACGAACAATAGGGTGACATCGGGATACGCTTTTAATTTTTCATTGGTTCGGTCATTGCTGCCGTCCGTTACCCATACGATATGCAGTTTCTCTTTGGGATAATCCAGTTCTTGGCAGTTTTTCATCTTTCCGTCCACTACCTGTTCCTCATTATAGGCGGTGATGAACAGGGTGATTTCGGGTAGGTCGGTGTTGTTGCCGTTCCGGCAGGTTTCTTGCTCCGGTTCGTCCGTATCGTAGAAGGAAATAAAACTTTGTTTTATTTTTACCAATATCCACAACAGGATTCCGTATCCCACATAGGTGTAGAATACAATGAACAGGAGAACGAAGAAGAGGATTTCAAGAGTGTTCATGCTAGTATTTCTTTATATATATTCAATATTTCTCTGGCTGTGTTCTCCCATGAGAACCGACGGACTCTTTCTAGTCCATATGCAGTTTGTGACTGATAGAATTCTGCATTTTCTTCTAAATGAAGGAGGGCGGAAGCAATTTCCTCCGGTTCGAACGGATTGACCAGAATACCCTCCGGTCCTGCGATTTCGGGCATGGCGGAAGTGGTTGAGGTGATGACGGGAGTTCCACAGGCCATCGCCTCCAGAATGGGGATGCCGAAACTTTCGCGTAAAGACGTGTATATAAAGACGGATGCTCCACTATAAACAGCGGGTAGTTCTGTGTTTGGAATGTATCCGGGATGATACAGCATTTTTTTTATTTCTTGTAATCCTTCCCGGTTCAGATATTCGTCTATGATCTCTTCTTTCAGGTCGGCGATAAGCAAGGGAAGGGGCTGACTGGATTTTTTTAAATAAATGCCGTATGCCTGCAATACCCTTGCCGTATTCTTCTTGGGATCGGTATTTCCTAAAAAGAACAGGTAAGGATGGTTCTTTATGTATCGGGCAGTGATGGCCTGTGCGTTCCGTATGGGTATGAAATGTTGTGAATAGCCGTTGTATACGGCGACAAGCAGTTGTTTGTCAATGTGCAGGAAATGACTGATGCGGTTGCATTCAAAATGAGAAACGGTAATGATTCTTTTGCATTTGGTAAGGATTTGGGGAACAATGATTTTTCGGTAGAAACGTCCCAGTCTTTGGTACATGGACTGGTTCTTGCCTTGTTTTTTTTCTAGAAAGATAATGTCGTGCAGTGTAAGCACCAGTGGAATGTTTCCATACACTGGGGCAGTGTTGCTTGTGCAGTGCAGCAGGTCGGGTTTGATTTTTTTTAAAGCCAACGGTAGTCCTATCTGTTCCCAAAGCGGATAGGATGGCCAATTAACGGTCACGATATGCATGTTGGCGGATTCCTGCAAACAAACATCATCTCCCGGGCTGACCAGTATGAAGTATTCGTTCTGTTGGTCTATCTTTTGCAGTTCCCGGATGGTTTCCAGAGCTACATAGTCCATACCATGTTTCTCTTTTCTGAAGATGCGCTGGGCTTCTATTGCTATTTTCATCTGTCGTTACTTTATCAAGTTAGAATTTTCGTCCTCGTAATTGTTTTTGCTATAGAAAAGAGCCGTGAAGCTTCTTAAACCTTTTATGGCTCGTTTTTTGAAACTGCTGAACAGGGATCCGTCGGCCGAAATAGTGCCATAGCCGGTAAGGACACGGGCTTTGCGGGCGGTGACGAATCTTAATTTTCCGTATTTTTTCAATGCCAGTGCCAGGGAGCCGTCTTCTCCGCGGAGTATGTCTGTCCGGAATCCTTCTTTCCGGGCTGTTTCCGTGTGGAAGGCAAAAGCCATTCCACGTACATTGAGCTCCGGTCTGTTCAGATTTTGTATTTTCAAATAGAGATCACGTAGTGTCTCATAGAAGAAAAGTCCTAAATGATGTTCATTAGGAAGAAAACTCCACAGGGCGTATGCACCTGCCACTTCTTTGTCCTGTAAGACCTTTATCATGGTACTGATGTACTGGGGCGGATAAAGTGTGTCGGCGTCTATGCAGAGATGATACTTCCCCCGGGCATGGTTCAGTCCGCATTGCCGGGCAAAACCGGGACCTTTCCGGTATTCATTGAAGTAGGTGACTCCTAATTCTTTTAGTACCTCTTCGGTGTGGTCGGTAGAATGATTATTGATGACTAGTATTTCTACAGGATAGTTATGTTGGTTTTCACATAAAGACCACAGGCAGCTCAATATCCTCTTTTCTTCATTATGGGCGATGGCGACCACCGAAACCAGCGGAGCATGAGTTGCAAGCTGCCGGATCTTGTCTTTCACTTGGTTGATAACCGCTTGTGGGGCTTGGGTGAAAGGCTTGTCATAGATGGATAAATAGTCAGCGTACCACTTCATGCGTTTTTATATATTCGGACAGTGTGACCGGATTCCGGTGATTACTGAATCGTGATTTGAATTTGTTTTTGAGGATATAGAACAGGGCTTGAATCATCTTCTTCATTTCCGTCAGGGCGGAACGGCGGGGATATAGTTTCTCCACCATTTCCCGGTTCCATTTGTTGAGGAAGAAAGAGGAGTAGTATTCATCTTCGGGATTGACTAGTATCTCCACTTCATCTTTCCACTCATAACGGTTCAAGGTTATATCTCCTTCCGTCAGCCACAGCAGTTTGTAGGGGAGGGATTGGAAAGGCAGATAATTCAGGAATAATTCTCCATAGTCGTTTTCATAGTTTCCCGGCATCTTGTTCTTTTCATAGAAGACCAGTTTGTTGTCTATATCCAATATAACCCATTTATGTGATTTTTTGGGAAACAAGTATTCGCCCAGCAGACTGGGAGTTTCTATGTATCCCCGTCGGGCTACCCTGCATAATTCCTTGACAAAAGCTTCGGGATGTTCCACGTGTTCCAATACCTGATTGCATATTACGTAGTCAAACTCCTTGTCTTTGAATGGCAGTTTTTCTCCATCGGCATGTACAAAGGTCTGATGCGGGTATATTTTCACGTCACCGCAGCGGTGGTAATTGGTGTCAATAAATTTTTCGACTATCACGTTGGAGCGATATGTCGGATTATGGCCCGGACCTATCTCCAGCACTTTGTCATTTTTATTTATATGGATGTCTCCTCTGTCGTAGGGGGAATCTGTTTTCATTGTTTTGTTCCGTTTAATAAGTTGTTGAATAGCTGAATCCACTGTTGCATTATTACATCTTCAGCAAAACGTTGTACATTGATGCGGGCTTTTTTCCCCATTTCTTTTCTTATTTGTTCGTTCTCAATCAGATAATTTATTTTTTCGGCCAGTTCTTCTGTTTTTCCATTTTCGACCAATAGTCCGTCTTCCCCGTCCCGGATGATGTCTTTAGGTCCGCACGGACAGGCGAATGACACGGCAGGTACTCCGCACGCCATTGCTTCCGCTATGACCATTCCGAATCCCTCAAATCTGGAACTTGATACAAAGATAGAACTTTCATGGTATTTACAGAGCATATCCGGGGTTGCATTTTCAAGAAAAAGGTTCTTTAATTTCCATTTTCCGGCCAGTACTTGATATGTAGTCTTGTCTCCTTTGCCATATATATGTAATTCCCAGTCCGGATGCCGGTTACAGACTTTGCTCCATGCTTCCAGTAACAAATCGAATCCTTTTTGATAAGTATATCTTCCGGCTGCGGTTATCCGTTTATTGTTCAAGTCGCTGAATGTTCCGGATTGAAAGGGTAGAGGGTTGCTGATAACTTTTACATTTTGCAGTTCGGGCCAGTTGGCTCTGTCTTCCTCACTCAGTACAACGAACTTGTCCAGCTTTTTTAAATGCCTCACCAGACTTTTCATCCATAATTTGGCAAAAAGTTCCTTGATGAAGTTGCTTTCGTTCTTTTCAAAGTTACGATAGTTTTTCCGGTTTACATGTAGCTCCCCTATCTTTTTGCTTCCATCTTTGAGGGAAGTGATAAAGTTTATTTCCCGTCGTAACAAAGAAACTGTGATGTCCGGTTTGAGGTGAGACAAGGCGGCAGAGAGCTTGCGTCGGTATATTCTTTGTTTTTTCAGATAAACCGGCACTTTTTTCCAAAGAGGGAGTTCCCATAATTCTTCAAAATCTATATCCAGTTGGATGATTTTTACTTTAGGCGATAAAGTATAGCAGGGAGGCTTGCCTTTTCCGTCAGTCAGCAAAATATATATGTCATAATTACCATTCTCTGCCAGATAATTGGCTTTGGTGGTCAGTACCCTTTCCACTCCTCCGGGGATATGGAGAGAGGGGGTACAATAGGCGATTCGGATCATAGGCGGGAGTATTACAGGTTGTTTATTACTTTCATCATCTGTTCTTTCCATGACAGGTTTTTAATGGAATCCCTTATTTTACGAGGAGACAGATCCAGTTCCATATAGAACCGGATAAGCCGGTGGATATCTATGGGACTTTCGTCGGCCGGAACTTTCAGTATATAAGGCATCTTGTCAAAGTCTCCATCTGTTTCTGAATATGCAAAAGGTATTCCCCGTGCTGCATATTCTCTGTTTTTTAATGTTTTGATTTTGTCGATGCCGCTGCGGTGGCGTGCCAGACTGCCGATGGCAAAGTCTGCTTCGTTGAATAATTCGTCTAGTTCCTCGTTCATTTTTTGTCCGTGGAAGATGACATATTTTTCTATATGATATTTGTTGATAAGTTCATAAAATCCGGGAGCGTGTTGTGAATCATGCATTTCGGATTTCCATATACCTCCTGCGATGTGGAAAAATACGGTTGTGTTTGCCGGGTTTTGGTAATATTTACCCAAACCCTCTATCAGGCGGTCGTAACCGTGCCAATAATGTACTTCGGCCACTCCTAGTAGATGAATGACGGAGGTATTTTTAGAAACCGTCTTTTTCAGCGGAATGGAATCAAAGTCAACTCCATTGGATATCTGAATGGTACGTTGGCCGAATATACAGTGATAGTCTGAGAAAGTGACGATGGCGTTCACGTGTTTTGCCAATGTCTTTCGGAATACTTTATCCACTTGTATCCCCAGGCGTGTGACCAGTGGGAAACCGGCGTATTCGCTGTCGTAAGGATAGGTAGGTATTTCCATCGCTATTTTAATTCCGGCTTTCCTCAGTTTGCTGAACAGCCGGATGGTGAACGGATTTGCATTATGGAAAGAGCGTACATAGATTAATTCCACTTGATGTGTTATAGCATAGCGGTATATGCATTGGTAGGAAACTCTTCTTTTCGCCGCAGCCGGTTTGCCTGTTCCGTAGTCTTCTATTATTTCATTGTTTATCATCCTTACCCGGTGGCCGTTGTCCGCTATGCTGTATGTGCATAAACTTACCCGGTGTCCACATGCTTCAAAGCCTTTAACCTGATGCAAGATCTTTTTACTGATGCCGCTGTAAGGGGATAGTCCGTGGAAAAGGAGGTAGATGATATTCATGGTCGGGCAGTTGTTAAGGTGTTGAATAGTTCATCCCACAGTTTCATCACTTCTTCGCGTGAATAACGTTGGATATTCTTTTGGGCCTGCTTTCCCATCCGTATGCGTTTGTCCGTATCCTCTATCAGCCGGCATATCGCGTCAGCCAGTTCGTCCGTGTTTCCGTTCTTCACCAGTATTCCGTCTTCTTCCGGAGTGATAATCTCGGCAGGTCCGTACGGGCAGTCGAATGAAATGCAGGGAACACCACATGCCATCGCTTCCAGAAGTGCCATCGGTAATCCTTCAAATCGTGAACTCATGACGTATATGGAACTTTCCAGATATTTTTCTTGAATGCTTTTTGTCGGAGGGCATAGTGAAAAACTGTTTTCTATATGATGCTTTTCAATAAGCTCTTGCAGGCTGTTCCTATCCTGTCCTTCTCCGTAAATGCGGATATGCCAGTCGGGATGCTTCCGATTGACTTTGATCCAGGCTTCAATCAGGCGGTCATACCCCTTCTGTTCGCTGTATCTTCCTATGCTGATGATTCTTTTCTCCAGGCAAGAACTCCCTTTTTCGGGTGAGAAAGGTAAGAAGTTCGGTATGACACAAGCCTTCTTCACTTCTTTCCAATTATCCGCATCATGTTGTGTCAGAACAACCAGCGCATCCAGTTTTTTTACAGCCTCCTCCTGTTTCTTTCTCCAATGCCGTGCGATTTGCTTGTATGGGAATCCCCGTTGTTCCATCAGATGCAGGTTACGAGTGTATGGTTTGGCTATATGGGATTCTCCTATTTTTACGCTTCCATCATCCAGTTGTGTCAGAAAATCCAATTCTCGGCCCAATGTGCTGATGACAATATCCGGTTTCAAGGTTTTCAGCCAATACTCCAGCTTCTTTCTGTACAGGTGCATCAGGGTAAAATAATAATATCCTCTTACTAACAGGTTGTGATGATATTGTCTGTCAAAATCAATTCCTATGTCAATGTGCCTGATTCTGGGAGATATCGGGAAAACGGGCGGGCGTTCTTTTTGTGAATCTGTGATAATAAATACATCCTGATGCATTTCGTCAGCCAGATAGTTCGCTTTTTGGATGATGCTCCGGTCTGCGCCTCCCACGGTGCATAGTGCTGTGTATAGATAAACGATGGTCATTTTTCAGTCAGTTTATGAAACAACATTTCCCATTGCGGCATGATGTTTCGGAGTGAGTAGCGTGTTATATTTTGTTTAGCTCTTTTGCCAAAAGCTTTTCTTTCTGCTTCATGTTCTATCAAGTGGCAAAGAGCGTTGGCAAATCCTTGTATATCTCCGTTTTTGACGAGGAGTCCGTCTTCCTGGTTTCTGATGATTTCCGATGGACCGAAAGGACAGTCGAAAGAAACACAAGGAACACCCAGACTCATGGCTTCGATCAAGACCAGTCCAAAACCTTCGTAATTGGAGCTTAGGGCCAGAATGGAACTGTTCAGGTATTCTTGCGTTATGTTTTGTGTAAAAGGATGAATTGTGATGGAGTGTTCCAGCTTTCTGTCTTTAATCTGCCGGGTTAAGCTATCCTTGTAAAATCCTTCACCAAATATATCCAGTATCCAGTCGGGGTGGCGTTTCTGCACGATATTCCATGCGTCAACCAGTCTGTCGAATCCTTTTTGCCAGGTCAGTCTGCCTGCCGCTATTACACGGGGAGCCTCACAGGAGCTGATTGTTTGTATATCAATAGAGGTGGTGTTCGGAATGATATGTATATTCGGATGTTGTCCCCACATGGCGGCATCTCCTTGTGTCAGTGTGACTATAGCATCGCTGTATCGTTTTACATCACGGAAACATTGGTAGCTGACGTATCTGTCTTTTATATCTTTAAAAAAACTCTTTTTGCGGTTTGCAGGTATCCGGGTGTATATTTTGGCGCAATGCGATTCTATGATTTTCTTTGCCTTGCAGTCTAATTTACAGATCAAATCCGCTTTGAAACTGGTATTTCCTGATATGATATCGGGATTGATGAGCCTGATCTCGTTTTTTTAATTTTTGTTCGAATTTATGGTTCAAAGTCCATCCCACTCTCAATTGTTCGAGAAGCGGATGCTGGTATTGCAAATGAAACTTTGTATCCAGATCGATATGTTCCACTTTGTGGGATAACGGGAAAGAAAGAGGATGATTGCCTTGGGAAGAAGTGATAAGATAGACCTTGTGCCCATAAATTTCGGCCAAGTAATTCATCTTATCCGTTAAAATCCGCTCCATGCCTCCTATACGGGCTATGGAGTCGTATACATATACTATTTTCATTCCCCTGGTTTGTTTTTCCGTAAAAATAGTGTATTCTTTTTATATATCCAATAAGAAGTTGTTGAAATTCCTGTCCATATCCGTTTTTTTATGGAATGTCGGC
>ENA-OQNM01000636-OQNM01000636.1-human-gut-metagenome-genome-assembly--contig:-NODE-636-length-12509-cov-3.330399_pt1 | contig 12509 bp, 11 predicted proteins | sample MGYA00242632_ERZ504886 | MGnify/ENA primary metagenome ERZ504886 (study PRJEB26092, sample SAMD00036424) | human gut metagenome | host: Homo sapiens | study: EMG produced TPA metagenomics assembly of... | reverse complement strand
TTAGTTTTGCTGTATTCGATAGGCTCTGCGTTCTCGATGTCCCAAAGGCCCCCGCAGCGTGATCGTGTCACCGTCCTGCGCGGCAGCCAGCGCTGTTTCCAGACTGGTGTATCGCTTGCCGCCGGTTTCAAATGCCTCCACCAGCGCATGGCAGAATTTGCAGTAACCGGCGCTGTCCACCTTGCCCGCATGGTCGCAGATTCTGCCGCAGGCGCATTTGCCGTTCTGATATTGGTCGGTATGCGCGACCACCTTGACCGCTCTATTCGCAATATCTACATTGGAAACGTTCAAAATTTCGTTGCTATTAGCGTCTGCAAAGGCATATCCGTCTGCCAGCAGAGCCAGGGCCTCCTCACCAAGTGCTGCATTGATTCCACCTTGGAACGTGCCGCCCTGGAGCTGGGTTTTCCCGAGGAAATTCACCTGATGCTGAAACACGCAGTTGCCCTTTACCGTCAGGGTAAACAGTTTATCAAGGGTGCCCGCGCTTGTTGTAACGCTGTCTAATATCAACACCGCGGGGGCGCTGGTGGCAATGTCATTTATCGTGCCGTTTTTGATGGTAACGCTCTTGTACGGGAAATTTTGCAGATCCAGCGTCTTGACCTTGTGGCCCTGCAGATCCAGCGTAATGTCCATTTTGTTCGCCGGCTCGCCGTTCCCCGCTTTCAAGGTTGCGTTAGTATCCCGCACAAAATAAGCGGTTCCGCCGGAGAACAGAATGAACCCAACATCAGGGTTATCGCCTTCAAACGTATAGGGGATACCGTTGCGAATAAAGAGCACATCCTTGCTGCACGGTTCGCCGCACTGTTGGCATTTGCCATCGTGGGTGTATTTTGCATGGGGGCAGGTGTTAACGGTAACGGCGACCGTGTCTGTATTTACGGTATAGTTATTATAGGACAGCTTGCAGTAGACCTGGCCGCTGTACTCCCAGTTCCTGCCCTCCACTTGGGTCAGGTCGGATTGGGTCAGGATGATTTTATAACTGCCGCTGCCTGTGCCCTGAAATTCTTTTCCGTTCACATACCACTGATAGGTGATTTTACCGGACTGACCGCTTTCCAGAGAGGCGCTGACATCGACAACCGCTACACTTTCCCCATCTAATTTCTCATATACGACCTCCGCCTGCTTTTTTATGGTAATGGGGTTTCTGGGCGCGACGGCGACGGTGACCGTTGCGGTGGCGGTCGCCTTAGCGGGAGAGAAACCATTTTCGCTGTCTGCGGTCAGCTTCAGCTTATAGCGGCCCTCCTTGACGGTGCTGTCGGCGGTAACGGTGATGGTCTGGTTGTCAGCGGATTTTTCCACCGTCAGACCGGTGGGTTTGCCCTCCAATTCCACGTTCAGGGTATCCATCTTGACCTTGCTGCCGGTCACGGAGAAGGTCGCCGTCTGACGGCCTAAGCTTTCCTGTAGGGTTCCCTGCTGCGCGCCGACGGTCAGGCTTGCGCGGGGCGCCATCTGGGCGATATAGATGGTCTTGACGTCCCCTTCTTTTGTCGTATCGTCCGCTGTGCCGACCGACATATCGTCTGTGTTTGCATTCTGATTTTCCGAATACAGAACGGTCAGGTTGCTGTTGATGTTTCGGGCCTTTCCATAACTATTCGAAATCGCACCATATTTTCCGGTGGCGTAAAGGGTTCCTCCGTTCATGGTCAGGGATGCAGTGTCAATACCCCAACCGGAATTTAGATTCAGCGTTCCACTCTCAATCACGATGGTTTTAGCGCTCAAGCCGTACTGACCGCCGTTGGTGGTTATCTTTGCCCCGTCTTTTATGGTAAGCTTCCCGCCGGCGGTGTCACTGTAGGCGGAATCCGCAATACCATATTTCCTGTCAGGAACAGTGACCGTCAGACTGCCGCTTCCCTGAATGGTCAGACTACGATAATCCATTTCCAGAGCGGAGAGCTCAGCAGTATCGGAAATCGTAATGGTATTCTCGCCTTTCAGCGTGATTGTTGTGTCGCCGGTCAGTCTCACCGGGGTAGTTATGGTCTGGTTCTCCCAGGTAACATCGCCGGAGATGGTTCCTTCAGTGCTTGCCGCAGCTGCCATCAGGGGCGTTGCCTGCTCTGTTCCCTTGCAGGCAGAGAGGTCTGCATCTTCCGCAGAGCAGATGGGACAGTCGGGATTGAGCGCCCCCTGCTCACAGTGGGTCTCGCAGCTGCACTCCGCCGGAGCATTCCCGGACACACCGGACACATCAGTTTCCACCGCAGATGCCGGAACTCCCGGCATCGTAAAAATCATTGCCGCCGCCAGTAAACATGCGGCCGGCCGTTTCCATTTCCATTTCCATTTCATTTTATTCATCCTCGTATAATAAGTGTATAGCCAGTAGAAATGATGGTTATGCACTTATCCTTTCTATAAATTTATAGATGATCTGAGACACCTGGGATAAACCCTTTCCATCTCATCTACATTGGTTATTAGTTTCATAGGTTATTCTGTGGTATGATATCAGCAGAGTCTGATGTCTAGAGGCACTGCTTTTAATCCTTTCAGCCCGGTCTCCGGTGCCTGCTTATGGAGCTTGCAGCCTGAATCATATGTCACATTCCGCTTACACAGATGTTTCATCCCCTGGCGTACAGCACCAGCAAAAGAGCTGCCAGGGTGCATGCTTATTACGCGAGGTTTCGGTCAGCATATGATTCCCAGGATAAACCTTTTTCTTCAGGTTCCAAGAATACTTAATCGGAAAGGCGGGTGATATCATGTTAAAGATTAACCCATTATCTACGCTTTACGTCGGTATTGACGTCAGTTCAAAATCCAACTATGTTTGCGCTTTGGATTTTTATAAAAATAAATACATAAACTCTTCTTTTGCTAACAATCAGCCTGGGGCTGAGGAATTAGCATTGAAGATACTTGAGTGTTTAAAAGAACACCCTGATATAACTACGATTGTTGCAGCTTTAGAATCAACTTCTGTTTACAGCATCCATATCGCTAATTATCTTTCTTCCTGTGAAGAATTGATGCGGTTCAAGCCTTACGTTTTCGTCCTGAACCCTAAATGTACTGCAAACTACAAGAAAAGCTATATAGGACTTGGTAAATCGGATCCTATCGATGCTTTTGTTATTGCAGACTATGCAAGAGCTGGAAACATTGAATCCGAGCCTTGGCGTGGCAGCCAGTTTCTGGCTTTGAAACGTCTCACACGGCATCGCCTTCACCTTGTTGAATGCATGACAAGAGAGAAAACTTATCTTGTTTCCAATCTTTATCTGAAATTCAGTGAATTGCAGATGCTTGAAGGAGACGATCAGCCTTTCTGCGATATATATGGTGCTACATCTTCCAGTGTATTAATGGAATACTTTTCCCCGGAAGAAATCTTAGATTCTTCCGAAGAAGATCTGATTGCATTCCTTGCAAAGAAAAGCCGCAACCGCATTAAAGACATAAGCAAGACCGCTGATTTATTAAAGAAAGCTGCCAGAGATTCTTATCGTCTGGACAAAGCTCTTTATGAGCCTTTAAATGTGTCTATTGCCAGTTCTTTCAACTGCATTGAAACCTTTAAAAGAGAAATCAAAGTCATTGACAATGCTATTGAAAAAGAAATAAAAGGATTGAACCCAAATGCTTTTATTATTCTTCAATCCATTGACGGCATCGGTCCTGTCTTTGCTGGTGGCATAATTGCTGAAATAGGCGATATAACCGCTTTTCATTCATCTGATGCTCTTGCCAAGTATGCCGGTCTCACATGGAAATCCAACCAGTCCGGTGATTTCGACGGAGAAGATACTCCTATGATAAAAGCTGGTAATCGTTATCTTCGATACTATCTTGGCGAAGCTGCCAACAGTATGAGAAAACACAACGTTGAGTACGGAACGTACTATCGGAAGAAGTACAATGAAGTTCCGAAACATCAACACAAAAGAGCACTCGCGCTGACTTCACGTAAATTCGTTCGTTTGGTTTATGGATTGCTGGCCAGAAACCAATTGTACTCCGGCGTATCGCTGGATACATCAATTAAAGATTCTAACTAGTCGAACTTATGTTTTGCTTGAATCATAGGTCTATTAAAGTTACCCTTTTTCTGAAAAACATATCGAAATCTTTTCAAAAATCATCTTGACATATCACCAGATTGCTCCTCACGTTGTTCGTTCCTTCTCGTTGCTTTCTGAAGCAGCTGGGATACTGCCTCCCGCAGCTGATATTCCGTCACAGGCTTCACCCAAAAGTCATCCACCTGCAGCCTGTGGCTTTGGGGTTCAAATTCTGCCTGGTCGCTGATCCAAAGGAGCGGGACATCCTTGCTGTACCCTCGTATGCTCATGCAGAAATTCATCCCCCTGGCTCCGTCCTCCATGACTACCACAGCGTCATAAGGCCCATCCCGCTGCATGGCATAGACGCAGAATACGCCATTGTCAAAGCGGTCTACTTTGCCAAGCTTCATCAGCAAAGCGGTTTCTTTTTCTTTCTGGCTATAACTGCATAGCGCAATTCGCATTTCCATACCTCCGTTTCCTGATGGGCGCCATCGCCTCATATAGCTCCTGATCACTACAATCTATGGAGAGGAATGCCGGGATATGAAGCTGATACGCGATCAGGGCGAAGTTTTCATCATCACTCCACCAGACAAGCGGTACTTCCGGTGCCAGCTGCTTTGCCTGAATGGCAGCCTCCAATCCCCTTGCCCCGGTCATTGCGATGACAACCGCATGATATCGGCTCCGCCGCAGTGCCTGAGATAGCTGCTTCTCATTCCATAGCTCGTCGATGACAAGCTGCCCATCCCCATCAAAAAGGGAGCGCAGCCTGCTTTCAAACCATTCCACATTTCTCAGCTCCGTACAAAGTGCGATTTTCATACCGGGCCTCCTTTCCTGAAAAGAAAAATTAAAAAACCAGACCTTCTCATCGGAAAGTCTGGTAGTATAATTAGAGTAGCATCTTGTCAAGAGAAATACAACCGACTTTGTTTAAGACGCAGGTTTCCTGTTTAAGACGCAAGTTTTTTCCTGCGGTTTTATGTTATACTCATATTGGATTATTGTGCAAAGGAGATGGTACGATGCAGATCGCGATTGTGGATGACAGAGCAGAGGACAGAGAAGAACTGTCTGCCTGCTTGGAAAATTATATGAAAAAGCATCAGCTGGACTATACGCTGACAGAATTTGAGGACGGAGAGAATTTTCTGAAAGCTGCCGCCCAGGTCAATTTTCAGCTTGTCTTTATGGACATCTATATGGAGAACATGGATGGAATAGAGGCCGCCAGAAGACTGCGCCAGAAAAACAGGCTCTGTAAGATCGTTTTTCTGACCATTACAGAAGATTATGCCCGGATGGGGTACAGCCTGTCCGCCAGCTATTATCTGCTGAAGCCGCTTTCGCTCCATCAGGCAGAATTTGAAGAAGCGATGGAGCTGTGCCAGCTAAAACCGCCCTATGAAGTGATGACACTTTCGGTTATGGCTGACCGTCAAAAGCTGGAACTTCCCACAGAGAAGATTCTATACATAGATTATCAAAACCGTATGACACGGATTCATATGGCGGAACGCGTGATACCGGTAAGCGGAGGCTTTCAGGAGGTCACTGCCGCATTGCAGAAGGACAAGCGTTTTTTGCCCTGCTACCGGGGCGTTTTAATCAACATGGATTATATCAGCCAGGTTGACAGTCAGACCTTCCATTTGATAAACGGCGAGGAACTTCCGATTGCTCTCCGCAATGGAAAACAGCTGCGGGAAGCCTACCGCCAATATGTTTTCTCTGGAATGGGGGGTATCGTATGAGAATGAAGCAAATACACAGGCGTATTCTGGGTGGCTGTCTGGCCTGCCTTCTCTGCTTCACCGGCAGTATCCCTGCATTTTCCGTTGAAACTGCAACCCCAGCCAATGCCGATGAAATAACGGAGATTCTGCCGGATTTAGAAAGCGAGGCTTCGGAGACACTGGATGGCGGAACCCCGGAAACACCGGAAGCACCGGAAGAAGTATCCCTCGTCTTTGTCACAGAAATACAAAATGAAGGCGAACTACTCTCCCTGCCAGATTTCACCCTGCCCCTTAGAACCACACCGTCTGATGATGACCTGGAGGAAATTTATCAACTGGCCCTTCAGTATCAAACCGTCTGCGCCACTGTAACAGCAGGTGAAGAAATCCGGCAGGAAACATTTTCTGTCGCATGGGATTTTTCGGCCATTGACCAGACCACTCCGGGCGAATATACCGCAGCAGGCCGGATTGAACTGCCGGAGGGGTATGCCTTTGGTGAAACTGTCTTGCAGGAGCTTCAGATTTCCGTCCGGGTGGAAGAAATGCCGCCTGCTGTCATTACCTCCATAGAGCAATGGTATCCTTATACGGATGCGTTTGCGGTTCAACAGGGCAGCGAAACCGAAGCACTGGAAGCATTGTTCGCTGCTTCCCCGTATTATCTGGAATGCTATGCGGAAAATGGAACCAGCTACACCGCTGTGGTGGAATGGGATTTTTCCGGTATTGATTTGAATACTGTGGGACTGTACCATGCCATTGGAAAGCTGACTGCACCAGCAAATACTGCGTTTGCAGAGGGAATTGCTTTCCCTGAAATCTCAATTCCTGTTTCTGTACAGGCTCCAGGCAGACCGGACATTAACTGCTTTCTGTCCGCCAGAGGAAACCTTCATTTTCCCTGGGTCACACCGCCGGGGGAACTGGATGAGATCAGCGTATGGCTGTCCGAAAACAACGGTTCATGGAATCAGCTGGAAAATGGCATTTACGTGGGACGGGAAATGCTCTCGATTGCCACCCGTCTGCTGACGCCGGGCAGCAGTTACCGCCTTCAGGTCGATTATGACGGCGGACAGACCGGCATCCTGTCCTTTACCTACGCAGATGAAATTGTCCTTGAAGGGTATCACGATGGCGACCGGGATGGAGGGGATGCAGGTGGAAATCCACCCGATACCATCATTCAGCCGCCTCCCGAAGATACCGGCGATCAGGATGACGGTTTCGCAGACAGTCCCTCCACAAAGCCTCCAAAACCGCCTATAACAAATGGCGGGGGAATGGATTCCAACGATTCTGAAAAAACACCACCTGTCAGCGAAGAAAATGATCCTGCGGATCATGAACCATCCCACAAGCCTTCCGAGCCATCCTTGGATGGAAAAGACGATTCCATAAATAAAGATGAATTCCCATCGCAACAGACAAACGGTGATGCAGAGGAAGCATTAGAACCAGACGCTGGTTCCGATGAACCGGCTATACCGGAAATCGAAGCGCCAGTTGTATCAGGTCAGCCAGAGGAAAATACCGCTTTACAGCAGCCCCCTGAAGTGCGGACGATTACTGACGCTCCAGAGCTTACCGCTCCCGATCCTGCCCGGAAGCTTTCGGAAAACAGGAAAGAGCCGGTGCAAAGCATTATGAGCGTTCCCCCGGAACGTGCGGATTCCAAAAAACCTGTTTTTTCAGAGTTCTTCGATGAAACCACCGACCGGATTTCCGGCACACGCTTTTTGATGATGCTGCAAACAGGGGAGCAAAGAGCCGTCTTTTCCAAACAGGGAATCACCATCAGCATACCCAAAGACGCCTTGCCGGAGGGTATCCAAAACGAAGATCAGATTGAAGTCATCATCCAATCGAATACGGACGGCGGTTTTTCTTTTCGTTTTCCATCAACGGAACTGTGCTCAACTCCCTGCCGGATGTTTCTGTCATGCTGCCCTATCCAAATGACCCGGCAGCCGGCACATTGTTCCTCGGTGATGAAAGCGGCGTGAAAATTCCCATGACCGGTTACGACGATGCGGCAAAAGCCGCCTCCTTTCAGATCAGCCATACAGGGACTTACACCATTGTGGGAAAGGAAGATACCGCTTCTCTGGCACATGCTGCCGACACAGAGCACAGCTGGTCGCCCATATTCTTTTTGATTCCGGCCTGTCTGCTTCTTCTGTCTGCCGGTGTATTTTTCCTAAGGAGGAGGCGAAAATAAGATGGTATCTTCTGCGGTAAGAAAATATGCTGCTTTATGTATGGTCTTTCTGTGTTCATCCCTGTTTTTTCTTGGCCTGTATCAGTTCAATAATAAATATAGCCAGAACACAATCCAAGCGGCAAATGGGATTTTGGCGCTTTCTGAGGAAGAACTTCAAAAGTCACCGGTGCGCTTTCTGGTATCCGGCTGGGCATTTTATCCTGACGCGCTTTTGACCCCGGAAGAAATACGGGATGAAAGCCATTATATGCGCTACCTTTCCATTGGAGAGCAGACCAATTTCTCCAGCCCTGCAAACCCTTCTCCCTATGGCTGCGGGACTTACCAGATGACATTCTTTCTGCCGGAACGGAAGGAAGCGTATGCACTGGAAATCCCGGAAGTGTTTTCTGCTTACAACCTTTATCTGGATTATGACCTGATCCTGCAAATGGGGGAACCTGCACAGGGGACACCATTGGTTCAAAACCGCATGGTCACTTTTCATGGCGGAAAACCGGTCACACTCACCATAGCGGTCAGCAACTATGACCACTTTTACGGAGGGATTGTTTATCCGCCTGCTTTCGGAACGATGCTGGCGGTCAATACAACCAGAGGAATCCGGTTTGCATTCTGCCTGTTTGGCTGTACAGTTACCTTTGTCTGTGCGCTGCTGTCCTTTTATTGCAGCCGCCGGATGAAACAGAAAAATACATTCCTGTTCGGACTGATCTGCCTTGCCATGTGCGGACTGTCATCCTATCCTGTGCTTCATATGCTGGCTGCGGTTCCCATATTCCCCTGGTATACGATGGAACTGTTCTGTATCTATCTGGTTACCTGGCTGATCGTAGTTCTGCAAAACCGGATATGCAGGCCGGGCTTCCTGCCTGCGGCCATCAGCAATGGGGTGGGCGCTGCTTTCCTGGTATATGCGTTTGTGTATGGCATGATGGCTTCCCACCTCTCCCTTGGAGCTATTCGTTTCTTCTCTGCATCGGTCTTTTATTATAAGGCGGCATCTGCACTCTATCTATTTATCATCGCTGTGCTTGCCATTCACAGAGGAGAAAAACGGAGCAGGCCGATCTTCTATGCTGCGGCAGCCGCAACCTGCGCCTTTATATGGGATCGCCTTCTGCCGGTTTATGAGCCGGTGATCGGCGGTTGGTTTGTGGAATGGGGCAGCTTTTTCATAGCTGCCGCCATCGGTTATTCCCTCTGGCGTGATGTGGTAGAGGGGTATGGAAACAGCCTGATTTTTCAGGAAGAACGCCATCAGGTCGTCCGGCAGCTTTCTATGCAGATCGAATACAGCCGTCAGGTTTCTGAGGCAGCGGCAGAAAACAGAAGACTGATCCACGACATCAAACACTATCTGCGCACCATAGACCGCATGGCCTCTGAACGTGGGCAGACGGAGATCTGCTCCTTCCTGTTACAGGTAGAGGAACAGGTTGCGGCAACATCGGGTCGCTCCCATGTTGCGTTCTGCGAAAATCCCGTCGTAAATGCGCTGATTGAATACTACTACGGCATGGCGCAGACACAAGGGACAGAATTTCAGGTGCGGCTCGATCTTCCCGATCAGATGCCGCTTACCGATGTGGAACTGTGTACGGTGCTGGGCAATCTTTTGGACAATGCCGTTGAGGCGTGCAGCCGTCAAAAGCAAGGGGTGCGCCGCATTTTCATTGCAGGCGAAACCAGAGGCAATATGTACTTTTTGAAGATTGAAAACACTTATGACGGTCTGGCCTTGCAGGAGGGAGAAACATTCCTCTCCCGAAAGGGCGCATCCGCCGATCATGGAATCGGGCTTTCCTCTGTCCGAAAAATCATTGAAAGCCATGGCGGTGATCTCGATCTTGTTCCCGGTGAGGAATCCTTTCTTGTTGGAATTACAATACAGATGTAAAAACTGTTTTTTGAGGCGCATTCAGATACGCTCGTTGGGGCCACCCCAACCCCCGGCCAGCCCGCTTTTGCTGGTCTGGCGAACACGCCTTACGGTGTGGCTTTTCGCTCCCTTACGGTCGCTGTTCCTGCCACGAAAATATTGTTTTATACCTATAAATCGTCCTCTCACTGACATTGTTCCGCTTTGCAATTTCTACCATTGTCATGTTGCGTCATTTTTTACAATAGCTTTCATACAATCGAAATACCGCCGTCAACGATGTCACAACATCCACACATCTCTCAAATGCTACATTCTCTTTTGCATCATCATAATATTTCTTTCTTATTTGTCCGCCCTTTCTGTGCTTAAATTGCTTTGGCAGCCAATTATCGTTATCGGCTTTCAACAAATCATACACATATATTTTATTCGGCTTTCCTAATCCCTGATCGCCTTTGGTGTACTGATACTTGTATCCGTACACACCTGCGGTGTGGGATATATAACTGTATGAAACAAGCTTCTCTGATACTTGTTGTTATCTTTAGGGCATGAAAAAAGCAGACACATGGAATATTTCCACATATCTGCTTCTTTCATTGCGTGTATTCAGTTTTATATATTTGCAACTATATACTTTTATAGTAATCCTTATGGATTAAGCCACTACTCCATATCCATATTGCTTAGCTGCCTGATCTGGTCTCTCCTGCTATAATAACTGCTGTACCTGAACTCTGTTATTTCATCATCAACCAATAATAAATCAGGAAGTTTTTAACAACAATCTCGCGTACTCCCTCAGTCCTCCATGGCTCTTCATCAATCAAGGCATGTTTTTCGGAAAACTCGACAACTTAGTAATCTCTGCTTTCATCTTGTCAAGCAGATTATCTGCTGCATCCGGTGCCATTAGATCATTTGAAATATAATGCACTATCTCTTTCATCTGCTCTAATGCCAGCCTTGTTACCCTTACCTCATATTCATTCATGCACTATATCTCCGACTTTAATTGATTAAAAGCCTCATCAACAGATACAGAATCGTTCTTTTTTGCCTGTGCAAGCCCGGTCTGCATCATCGTATCAAATTCAGCTTGTGTTATAGAATCTCTTGTAACAAGTTTATCCGGAATATCAAGTGAAAATGGTACTCCATCACGCATAATAACCTGTCTGTAAGTCATATCTATGAATACAGATACAGGAATTCCAAGTCTGTCAAGAATTGCCTCTGCCTGCTCTTTTATATTCGGTTGAATTCGCGCTGTTACATTTGCAGTTTTTGTTGCCATAGTATGCACCTCCTGTTTCTTATAGTGTACCACCATGTATTGCTTTTTACAACACAAATATTTTTAACTGCTGCAGTCAATCTTTTTCCATCCAATTCAATGCGCTCTGTGCAATAACGTCATCATAAAAATCATCTTCCGAATCAGCATTATCATCTGTATCTGCCTGCTGTTGTATGATAGATATTGCACCTTTGTTAGCCTGCATAGCTGCCAGCATGCTGCCAACCATGCTCATAACCTCTTTGTTTGCTTCCTGCCTTGCTTCTTCTCTTGCCTCCTGTCTGATCCGCTCCTCTATGACAGCCATTTCCTCAGTTGATATAAATTGAGGCTCTTTCTTTTCCTTCGGTTCTGTCAGTACTTCCCGTCCAAAATGTTCTATATAATAAGTTGCCGCATCTATAAAGAACTGATTCTTTGACTTGAATATATCCATATCCAGTTCACTTAGAACTTTATTAATATTAACATGCGCAGGATTAACATCACTTTTCTTAATCTTTCCTTCCGGTGCATCTGCCCAGGTGGTTAATCCCATATGCTCTTTTGTGTGATCAGCTCTTTCCACGATCAGTTCAGCCGCTGTATGTCCATGAACGGCATAATGCATTTTATTCTGAACGGTCGCATAAAATCTTCTCGTCGTTGCAGAATTTTTATCATAGTCAATGGCTGTCGCATACAGGTCAGTGATCTTCTGATAGAATTTTCTTTCGCTGGCACGGATCTCACGGATGCGCTCTAACTGCTCGTCGAAATACTTCTCTGTCAGATACGTTCCTCGTTTCAGCCGTTCATCATCCATGCCCCATCCTTTGATGGTGTAGTCCTTGGCAATCTGATTTATCCATTTACGAAACTTTCTCAAGCTCTGAATCAGAATAAATCTTCTTGATATGCTCATTGATTGTACGAACATCCACATCGTACAATGTGGCCATCATTTTCTGTGTCAGCCATATATTTTCATCCTCATAGCGCATCTCTATGCTGTCCTGCTGATCACCTACAGAGGCAACATAGGTCAGGTATTCCGCTGCGCTTGAGCGGATGGTTATCTCATCTTTTTTCTTTGCCAAATGAAGTGCCTCCTTTAATCATCAAAATGCGTTTTCGCTATTGTGTTTAGCTGCTCAGCTATTTCCGCAAACGGTTGCATTGATTCCGGAGTCCTTCCGCACGGACGTACTGAAGGAAACACTAGATTCCAAGGGAGTGCTGATTGAAACTCCGAGGTGAGCTTGCAGCATTTGCGCTCCTGTTCGAGTTTGATGGCGACCAGAAGCACATTCGTCATGTGCTGTATACTGCT
>ENA-OQNM01000634-OQNM01000634.1-human-gut-metagenome-genome-assembly--contig:-NODE-634-length-12549-cov-2.149332_pt1 | contig 12549 bp, 14 predicted proteins | sample MGYA00242632_ERZ504886 | MGnify/ENA primary metagenome ERZ504886 (study PRJEB26092, sample SAMD00036424) | human gut metagenome | host: Homo sapiens | study: EMG produced TPA metagenomics assembly of... | reverse complement strand
ATTGCGAATATCCGCTTGACAATTCACGGAGTTTTTTACATGATGATGAATCTTGTGTTATAATGAACGGATGATGTTGGGTAACTATTTGACAGCTATTGTTGCGTGAGGTGTTTTGATATGGATAAGCCGGTGGTTCGTATTTCCGTCAGAAATCTGGTGGAGTTTATATTAAGAAGCGGGGATCTTGACAACCGGGGAGGATCTTCTGACAGAGAAGCAATGCAGAAGGGCAGCAGACTGCACAGAAAAATACAGGGCAGGATGGGAAGTCATTACAGAGCGGAGGTTTCTCTTAAATATAAAACGAGAATATGAAGATGTAGGTATCCAGGTAGGAGGGCAGAGCTGACGGAATCTTCACAGAAGATGGACAGTGCTGGATTGATGAGATCAAGGGTGTTTATGCAGATGTCAGTCAGTTGGAGAAGCCTGTGGAGGTTCACCGCGCACAGGCAATGTGTTATGCCTGGATCTGCGCACAGGAGCAAAAACTGGAGAAGATCGGAGTGCAGATGACATATGGGAATCTGGACACAGAGGAGCTTAAGTTTTTCAGAGAAGAATATACGCTGGAAGAACTCGGACTGTGGTACCAGAATCTTTTGGACAGGTATCATAAATGGATCGCATACCAGTTTGCATGGAAAAAAGAACGGAATGTGTCCATGAGTGATCTGGAGTTCCCTTTTGAATATCGTGAGGGACAGCGAAAAATCGTATCCGGTGTATATCACACTATATCCACAGAAAGACAGATTTTTGTCCAGGCACCTACAGGAGTAGGAAAGACCATGTCCACGATCTTTCCGGCAGTGAGAGCAGTTGGTGCAGGACTGGGGGAAAATATTTTCTATCTTACAGCAAAGACCATTACCAGGACTGTGGCTGAAGAAGCTTTCTCCATATTAAAGGAGCATGGACTGAAATTTAAAGTGATAACCATTACCGCGAAGGAAAAGCTGTGCTTCTGCGATAAAACAGAATGCAATCCTGAGAACTGTCTGTGGGCGAGAGGACATCTGGACAGAGTGAATGATGCTGTTTTTGAACTGTGGACTACGCAGGACAGCTATGACAGGGATACTCTGCTGGAATATGCGAAGAAATGGCAGGTGTGTCCCTTTGAAATGTGCCTGGATCTGGCAGTCTGGGTGGACGCTGTGATCTGTGATTATAATTATGTATTTGATCCCAATGTTTATCTGAAAAGATTTTTCGGGGAGGGTACTTCCGGAGAATACATTTTTCTGATTGATGAGGCTCATAATCTGGTGGACAGAGGAAGGGAAATGTATAGTGCCTATGTGGACAGAGCAGATGTACTGGAGGCAAAGAAGCTGGCTGTTGATTACAGCAAAGGTCTGGTACGTGCATTGGAAAAAGTGAACAGACAGCTTCGAACTCTGGAAAAGGAGTGTACAGAGTATGAAATCCTGCCAAATCCCGGAGCAGTTTCCCTGGGAATGCTTCAGGTGATGGGGGAGATGGACAAGCTTCTGGAGGAACTTCATGGAAAGGAACTTCCGGAGCAGTTGCTGGAATTTTACTTCTGTGTGAGAGATTTCCTGAACATTGATGAACTTCTGGATGAAAATTATGTGGTTTATACAGAAATGGGAGAAGGGGAAGGTGATTCTGCGGCTTTTCTGTGTAAATCCTGCAGCAAATATTCATAGATGTCTGGAAAAGGGAAAAAGTGCGGTTTTCTTTTCTGCGACTCTGCTTCCCATGGATTATTACCGTACACTTTTAAGCACCAGAAAGGATGACTATGGGATTTATGTGACTTCTCCTTTCAGGCAGGAGAACAGGTGCATTCTCACAGGACGGGATGTGAGCAGCAGGTATACCAGAAGAGGATATGAGGAATATCACAGAATCGCATCTTACATTGCCAGAACTGTATGGACAAGAAAAGGAAATTATATGGTATTCTTTCCTTCTTATAAATTTATGGAAGATGTTCTGGAGGTGTATGAGAATGAGTTTTCAGCGGAATGGGTTCGCTGTATTTCGCAGACATCGGGAATGAATGAGAGGGAGAAAGAGGAATTTCTGGAGGAATTTTCTGCATCAGAGGGAACGCTGGTAGGATTTTGCGTGATGGGCGGGATTTTTTCAGAGGGGATTGATCTGATGGGAGAGAAGCTGATCGGAGCAATCATCATAGGGACTGGTCTTCCTCAGATTGGAACAGAAAGGGAGATCCTCAGGCAGTATTATGATAAAAAGGGTGTGAATGGATTTGATTATGCATACAGATATCCGGGGATGAATAAGGTGCTGCAGTCAGCCGGGCGTGTGATCAGAACCCAGGAGGACACAGGGATCATACTTCTGCTGGACGAGAGATTTGCAGGGAAAGATTACAGGAATCTGTTTCCTGCTGAATGGTCTGACAGGGGAAACTGTACTTTAAATACTGTGGAAGAACAGCTGGGAAGCTTCTGGAACAGGACCAGAGAAAAGGACTGAGTTGTAATACTGGAATTCTGGTCTTTGCTGGAAAAGAGATAAAAATCTTGATATCCTGAATAAAACAATATATACTTTGCTTACTGTGAATGGGATGTGAAAAGAAACCGTAAAAGGAGTTTTGCATGAGAAAAAATAGACAAACAGCTAAATATTATATTAAAAGTTATATCATAGCCGGAAGTCTGGCTGGAGCCATTTCCATGGCACTGGCTTTGCCGGTTCCTGTTATGGCTGCACAGCAGAGTCTTGCATCTGTCACCGGGCAGGCACAGATTCAGCCCATGGGAGACGGAAGCGGGAAATATATGATGAAGAGTGACGGATTTTACTGTCTGGATGTGAATGGCGCCGGAAGTACCCAGGCGGAGATCCATTATTTTCAGGATTATGAGATAGACGGAACTGTATTTGACGGATATTATTACCATGATACAGATGGGAAATTCAAAGCCTGCAGTCCTCATATGGAGCATCTGAAAGGTGTTGCAGTGTTTGGGGATAAGACAGATGAGGAAGCTGATACACAGAATGCCCAGGAGGCAGAGAAATTTGACGGATATTACTTTGTGAACAATCTGGGGCGTCTGTCAGCAGCACCGCAGGTAAGGTATATTGACAATCTGGCAATAGACGGGATTACTCTGAACGGATATTATTATTTTGATGAAAATGGCAGACTGGTAACCGAGCCTGGCATCCATTCGCTTGAAATGGATTGCTATGAGATGAATTTTGCCGGGAGCTATTATTTTGGCGGTACAAATGGCGCCCTGCTTCAGGAAAGCACAGTGACGGATGATGGTTTTATTGTGGATGATACGGGAAAGATCGTGAATATGGATGATCTTGGGATGGATAATCTGAAGCCTCAGCTTGAGAAGATGCTGTCCGGATATCAGGGAACCTGGAGTGTTTATGTGAAAGACCTTAATGAAGAAAAGGAAATCCTGATCAATGATACTTCCCTTTATTCTGCAAGTCTGATCAAAGCCTTTGTAATGGCAAAGACATATGAGGACATGGAGCAGGTAAAGGCAGATGAGGCAAAGAAATTAAATACTGCAGATACAAAAACTGTAGATGTAAAATTAAATGACCTGCTGTGGAATATGATCACAGTCAGTGACAATGAATCCTGCAATGAACTGGTGAAGCTTCAGACAGATTCCCTTGATTTCAAAAAAGGTGCGGAGGATATTAACAAATATCTGGAAAAAGAGGGCTATATAGAGACAAGTGTGCAGCACACCCTCCATCCTGCAGCATCCGCACAGGAGAGTCTGGGTGGCAGAAACATGACTTCTGTAAAAGATTGCGGCACTCTGCTTGAAAAAAATCTACAAGGGGGAATGTGTCAGCAAAGAGGCGTCAGAAGAAATGTTAAATCTTCTGTCAAATCAGGAAAACACCTGGAAAATCCCCCAGGGACTTCCGGATGGAATAAAATCTGCCAACAAGACCGGCGAGACAGACCAGGATCAGCACGATATCGCAATTGTCTATGGCGAAAAGACAACTTATATCCTATGTGTGATGTCTGAAAACTGCCCGGAGAGTACGGCGGTGACGAACATACAGAATATTTCAAAGATTGTATATAATTATTTGAACCTGTAGCCGCCAGACCTGCGCGGAATGATTGATTTTTACAGGAAAATCATGTATAATACCAACGAACTATGCCTATAGAAAAAAAGTTTAACCGAATCAGGCTGTGAAACAACTATTCAATTATGAGCAGATAGTCAAACGGATGATTTTATCCGCTTGATTCAGGAAAGTCAGGAGGAAGAATTTAAATGCGAGTTGATGCGGACGATTTTGCCCGACCTTGCAGCTGCGGCAGGGAACACCAGATTGCAGTGAAAGAGATTTTGATAGAAGCCGGAGCTGTAGAGAAGCTTGAAGAAGAGATGTCGGAGGGAATACTCAGAGAGTACATATCTCCGCTGGTCATCTGCGATACCAATACCTATGCAGCAACAGAAGAACTTATGGAGGATATCTATGACAGGTGCCAGGTACTTGTTCTGGATGCAGAGGGACTTCAGGCAGACCGGCATGCAAATAAAAATTGTGGAGAACAACATGGAAGAGGACATTGACCTGATCCTTGCAGTAGGAGCAGGCACGATCCATGATATCAGCCGTTATATTGCACATAATTACAAAGTACCTTTCATTTCAGTGCCTACCGCAGCAAGTGGAGATGGATTTGTAACAACAGTAGCAGCAATGACCCTGGATGGAGTAAAGAAGACTGTGCCTTCAGTAGCTCCGATCTGTGTATATGCAGATACAGATATTTTTTCAAAAGCACCACAGCGCCTGACTGCAGCCGGGATTTCAGACCTGATGGCGAAATACATCTGTCTTGCAGACTGGAAGATCGCGAACCTGGTCACCGGAGAGTATTTTTGCCGCGAAACTGTAAAGCTGGAAGAGAAAGCGTTAAAAACTGTGAAATCTTCGATTCAGGATATTACAGAGGGAGAGGAAGATGAATGCGAACAGCTTATGTATGCATTGATTCTTTCGGACTTGCAATGCAGATGATTGGTAATTCAAGGCCTGCGTCCTGTGCAGAGCACCAGGTCACACATCTGTGGGATATGGAAGTGATCAATGGTCCGCTGGATGCACTCCACGGAGAGAAGGTTTCTGTAGCAGCACTTCTTGTACTGGAAGAATACAAGCGTATCGCTGCAGCCATCACACAGGGAAGATGTCACGCAAAACCATATGAGAATGAGGACGAGGAGCTTCTGAAAGAAACCTTCGGAAAGAAAGGGTTCTGGAGGAGATAAAGAAAGAAAATAGAGCCGGAACTGCTGGAGTCCATTCTCCGAAACATCTGGAAGAGTGTCTGGATGGGATCGCAGAGATCATTGACGAACTTCCCAATGAGCAGGATATGTTTCATCTGCTGGAGAAAGCAGGATGTGCGAAGACAGTCTATGATATCGGACTTGATGAAGCAGCTGTTCTGCCAAGCCTCCGACTTGCTCCTTATACAAGGAGAAGATTAAGTTTATTGAGAATCAGCAAAATGCTGGAAATCAGAGGAGAATAATATGATGCGTGTTGGAATGGGATATGATGTACACAGGCTGACCGAAGGCAGAGATCTGATCCTGGGTGGTGTGAAGATAGACTGGGAGAAAGGCCTCCTGGGACATTCAGATGCAGATGTACTGATCCATGCAGTTATGGATGCACTTCTGGGAGCTGCTGCACTGGGCGATATCGGAAAACATTTTCCGGATACAGACCCTGCATATAAAGGAATTTCCAGTATTCTGCTGCTGGAGCATGTGACGAAGCTTTTGAGAGAACACCACTATGAGATCGGAAATATAGATGCAACGATCATTGCACAGAAACCAAAGATGGCACCTCATATTCCACAGATGAGAGCCAATATGGCGAAAGCAATGGGAATCAATGAGTCTCAGCTGAACATTAAGGCCACTACAGAGGAAAAACTGGGATTTACGGGAAGAGAAGAAGGAATTGCGTCTCAGGCAATCTGTCTTCTTAATGAAAGAAAAGAGAGTTAATGATAGAGAAAACTGGAGGAATAGAACATGAAACTTTTTAACACACTGACACGTAGAAAAGAAGAATTCGTACCTCTTGAAGAGGGAAAAGTTCGTATGTATGTCTGCGGTCCGACTGTATACAACCTGATCCATATCGGAAATGCACGTCCGATGATCATCTTCGATACCGTACGCCGATATATGGAATACAAAGGATATGAAGTAAACTATGTTTCCAATTTTACAGACGTAGATGACAAGATCATCAAGAAAGCAATCGAAGAGGGCGTAAGCGCACAGGAAATTTCCGAGCGTTATATTGCAGAGTGTAAGAAAGATATGGATGGCATGAATGTAAAACCTGCCACAACCAATCCACAGGCAACACAGGAAATCAACGGAATGATCAGTATGATCCAGACTCTGGTTGATAAGGGATATGCTTATCCGGCAGCAGACGGTACTGTTTATTTCAGAGTTAAGAAGTTCAAAGAATATGGCAAACTTTCGCACAAGAACCTGGATGATCTGCAGTCCGGCTTCCGTTCTCTGCAGGTATCCGGTGAAGACCAGAAAGAAGATCCACTGGATTTTGTTCTCTGGAAACCGAAGAAAGAGGGAGAACCATCCTGGCCTTCACCATGGTGTGACGGACGTCCGGGATGGCATATTGAGTGTTCTGTTATGGCGAAAAAATACCTTGGTGATGAGATTGATATCCATGCAGGCGGAGAAGACCTGATCTTTCCTCACCATGAGAACGAGATCGCACAGAGTGAATGCTGCAACGACAAAATCTTTGCAAAATACTGGATGCACAATGCATTCTTAAATATTGATAACAGAAAAATGTCCAAGTCTCTTGGAAACTTCCGTACTGTTCGTGAGATCAGTGAACAGTATGACCTGCAGGTGCTTCGTTTCTTCATGCTGAACGCACATTACAGAAGTCCGCTGAATTTCAGCGCAGATCTGATGGAAGCTGCAAAGAATGCATTAGAACGTATCACAGATGCAGCAGCAAACTTAAAGGACAGAAAAGCAGCAGCACAGACAGAAACTGCAACAGATGCAGAGAAAGAACTGCTTGCACAGGCACAGGAATTCGTAAAGAAATTTGAAGAAGCTATGGATGATGATTTCAACACAGCAGATGCACTGGCAGCAATTTTTGAACTGGTTAAATTTGCAAATACAAATGTATCAGAGGCAAGTTCCGCAGAATTTGCAGGAGCACTTCTTGACACAATGGTGAAATTATGCGATGTACTTGGTCTGAAGGCTGTGAAAACAGAAGAAATCCTTGATAAAGAAATCGAAGACCTGATCGCAGAGCGTCAGGAAGCAAGAAAAGCAAAGAATTTCGCAAGAGCAGATGAGATCAGAGATGAGCTTCTGGCTAAGGGAATCATCCTTAAGGATACCCGCGAGGGAGTAAAATGGAAGCGAGCTTGAATAATATGAGTGAGATAAACGGGCTTAATGAAGAGAGTTTAAGTAGTTTGAAAGGTTTGCTTAATCAGGTATTTCATTTGGAGGATAAAGACTTACGCACCTATTCTCCGCTGACATTGGCGTATATCGGAGATGGCGTCTATGAACTGGTGATCCGCACGATCCTTGTAAAAAAAGGCAACTGTCCGGTAAACCAGCTTCACAGAAAAGCCAGCAGTCTGGTTAAGGCAGGAACTCAGTCTTCCATGATGGAAGTAATCGAGCCCATGCTTACAGAGGAGGAACACAGCGTTTACAGAAGAGGAAGGAATGCTCATTCTCCTACAATGGCTAAACATGCAACCATGGCAGACTACCGCAGGGCAACAGGGTTTGAAGCTCTGATGGGCTATTTATATTTAAAAGATGATTTCAGCAGGATCATAGAACTGGTCCGTGCAGGGATTGGAGAGGATAAGATATGAGTGAACAGATAGAAGGACGCAATGCGGTTCTGGAAGCGTTTCGTTCCGGCAAATGTGTAGATAAGCTTTTTATCCTGGACGGATGCCAGGACGGACCGGTCCGCACTATTGCCAGAGAGGCAAGAAAAAAAGATACGATTATTAATTATGTGGCAAAAGAACGTCTGGATCAGTTAAGCGAGACAGGCGCACATCAGGGCGTGATCGCTCAGGTGGCAGCCTATGAATATGCAAGTGTAGAAGATATTCTTGCGAAGGCAAAGGAAAAGGAGAAGATCCGTTTATCTTTATCCTGGATAATATTGAGGATCCTCATAATCTTGGTGCGATCATCCGTACAGCAAACCTTGCAGGTGCACATGGGGTGATTATTCCCAAGAGAAGAGCAGTTGGCCTGACTTCCACAGTTGCCAAGACTTCAGCAGGTGCATTAAACTATACACCTGTTGCAAAAGTTACCAATCTGGGACATACCATCGATGAACTGAAAGAACAGGGCATGTGGTTTGTATGTGCAGATATGGGCGGTGAAACCATGTACAATCTTAACCTGACAGGTCCGATCGGCGTAGTGATTGGCAATGAAGGTGAAGGTGTAAGCAGACTGATCCGTGAGAAGTGTGATTTCGTGGCATCTATTCCTATGAAGGGTGACATTGATTCCCTCAATGCATCTGTGGCAGCCGGAGTACTTGGATATGAGATTGTACGTCAGAGACTGCAGAAGAAGTAAGTTTATCTCAGACTGAGATAAAGGCTTCGTGAGGATGTGCAGCGATTATTAAGAGGAATTTTTGCAGCAGAAAATTATTCCACAATATTGTTATGCTATAAGAAGCCCTCTGGGCGAATGATAGAGATTTTCAGAAAAACGGAAGGGTTAAATTGATGAAACAGTATGACGGAATTAAAGATGAAGAATTAATTCCCGTTTCAAAAACGGGGAATCAGAAATCCTCGACTATCTGATGGAAAAATACAAGAACATGGTCCGCAAGAAAGCAAGGACCATGTTCCTGATAGCGGGGAGAACGATGACCTGATACAGGAAGGCATGATCGGACTGTTTAAGGCAGTCCGCGATTACCAGCCGGACAGGGATGCTGCATTCCAGACCTTTGCCAGTATATGTGTGGACAGACAGATCTACAACGCCATCCAGAGTTCCAACAGGCAGAAGCACCAGCCGCTGAATTCCTATATTTCCCTCAGCGAACAGGATGGGGAAAATGAAGAACATCTTGGAGATAACTGGGGAGAGAACCCGGAGTCTATCATTATTGACCAGGAGAATGTCCAGGATCTGGAGCAGGAGATAACAGCAACGTTAAGTCCAATGGAGAACCAGGTTCTTGAATATTATCTGGCAGGAAACGGATACGGAGAGATTGCCCGGATCATGGGAAAAACACCCAAATCCATAGATAATGCATTACAGCGTATCCGAACCAAGATCAGAGAGCAGTTGGAGCAATATCAAAAATAGAAAGATATCTGTATAAAACCCAAAATAAAAATCAAAAAGTTAAAAATAGGGATTGACAATACAAACAAGTTCTGATAATATATTTAAATGTGAGCGGTAAATCCGACACAATGCTGATGTGGCTCAGAGGTAGAGCACTTCCTTGGTAAGGAAGGGGTCACGGGTTCAATTCCCGTCATCAGCTTTTTTTATTGCTTAAAAATAAAAAATTTCTTGAAGCTTGGTAATTTCTAAGAACTGTTTGTACTTCCAGAATAACAAGAGATATGATATACTTACAGTGTTGTCCAACCGATACCCGGCAACGGGAGGAGGTGAACATATGGAAATAGTCATATCTTTTTTTGTGACTGTTGCGGCAGGTGTGACTTGCCATCTCATCTGCAAATGGTTAGACAGACACAACAAGGACAACAAATAGCCTGGTGGATGCTCAACCACTGAAATAAAAAGAGAAGAGCCCTCGAATGTATTAGCGGTACATCCGGGGGCTCGTTCTTTGTTCACATGGAACATAGTCATATCTTTTTTGCCTACTGGCATTATAGCATATGCAGATCATGAAATCAATATGCAACAGCACCTACTCTTTGTAGTATTAATATTCACCAATGTCGAACAGCTCGTCAAAGGTTATCTTCAGATTCGGAAACATAACCAGATGTAAATCTTCTTTATTCTGGGCTGTGACAGTCTTATAAAGATACGGATAACCAGTGCCATCTTCTTTGAAATCGAAGAGATAAATCTCTACAGATTTTTTTCTCCAGTCAACGATCCAATACTCAGAGACACCGACCTTGCAATAAATATCCATCTTTTCATGTCGATCATATTCTTCTGTGGCATTGGACAAAACTTCCATCACAAAGCGGGGAATGCCAGTGAAAGAAATGTTCTTACGGTCTCTCAGGTTACAGATGATTGATACGTCAGGAATGATTACTTTATCATCATTTTCACGCCATTCATACTGAACACCATCACTAAAGACGCGACATAAGCGGTCTTTGATTTGGCTGCCGATCTTGATAACAAAGTTATTGATAACCATAGCATGTTCTAGGTAAGTTTTACTTAAATCTTCAATTGGTAGTGCATTACTCATATTGCCGCACCTCCTTGATATGTTGATATAATTATAATATTTTGCAAGATGTTAGTCAAGGATATGAGCTGCTGAAAGAGAGTGCAGATGAAGTCTGAGAGTTACTGTTCACACACCACTGTCCCGCGAGGTGTTTTGGCATGAATATGCAAAATCCCGAGACATACAAGCCAAAATTCCATTGCCGCAGGCAATCTGGAATGAATTTTGGCTACGTTACTGTGAACGGAGTGAACAGTAACGTCTGAGAAATATAAGGCCTGTCACTGTTGTGTAAACGGTTGACAGATGGAATTTCCAATGATAATATAAATTCATTCGACATAAAAAATATTCAGTTGTATTTTTTATATATAGATGTGTGAAAAAACAGTATAAAATACGACAACAGGAGGGAAAAAGATGGAGAACGAAACAGTTTCCAAAAATTTTATTGAGAATATCATTGATAAAGATTTAGCAGAGGGTGTTTATGACACCGTGCATACGCGTTTCCCGCCGGAACCGAATGGATATCTTCATATCGGTCATGCGAAATCTATTCTTTTAAACTATGGTCTTGCACAGGAATATAACGGCAAGTTCAACATGCGTTTTGATGATACAAACCGACCAAAGAAAGAGTGAGTTGTAGAATCCATCAAGGCAGATATCAAATGGCTTGGTGCAGACTGGGAAGACAGACTGTTTTTTGCATCTGACTATTTCGGACAGATGTATGAAGCTGCTGTAAAGCTGATCCGGAAAGGCAAAGCCTATGTATGTGACCTGACAGCAGATCAGATACGTGAATATCGTGGAACTCTTACAGAGCCGGGTAAAGAAAGTCCATACAGAAACAGAAGCGTAGAAGAGAACCTGCAACTTTTTGAAGAGATGAAAGAAGGTAAATATGCAGACGGAGAGAAAGTGCTTCGTGCCAAGATCGATATGGCATCTCCGAACATGAATATGCGCGACCCGGTTATCTATCGTGTTGCTCATATGACTCACCACAGAACAGGTGATACATGGTGCATCTATCCAATGTATGATTTCGCCCATCCCATCGAGGATGCCATTGAGGGAATCACACATTCCATCTGTACTCTGGAGTTTGAGGATCACAGACCACTGTATGACTGGGTTGTAAAAGAACTGGAATATCCACAGCCACCGAAGCAGATTGAGTTTGCAAAACTGTATCTGACAAATGTAGTTACAGGTAAACGTTATATCAAGAAACTGGTAGAGGAAGGCATCGTAGACGGATGGGATGATCCGCGTCTGGTTTCCATCGCAGCACTGCGCCGCCGTGGATTTACACCGGAATCCATCAAAATGTTTGTAGAACTCTGCGGTGTATCCAAAGCAAACAGCTCTGTTGACTATGCAATGCTTGAATACTGCATCCGTGAGGACCTGAAACTGAAACGTCCGCGCCTGATGGCCGTTCTTGATCCGATTAAGCTTGTAATCGATAATTACCCGGAAGGCGAAGTAGAATATCTGGAAGCTCCGAACAATATGGAGAACGAAGAACTGGGAACCCGTAAAATACCGTTTGGCAGAGAACTCTATATTGAGAGAGAAGACTTCATGGTAGATCCGCCTAAGAAATATAAGAGAATGTTCCCAGGCACAGAGGTTCGTCTTATGAACGCATATTTTGTAACCTGTACAGGATATGAAGCTGATGAAGATGGAACTGTACGTGTTGTACACTGTACTTATGATCCTGCAACAAAGGGTGGCAATGCACCGGATGGCAGAAAAGTAAAAGGAACCATTCACTGGGTAGAAGCAAGTCAGGCAGGAAAAGCAGAAGTACGTCTCTATGAGAATATCGTAGACGAGGAGAAGGGTGTATACAACAAAGAAGATGGTTCTCTGAATGTAAATCCGAACTCTCTGACAAAGTTACCGCATATGTAGAGCCGGCACTTATGGAAGCGAAAGGCTATGACAGCTTCCAGTTCGTAAGAACAGGATTTTTCTGTGCAGATATCCATGATTCTAAAGAGGGTGCACCGG
>ENA-OQNM01000633-OQNM01000633.1-human-gut-metagenome-genome-assembly--contig:-NODE-633-length-12561-cov-6.072060_pt1 | contig 12561 bp, 9 predicted proteins | sample MGYA00242632_ERZ504886 | MGnify/ENA primary metagenome ERZ504886 (study PRJEB26092, sample SAMD00036424) | human gut metagenome | host: Homo sapiens | study: EMG produced TPA metagenomics assembly of... | reverse complement strand
AGGATTTTTTTTGGCTGAAGCTTTCCGGGTACAAATCCGTCATTATAATCAGCTAAGAACTAACATCTTACATAAGGATGAAGGATTTGAAAGAAAAAACGCATGAATTCTAAATTGGTATAAGCAGACAGTCCAGCTCATAAAACACTAGAACCTTTTTAAAAAAGGCCCTGTTCTTTTCAAAAAAGATCCGGTTCTTTTCGGAAAACGAACTTATGTTTTTCCAACCATACACTACAATAAATTATCCGCCATTATAGGATAACACGGTGATTTCTTTTCAAAACTTCCTCTATTCCAATTCAAGGGGAAATTTCACTATCTGCTCGTCAGCATTGACATCCAAACCGAATAACATACTGGCAGCCTCATCTACATAAATACCGGCAATAGGACGATCCAATACATAGGTTTTCACCACATCGCCCTCGTGGGTGGATATACGTAATATTTTACCACCCTGCTGATAGGCATCGGCCAACTTCATAATATCCTTAAATTTACGACCGTCATAAATGGTATAAATGTATTGGTCAGTCACCTGCACATCATAATAACAGATTCTCCCCGCCGGAAGTCCATACCCTTCAGGACTCACTTTAAATTGGGGTTCACCATCCCCACCCAATTCTCCTATATGCTTTTGTGAAGCCATGCTATAAATATCGAGCCTATCTCCAAACTGAGTGACAGAAACCAATATCTTCTTATCAGGACTGAATGATACAAAACTGTTCCAGCCTTGAGCCACAGCAGGCGCACTTTCTCTCAACAGTTCCGGATCGGACACAGGTATCTGCTCGGATTTACGAAGCAATTCTCCGGAAGAGAGTGAAGCCCAACTGAAACGGTTCTCACCGGAATAATCGGGGATAACAACAGTAGAGGCATCCTTCAAATCAAAATCAAGGGAACGGAACAAGCGCTTATCCAACAAAATATCCTTTTCCTGTTTGGGAGTTTTCCCCCCGGCTATACCGCTATATTGATACATCCTGCCCTTGCCGTCATCAAGCACCCACACCGTGTCCTGCCCTGCAAAACGGATATTCGCCGCATAAATGGACTCACCCGGACCTTCCCCACGCTTTCCAAAAGAAGACTGATATTGAAAATCGGGATAAGTAAATACATGATAATAGTAATCGGCATTGTGCAAATCCAATATCACCGCCTTGTCACCCTGTACACGCATACGATAGGCATACCGGAACAGAGCCGTATCAATGGGAACAATCTCCCCTTTCAGAACTTCTCCCTTCCGCACCGCTTCTTCTATGATTGACTCACTGGATACCTGCTGTTGGTGGCGTTGCCCGGTACACGCCACCAACAAAGAGAATAAAACGCATAATAGTTGTTTGTTTTTCATTTGATTTCTATATTTACTTATCTGGCACAAAGTAAACAAACTATTCATAAAAACAAGAAGAAACAACCTTAGATTTACCTTAAATCTTCATTTTAGATTCGTCATAGACATCTCTTTTTCACGAGTAGATTTTCATTTCTTCCCATTTCATCGAAGTTCAGATACTTTGCCATTTACTAAGTGCAAACATTTCAAAACAGCTCGGACAGACATACCCATAGAACAAGAAATACATCACAATAAATTCCATTTTCCACAAAATAGGTTTATATGATGAAAATCACTATCTTTGTTCTATGAATAGATTGGTTATAGTAGGATGTGGACGACTCGCTGAAATTATAACAAACGCAGTTGTCAAAGGAATGTTGCCCGACTATGAATTAGTAGGCGTATATTCGCGTACGGCATCAAAGGCCGAACACATTGCGAATAAAATGAGGCAACACGGAAAAATGTGTGCAGCCTGTCACACTTTAAAAGAACTGTTGGAATTAAAACCTGATTATCTGGTGGAATCAGCCTCGCCTGCCGCAATGAAAGAACTGGCCTTACCCACCTTGGAAAACGGAACTTCCATTATCACCCTATCCATAGGAGCTTTGGCAGACACCTCTTTTTATGAGAAAGTCAAAGAAACGGCCAAGGCAAACGATACACGGGTTTACTTGGTATCCGGGGCCACCGGAGGATTTGATGTATTAAGAACCACCTCTTTGATGGGAAATGCTACAGCTCGTTTTTTCAATGAAAAAGGACCTGATGCTTTGAAAGGCACATCGGTTTACAAGGAAGAGCTGCAACAGGAAAGACGCATTGTCTTTTCCGGCAATGCAACAGAGGCAATAAATGTTTTTCCAACCAAAGTAAATGTATCTGTCGCAGCCTCATTGGCTTCCGTAGGACCGGACAATATGCAGGTATCCATACAGTCCACCCCTGGATTTACAGGTGATACTCAAAAAGTGGAAATCAAAAATGAACAAGTACACGCAGTAGTAGAAGTGTACAGCGCCACATCAGAGATTGCAGGATGGTCTGTAGTGAACACCCTGCTCAATATCACTTCACCCATTGTATTCTGACAAATTGACCAGCACCTTCTCGCTCAGGCGGTCAAACGCCTGGCGGGTACGGCCGGTTGATACTTGCATACAACGCACATGCGGATGGGTAAGCAATGCCGTACTCCCCAATGCTCCTAATGTATCACAAAAACAAAGATTATCTTCCTCCAACCATCGGGTAAACGAAGATTCATCCCACGCAGGTGACAATCCTGTGTTAAATAGTATCTTCCTATTTCCAAGTGCCTTGAACTCCGCCTCATGCAACAAAACCGTATTCTTATTCAAGCAACAGCATACCACTTCACTCCATGTCAAAAGTTCATTCAAAGGCATAAAACGATAACCTTTCGCACCGGCTTCTTTTTTTTCACTACGGGCATAATAAGCTATATCCGCACCAAAAAACTTCATTGCATCCGCTATCATACCACCAGATTTTCCTAAGCCTACAATACCCACTTTCAAGCCGGTAATCTCCCGGGGAATCCCTTCCCACGGCTTCTGACCGAATCCATGAAGACAACGCACCAGTTCGCTGACTACATATTCTATTACCCCTTCATCACCATAGTCACGAATACCTGTCACCGTAATACCGCGTTCATTAGCATAACGGATATCCACATTCGCACTTTCGGGAGAGTATAGTGAACAACACATACCGATATACCGGACATTCGGACATCTCTCTAAAATATACCGGTTTATTTGTGATGTATAACTTAACAATACAGCATCCGCATCTCCGATCCGAGCAATAATCTCATTATCCCCCGCCGGAATATCAGAGTACATAACAACCTCATCTGCAAAAGAATATAACGCTTTTTCTGCTGACAGAACCAGACTGACAGGTTCTATTGCTACAAGTTTCTGAAACATAGTATTTTTAATTTGACTGGTAAAGATAGTAAAAAATGCGGCAAAGAGACTTTTTTCATCCAAGATTGTTTATTTTTGCATCCAAAACGAAAAAATTAAAAGAATAATGGGAGCAGGAAAATGGATTGGTGGTATTCTGGGATTCATGACTATGGGACCACTGGGAGCTTTGGCCGGATTTGCCTTAGGCTCATTGCTGGATGGAAACAACGGACTTTTTGGCAATACATACGAAAAAGGACAGGCGGAAGCCGGAAACTATGACGAAGGCCAGCGGAATAGCTTTTTATTCTCCATGTTGGTTATGGCGTCTTACATCATCCGTGCAGACGGACGCATCATGCACAGCGAAATGGAATATGTACGCCAATTCTTAAGAATGAATTTCGGCGAAGAGGCAGTCATCCAAGGAGAACAGATTTTGCTGAATCTTTTTGAACAGCGCAAACAGATGGAGCGTCAAAACCCGATGGCATTTAAAAATACCATCCATGAATGTGGTGCACAGATTGCCGCGAACCTGCCTTACGAACAACGGCTGCAATTGTTGGACTTTCTGGTAAACATAGCCAAAAGTGACGGAAGCGTATGCTCTGAGGAAATAGCAGCATTAAAAGAAGTGGCACAATGCATGGAACTGTCGCCCAAAGAAGTGGAATCCATGCTGAACTTAAGCGGAAACTCATTGGAAGAAGCTTACAAAGTACTTGAAATTGACCCGTCCGCCACCAATGAGGAAGTACGTACAGCTTATCGCCGTCTGGCATTAAAACATCACCCTGACCGTGTTGCTACATTGGGTGAAGATGTGAAAAAAGCGGCAGAAGAGAAGTTCCAACAAATTAATAACGCTAAAGAACGAATTTATAAAGCCAGAGGAATAAAGTAAAAAAGAATATTTCGTGAAAACAAGAAGGAGGTGTGTCCATCCCTTAGGGATTTTTGACCACCTCCAACAACAAATTAAAACTCACTGGTAAAATGGAACTTAATATGCTTGAAGTCCATTTGTGCCATTTGAAGTACATAATTGCTATCAGCCAAGAATACATCCCTTCCTTCACGATCCTTGGCCATATACTGATATTTACGTTTTTTGAAAGCTTCCAGTTCTTCCGGGTCATCACTTTCCACCCAACATGCCTTGTATAGGCTGATAGGCTCCCATCGGCATTTTGCATTATATTCATTTTCCAGACGATACTGGATCACTTCAAACTGCAACTGCCCTACCGTACCGATAATCTTACGTCCATTAAACTGATTGATAAATAACTGTGCCACACCCTCATCCATCAACTGGTCAATACCTTTAGCCAATTGTTTCTGTTTCATAGGGTCAGCATTCTCAATGTATTTAAACATCTCGGGCGAAAAACTGGGAATTCCACGGAAATGAAGTTTCTCACCTTCAGTCAGCGTATCACCGATCTTGAACGTTCCGTTATCCGGCAAACCGATGATATCTCCCGCCCAAGCCTCGTCTACTGTTGTTTTACGCTGTGCCATAAACTGAGTGGGAGAAGAGAAACGCATCGTCTTGTCATGACGTACATGATAATAAGGAGTATTACGGGAAAATTTGCCCGAACAAATTTTACAAAATGCAATACATGAACGATGATTAGGATCGATATTAGCTGTGATCTTAAAGACAAATCCGGTAAATTTCGGTTCATCGGGTTCCACCTCACGTTCTTCTGTCTTGGTAGGACGGGGGCTCGGAGCAATTTCCACAAATGTATCCAGCAGTTCCTGTACACCGAAGTTATTCAATGCCGACCCGAAAAATACAGGAGCCATCTCGCCTTTCAGGTACTCCTCCACATTGAATTCAGGATAAACACCGTCAACCAGTTCCAGTTCTCCGCGCAATTTTTCAGCCAAAGGAGCACCGATCTGGTTGTCTAGTTCTTCCGTATTGATATCAACCTCCACTTTTTCTGTTACCACCTGTTTGGAAGGTTGGAAAAGATTCAGTTTATGTTCATAAAGGTTATACACACCTTTGAAACGGGGACCGCTTTCAATAGGCCACGTCAGAGGACGTACATTGATAATGAGTTCCTCCTCCAGTTCATCCAACAAATCAAACGGATCTTTCGCCTCACGGTCCATCTTGTTGACAAATATGATTACCGGGGTATTACGCATACGGCATACTTCCATCAGCTTACGTGTCTGCGTTTCCACACCTTTCGCACCATCCACCACAATAATGACACTATCTACGGCTGTCAAAGTACGATAAGTATCCTCGGCAAAGTCCTGATGGCCCGGAGTATCCAGAATATTGATTTTATAATCATTGTAATCAAACTCCATCACAGAAGTGGTCACAGAAATACCACGCTGCTTTTCAATGTCCATCCAGTCGGATGTGGCGGTCTTCTTTATCTTATTACTCTTTACGGCTCCGGCCACCTGTATCTGTCCGCCAAAAAGTAACAATTTTTCAGTTAGAGAGGTCTTACCGGCATCCGGATGCGCTATAATCGCAAACGTCCGTCTTCTTTCTATTTCACTATTCATATTTTATTATGCATTTAATTCTTTGATACATGCTTCCAGACTCTCTTCCCAATGAGGAATCTCAATGTTATAAGTAGTTTTAATCTTGGTCTTGTCCAATACGGAATAATGGGGACGGGGAGCCTTTGCCGGATATTCATTTGTATGCAGGGGACTGACCTTACAGGTCGTGATACCGGCAATACGATGGATAGCCTTGGTAAAATCATACCAGGAACATACTCCTTCATCACTGAAATGATAAACTCCCGGAACCACTCCCTTATAAATGGCTGTAAAGATAGCACGTGCCAGATCACGGGCATATGTCGGTGTACCAATCTGATCAAAGACCACACCCAAAGTTTCCTTTTCCTTTCCCAGACGGAGCATCGTTTTTACAAAATTATTCCCAAAAGTGGAATAAAGCCATGCGGTACGGATAATCATTGTTTTTTTGCAATACTCCAATGCATTCGTTTCACCGGCCAGCTTGGTCTTGCCGTAAACAGAATTGGGACAAGGAACATCCCCCTCATTATAAGGAAGATGTTTCGTGCCATCGAACACATAATCCGTTGATATCTGAATAAACTCACCCCAGTTGGCTTCAGCCGCCTTCGCCAGATAGCTCACTGCGTTCTTATTCAGCTTGGTGCATAACTCTATATCATCCTCTGCCTTATCTACCGCCGTATAGGCCGCACAGTTCACTATGACATGAATATTATTCTCTTTTACGAAAGTCATCACCGCCTGCTCATCACAAATGTCCAATTCGGCTACATCCGTAAAAAAACAAGTGTATTCCTTGTATTCAGCCGATAGCACACGCATTTCATTTCCTAATTGACCGTTGGCACCAGTCACCAATATATTCTTCATTTCTATTTCATTTATTAGAATTCCAATTCTCCTTTTTTATCCTCTATATAGTAGTTTGACAACATAGCCAGCAATGTCGAGATTGCTTCTTGTGCCTTTCTTGTTTCCTCACTGATTTCTTTCTTTTGCAATTTCAACAATAAGATACCATAAAGCGCCTCAAAACAAGTTTCCAGTTCAGGCTCCTCTTTATCCGCACCTTTAGCGCGTAACTCTACAATATAAGGCAATACTTTATAATAAGCAGAATTATAATAAGGAAACTTAGGGGAACGCAATAACTGCAAATGAAGGTCGGTAAGCCAAGTTATAATGTTTTTATTAATCTGCAAATGGCCTTTTTCCATAATCCCTTCATGACGCATCATCTCAATCAAATCCATATACCACTGGGTGAGTTCCGCTTTCTGCTCTTCCGTTAACGGATAAGGAGCTATGATGGTGCTTTTTATCTTTTCCATATCACAGCCGTTGGCACGGATTAAATCCTCTATCTGCCACATATATATAAGATACTCGGCTATATTCTTTTCTTTTAACTGCCTGGAAACGAACATACTTTTTAAATTAAAATTGATAATTAAAAAATTAAAAAACCAACGTATGATACACAAGATATGTTTCTTTGTCAGTACATCGTTTTTCCTAAAATAGTATAAATGAAACCTGCGACTGAAATCAGCATCACTACAATACCAATCACACGGTTCAAAATCCAAATGCCGCGTAAATTAAAACGGGTGCGTACTTTATTGACAAAATACGTAATTCCGAACCACCAGAGAAGAGCCCCCAATACAATAGCCAAATACCCCACCAGTTGAAAGCCTATGGGACTGCCCGGCATCACAAAGAAAAACGGGCAAACAAACCTATAAACAGGAATATAATGAGGGGGTTGGAGAGAGTCACAAAAAAAGCAGTAACAAAATTATGAAGATAACTGCCCGGGGTAGAAGATACAGGACGGATAGACTGGACAGGATTACTACGGAAAGTATAAATACCGAAAAAGAACAGCATGATACTGCCGATAATTTGTAACAAAACTTGGTTCTTTGCCAAGAAATCATCCATAAAACTCATGCCATAACCTGTAATCAAGGCATAGCCTATATCACTAAGGGCAGCTCCCAGACCGGTAACAAATCCATACCATCGTCCCTTGTTCAGTGTGCGCTGTATACAAAGTACCCCAACAGGACCTAACGGCGCAGAAACCACTACACCGACGATAAGCCCTTTCACCAATAAATCGAGTATGGTTACTTGTTCTATCCAATTCATGCTGCAAAGATGCTACTTTTTTACGAAAGTACCTATATTTACGCTCAAAATTCTTTCATACCCCGTCTCTTTTATATAACTTTGCACCTTATTAATAGACCCTTGATATTAGAACTAGTTTTCAATTAACAAAACAACTATAAAAGTGCTATGATTCTATTTTTCAGAACACCCACTAAAAGTGTAATAGCAACAGAAGTCAGCCAGGAACTGGCTTCTGAGGATATTCAGAAATTAAGCTGGCTTTATGGTGAAGCCACTGTAGAGAACGAAGAGAACCTGAAAGGTTGCTTCATCGGACCGCGTCGGGAAATGATTACTCCCTGGAGTACAAATGCTGTAGAAATCACTCAGAACATGGGTCTTACAGGTGTCTTACGCATTGAGGAATATTTCCCTGTAAAAGACGAAAACGCCGAGTACGATCCTATGCTGCAACGTATGTATAAGGGATTGAACCAGGAGATTTTCACAGTCAACATCAAACCCCAGCCGATTGTTCACATCGAGAACCTCGAAGAATACAATGAAAAAGAAGGTCTGGCACTTTCCCGTGAGGAAATGGACTATTTGCTGAAGGTTGAAAAAGATTTGGGACGTAAATTAACCGATTCCGAAGTATTCGGCTTCGCACAGATCAATTCCGAGCATTGCCGCCATAAGATATTCGGCGGAACATTCATTATTGATGGTCAGGAAATGGAGTCTTCCTTGTTCCAGATGATCAAGAAAACGACTGCTGAAAATCCCAACAAGATTATTTCCGCTTATAAAGATAATGTAGCATTTGCCGAAGGACCGATAGTAGAGCAATTCTCTCCGGCCGATCATTCCACTTCCGATTATTTCATTATCAAAGATATCAAGACTGTTATCTCACTGAAAGCCGAAACACATAACTTCCCGACAACCGTAGAACCATTCAACGGTGCATCTACCGGTACCGGTGGTGAGATCCGTGACCGTATGGGCGGTGGCAAGGGCTCATGGCCCATTGCTGGTACTGCCGTTTATATGACCTCTTATCCCCGTACTGATGAGGGACGCGAATGGGAAGACATCCTTCCTGTCCGCCAATGGTTATACCAGACTCCGGAACAGATATTAATCAAGGCTTCCAACGGTGCTTCCGATTTCGGTAACAAATTCGGTCAACCGCTGATTTGTGGTTCTGTACTGACATTCGAGCACCAGGAAAACGGCGAGAAGTATGCATACGACAAAGTGATTATGCTGGCAGGAGGAGTAGGTTACGGTACTCAGCGCGACTGTCTGAAAGGACATCCCGAAAAAGGAAATAAAGTCGTTGTAATGGGTGGTGATAACTATCGCATCGGCTTGGGTGGAGGTTCGGTCTCTTCTGTTGAGACAGGCCGGTACTCATCGGGAATCGAACTAAACGCCGTTCAACGTGCCAATGCGGAAATGCAAAAACGTGCCTATAATGTAGTCCGTGCATTGTGTGAAGAAGATAACAACCCGATTGTTTCCATTCACGACCACGGTTCGGCCGGCCACGTGAATTGTTTATCCGAACTGGTAGAAGAAAACGGTGGATTAATTCATATGGACAAACTACCTATCGGTGACCAGACTTTGTCTGCCAAAGAAATTATCGCCAACGAATCTCAGGAACGTATGGGATTGCTGATTGACGAGTCGGCTATTGAACATGTACAAAAAATTGCTGATCGCGAACGTGCGCCGATGTATACCGTAGGTGAAACAACCGGAGACGCCCGCTTTGCCTTTGAACAGGCCGATGGGGTACGTCCGTTCGATCTGGCAGTAGATCAGATGTTCGGTTCTTCTCCGAAAACCTACATGGTTGACAAGACCGTAGAGCGCCATTATGAAAATGTTTCATACGAAACTTCCAAATTAAATGAATATATCCGCCGCGTACTTCAGCTGGAAGCTGTTGCTTGCAAAGATTGGTTAACCAATAAAGTAGACCGTTCCGTAACCGGTAAAATCGCTCGCCAACAATGTCAAGGTGAAATTCAGTTGCCTCTGAGCGATTGTGGTGTAGTAGCTCTCGACTATCGTGGAGAAAAAGGTATAGCAACTTCTCTAGGCCATGCTCCCCAAGCCGCCTTAGCCAATCCGGCCGCAGGCTCTGTTTTGTCGGTAGCCGAAGCACTGACTAATATTGTATGGGCTCCGATGGCGGAAGGATTGGACAGCATTTCCTTGTCTGCCAACTGGATGTGGCCATGCCGCGCACAGGAAGGTGAAGACGCCCGCCTGTACACTGCCGTAAAAGCCCTTTCCGATTTCTGCTGCTCATTGCAAATCAATGTACCGACCGGAAAAGATTCTTTGTCTATGACTCAGAAATATCCTAACGGTGAAAAGATCATCAGTCCGGGAACTGTCATCGTTTCTGCCGGCGGTGAAGTTTCGGATGTGAAGAAAGTGGTTTCTCCTGTATTGGTAAATGATGAAAAGAGCACTATCTACCATATTGATTTCAGTTTTGACAAGTTACGTCTGGGAGGTTCTGCTTTTGCACAATCATTGAACAAAGTAGGTGACGATGTACCGACTGTACAAAATCCTGAATATTTCCGCGACGCATTCCTGGCTGTACAAGAATTAGTAAATAAAGGTCTGATTATGGCCGGTCACGATATTTCTGCCGGTGGTCTTATTACTACACTGCTTGAAATGTGCTTCTCGAATATGGAAGGTGGTATGGAAATCAGCCTGAACAAGATTAAGGAAGATGACATTATCAAGATATTGTTCGCCGAAAATCCGGGTATTGTTATCCAGGTAAAAGATAAGCACAAAGAAGAAGTGAAAAAGATCTTGGAAGACGCAGGCATAGGCTACGTAAAATTAGGTAAACCGACTGAAGAACGGCATATCCTGGTAGAAAAGGGAGATGCGACTTACCAGTTCGGCATAGACTATCTGCGCGATGTATGGTATTCTACCTCTTACTTGCTAGACCGCAAACAGAGCATGAACGGCTGCGCCAAAAAACGTTTCGAGAACTACAAGAAACAACCTTTGGAATTTGTATTCGACAAATCATTCACCGGCAAACTTTCACAATTCGGCCTTAACCCCGACCGTCGTACTCCGACAGGTATCAAAGCGGCTATTATCCGTGAAAAAGGAACCAATGGCGAACGCGAAATGGCCTACATGCTCTATTTGGCAGGATTTGATGTGAAGGATGTAACAATGACCGATCTGGTCAGCGGACGTGAGACATTAGAGGACATCAATTTCATCGTATTCTGCGGTGGGTTCTCTAATTCGGACGTTTTAGGCTCTGCCAAAGGATGGGCCGGAGCTTTCTTGTTCAATCCCAAAGCCAAAGCTGCATTGGATAACTTCTATGCACGCAAAGATACATTGTCATTGGGCGTATGTAACGGATGCCAGCTGATGATAGAATTAAACCTGATTAACCCAGACTTCACCAAGAAAGCGAAAATGCTGCACAATGATTCACATAAATTCGAATCCAAGTTTGTAGGTGTTACTATTCCTATGAATAGAAGCGTCATGTTCGGTTCGTTAAGCGGAAGCAAGCTTGGCATCTGGGTAGCCCATGGAGAAGGTAAATTCTCATTGCCATATCATGAAGATAAATACAATGTTGTATTGAAATACTCATACGATGAGTATCCCGGCAATCCGAACGGTTCAGATTACAGCGTAGCCGGTCTGGCCAGTCCTGACGGTCGCCATTTGGCCATGATGCCTCATCTGGAACGCTCTTGTTTCCCATGGCAAAATGCTTATTATCCGGCTGATAGAATAAAGAACGATCAGATTACTCCATGGATGGAAGCATTTGTCAATGCTAGAAAATGGATTGAGATGAACAAAAATAAAAACGATTTGTTATATTTAACTAAAAAGCGGTGAGTCATACTGATTTACCGCTTTTTTTGTATATAACAGATTTTGATATGTTAAGGGAAATTACGAACTTTGTAAGGATTTTGCCTCCTAATAATATGAGAAGAATTCTTTTACTTATATGCCTTTTTGTTATTTTGGTAACACCTGCCGTTGCTCAACTATACCAGTATCTGGATACTCAGAAAGGTTTGAGCAGCCGTAGAGTTTTATCTATACGAAAAGATAAAAAGGGCTATATGTGGTTTCTCACTCACGAAGGAATAGACAGGTACAACGGAAAACAATACACACACTATAGCTTAACAGCCAACGGAAAACTATTGAACTTTTTTCCTAACTTGAACACTTTGCAAACAGATACGGCAGGAGTGGTTTGGGAGATAGGAAAAACCGGTCATCTATTCAGATACAATTCCTTACAAGATAAATTTGAACTAGTTTGCGATTTTGCCAGTAAGGACAAAAGCAACAGCGGACTGCCGCTCACCGCTTCATTTCTTGACTCCAAAGACAACAATATATTGCTTTGCACTAAAAACAAACAATATCTTTTCGACATAGATACCCATGAACTTATTCAACTGGAAAGTCCTATCAAGGAAGAAATCACATATATTGCAAAATCTACGAACAACCAATATTTTCTGGCATCCAGCCACAAGATTTACT
>ENA-OQNM01000632-OQNM01000632.1-human-gut-metagenome-genome-assembly--contig:-NODE-632-length-12568-cov-3.412909_pt1 | contig 12568 bp, 9 predicted proteins | sample MGYA00242632_ERZ504886 | MGnify/ENA primary metagenome ERZ504886 (study PRJEB26092, sample SAMD00036424) | human gut metagenome | host: Homo sapiens | study: EMG produced TPA metagenomics assembly of... | reverse complement strand
TGCGGCACGGCATCTGCGTTGCCAAAATGCTCGATAAGACATCCAGTATTATCTGCGCTTTTGGCTTAGCATCTGCCGCACCTCGCTCGCCGTATCGGCACTTAGAATTATGCGGTATTGCCTTAATTATACCACCATTTCCTACCGCGTCAATGGGTTGCAATGCGCCGTGCCGGATCCCTCGCCGAGCATCAGCTTTTCATAAAGGCGATGATGTCCCTTGCCATCACATCCGGGTGGCCAATGATGTCGCCGTGGCCGTACCCGACAAAGGGGTGGTCCTGCGCGTTGGGGTAGGCGCGTTTTAATTTCTGCATCGCTTTTTTCATGTTCGGCTCGTTGGAACCGTACCAGATGGCCCCCTTTACTTCCGGGTCAGGGGCAAAAGTGTCGATCACATGGTACTGCTTTTCCAGCAGCGGAATCACCGCTTCAAACTGGCGCCAGCTCATCATGTTGCCGGGCAGCAGCATAATTTTGCGGCTGTTTTGTTTGCCAAATTCCTGTACTTCCATATAAACGCTCCCTCCTCAGACACCTGCGTTATTTTTGACTAACTCCTATCTCCATCATACCAGAACCCGCCTCAAAAATCCACAAAAAAGAACCTGGGAAGTTTGTTCTTCCCAGGTTCTCTGTTGCATTATTTATCGCGTTCTCAGTCTTTGTCGCGGTCGCGGCGGTCCGGCTTTTTGGTTTCCGGCTCCGGCGGGCGGCTTACCAGGCGTACTTCCTGCACGCGGCGGTTGGTGGCACGGGTCACGGTACCGTCAAAGCTACCCCACACAAAATGGTCACCCACTTTGGGCAGGCGGCTGAGTTTTTCCTGCACCAGGCCGCCGATGGCCACCGCGTCGATTTCCTCTTTATCGCGGATATCCAGCTCCTCGGCCACATCGTCCACGCTGGCACCGCCGGCAATCAGCCAGCTGCCATCGCTCTGCTGGCGGATATCCTCCACCACTTCATCATGTTCATCCCAGATCTCGCCAACCAGCTCTTCCAGGATATCCTCCAGCGTGATGATGCCCGCAGTGCCGCCGTATTCATCCACCACAACTGCCATATGGTGCTTGCTTTCCCGCAAAGTGCGCAGCAAAGCGGAGATGGGGGTCACGCTGGTTGTGTACAGCGTGGGGCCGATCAGGCTTTCCAGCTTGACATCTTCATCGCCCTTGCGCATGGCGGCAAAACAGTCTTTTTCATGTACCACGCCAATGATGTTATCAATGGTTTCGTGGTATACCGGCAGGCGGGAATAGCCGCTGTCGGCAAAAGTTTCGGTCACTTCGTCCATGGGGGTATCATCCGCCACGGCGATCACATCCACGCGCGGGGTCAGAACGTCCTGGGCTTCCACATCGTCAAATTCAATGGCGCTGCGGATCAGCTCGCTTTCGCGGTTGGTCAGCTCACCGTCTTTTTCGGCTTCGCTCACCATGGTTACCAACTCACCTTCGGTAATGGTGTCCTTTTCGTCGGTATAAAAGCGGCTGGCCAAAAAGCTTTTCCACTTGCCAAAAATAAAGTTCAGCGGCCCAAATACCGCCACAAGGGCACCAAGCGCCGGCGCAAAGGCCATTGCAATGGATTCCGGCATTTCCTTCGCCATGCTTTTGGGGGTGATTTCGCCAAACGTCAAAACCAGTAAGGTCATGACAATGGTGGAAGCCGTGGGGCCGTAAGCATTGCCCAACAACCGGCTGAACAGCACCGTTGCAAGCGAAGACGCACCGATGTTTACAATGTTGTTGCCGATCAGAATGGTGCTCAGCAGGCTGTCATACCGTTCAGCCAGGGCCAGAACCTTGGCTGCCTGCTTATCGCCATCCTCCGCGCGGCTTTTTAAGCGGATCATGTTCAGCGAGGAATATGCTGTTTCCGATGCCGAAAAAAAGCCCGACAACATGATCAAAACGATCAGTGCGGTGATCATAAATATACTACTGCCATCGTCCATCGGAGAACCATCAACTCTTTCTTTTGTTTTTTGGCTGCCTGTGCGGCAGCGTTATCAGTATTGTATGCAGGGTATACTACACACATTATAGGTTATTATAGCATACTGTCTCCAAAAGCGCAAACACTGCAAAGGCTTTTTGCACAAAACAGTCGTTTCAGCCAAAATGTGTGCCTATTTGGCCGCCCGCTTTGCTATACCTGCATACAAAAAGGCCCCCGCCTTACAGCAGAGGGCTTTTGCACACAATACCGAAAATTATTCCTATGGCAACACCGCATAATTCCCGCCTTACGGCTTAAGCACCGCTCCGGCGGCTGCGGCACGGCATCTGCGTTGCCAAAATGCTCGATAATACACAAAGTATTATCTGCGCTTTTGGCTTAGCAGCTGCCGCACCTCGCTCGCCGTATCGGCACTTAGAATTATGCGGTATTGCCCTAAACACAGTATAAGAAGAAACGGAGTGCCAGCCCCATGCCAAACCTGACGGACCTTTCCACCATTCGTGATGTGTGCGCACGGCACGACTTTGCACTTTCCAAGGGGTTCGGCCAAAACTTTATCATCAACCCCGGCATCTGCCCCCGCATTGCGGAAGCCGCTGGCATTGGCCCCGGCTGGGGTGCGCTGGAAGTCGGCCCCGGCATCGGTGTGCTGACAGAACAGCTGTGCAAACGCGCGGATAAGGTAGTTTCGATCGAAGTGGACAAGCGCCTGCCGCCGATCCTGGCCGAGACAATGGCCGAGTACGAGAACTTTAAGCTGGTGCTGGAAGATGTGCTGAAAGTGAACTTGCGCACCCTACTGGCGGAAGAATTTGGTGATAAGCCCGTTGCCGTCTGCGCCAATCTGCCGTATTACATCACCAGCCCCATTCTGATGCGCTTATTGGAAGAAAAACTGCCCATCCGCAACATTACCGTCATGGTGCAGAAAGAGGCTGCACAGCGCCTGTGTGCCGCCCCTGGCACGCGTGAGGCGGGGGCAATCAGCTATGCGGTGGCTTATTACGCCAAACCCAAGCTGCTGTTTACTGTGCAGCCGGGTAGCTTTTACCCTGCCCCCAAAGTGACCAGCGCGGTCATCCAGCTGGATGTCCACACCACACCGCCTGTTACCCCGCCCAACGGGGACGAAGCCGGGCTGTTCCGCCTGATCCGGGCAGCATTTTCTCAGCGGCGCAAGACCGCGGCCAATGCCGTGGCGAACGGCCTGGGCATTTCCAAAGCTAAAGTGAACGCTGCATTGCAGGCCGCCGGGTTGGATATCCGCCTGCGCCCGGAGCAGCTGACGCTGGAAGATTACTGCGCGCTGCAGGCCGCCCTGGCCGCGGCAGAATAAGCGCCGTTCGGAGCGCTACTGCCCCATAATTCGGCATTGACAAGGTGCCGCAACATGTGCTAGAATACTTAGGTATTCCCAAGGTATATCTGAAAACAAAGAAAATGACGGATATTTCGCAAACACAAGCAGGATTTAAGGCTCTTTAACGCAAAATCCGGCTACGTTTGTAGAAATAGACGATATGTTCAACTTTTCAGATACAACCTAAGGATTTCTTAGCCGTGCTGGCGTAGCTCAATTGGCAGAGCAGCTGATTTGTAATCAGCAGGTTGCAGGTTCGATTCCTGTCGCCAGCTCCAAAATATCCCGGCAGTTTTATAACTGCCGGGATATTTTTGTATCAATCCTATATTTTGTAGCACAAAAAGGTAAAAAGTACCCCCGGCACAGGGTCAGCCCTGAGCCGGGGGCGGTATATTCAGGAAAATGAGATGGACTGAATGGCAAATACGAGAAGCAGATCTTAGCCCATATTGAGCAAGTTGCTCTTCATAGTTTTCAGCTCTTTTTCCAACTGGTCTTTTCTTTGGTGTATGCCTGGTAGTCCTGCATCTGCTCCATCACGGCGGGGTCGCTGGCAGTCAGGTAGCCGCTGGTCATGGAGGTGGTGGTGCTGAACTTTTTCTGCTGGCCGTTAAAGTCGATCACCAGGAACTGATCCGTAGAGGGCAGTACCTTGCCCACGCCGAACATTTTGTGGGTTACTTCGCAGCCGGTCAGGTCGGGCAGGGCAGTGGGGCTTGCCAGCAGCTCCTGCAATTTCTGCTCCTTTTCGGCGATCTGCATGCACAGGTTGGCGCGCTCGGCTTTCTGTTTCACGGCCTTGGTGCGTTCTTTGGCGGTTGCCGTGCGGGAAAAGCCCTTGGGGTAATAGCCGTTTACATAGGCGCTGTGCATGATATCATACACCAGCAGATGCAGCTGGTCATTGATGCCGTGCATGGTGTTTTTCAGCCGCTCGGTGTGCAGGCGGGTCAGCTCATCGTATTTGGGCAGCTCGTTCAGCAGGTCATCGCACATGGCGTAATATTGGGTCAGGTTAAAGGCCGCGCCGGTGCCAAAGTCTTCGTCATAGCCGAAATAGGCGGCCCAGGCTTTGGCTTCGGCGGGAACAAAGAAGTAGTTATCCTCCGGCTCCAGCAGGCTCAGGTACAGCGCGGCGCTGCCGGCCGTCTGAGTGAACTTGGCCATGCGCGGCAGGCAACGGCGGAAACGGCCGTTGACCTGGTCGGCAAACATTTCCACGCGGCCCTGGCGTTTTTTCAGGTCACCGTCATCATCATTGAACAGCCAGCGAAAACACTCGCGCACAAGCTCAACTTCCGTGGGGTGCATCATCAGGGCCTGCATGCCGCCAATGGGCTGCAGGGCGGGCGTGTCCATCACGGCACGGGCCTGCTGTGTGGCCTGGGCAAACATGGCAGGAAAATCCACCGCGTCGATATCCCAGTTTGTGCCAAAGCAGTTGATGGCTTCCCAAACGCCATTTTCTGCGGTTTCGCCATCGGTCAGGCTGCGGATATACGGGGCAAGGATCGTGTTCAAAGTTTCAGTGTTCAAGCTCAAAACGTGATACCCTCCAATGAATTACAATGAATTGCCGCCGCCCGCCGCAAAGGTTTTTATTGGGCGACAACCTTTTTATTATACGAAAAAATCAGGGCTTTCGTCAAGGCATTGCGGAGCAAAAAGGATGAAAAAAGGCACCGGCGGTGAAAGCAGGTACACCGCCGGTGCCGAAAAATAAAACAGGGATAAGTGAGATATAGACAGGGGAGAACGCCGCCTTGCAAAAGGCAGGCCGCCGAATGGCTCAGGTATGGAAAACGCCAATGGTGGGGTTGATAAAATCAACGATGAGCAAAAACGAGATGACAGCCAGCATGCCGATCAGGCAAGAAAAACATGCGGCGCAGCCAGCGGTTTTTATCGGTAAGGATATCCCGGTACTGCTTGTCTTTGTTCTCAAGCTCCCGCATGTACTGCTGACGGGTGGCGTCCAGAGTTTTGGCATAATAGTTCTGCATGGAAAGCAGCAGCTGCATCACGTTGGAATCCAGCAACTGGCCGTTTTCGCTCTCCAACTTTTGTAGGCCGGTGATCGCATCCAGCGAGCCATCCATGGCGGCAACGATCGCGGCGACATCACGGAAGCTGGGATTCTCGGTCTGGCCGCTCAAAATGCGGTTTACGGTGCTGAGGGGCACCCCGCTTGCACTGGAGATTTGCTGCAGGGTCAGGTTTTGTTCGGATTTCATATTTTTCAACGTTTCCACAATAGATTCTTGCATAAACCTCCTCCATTTCCCAAATCTGGGAAAGCCTAAAAGGGCGTTTCTCAGATTTGATAGTTTACAATTCCGGCAGCCTCTGCTACAATTCACATAATGTTTCCATAAGGCGATGGGAAAACAGGAAAGACCCCACCGCTGCCAGGGGCAACGTGATCCCCGGCAGGAAGCATCCCGAAACTGTGCCGCAAAACATGCCACTATTTAATATGACTTTATAATTGTCAAGAATTGTAAGAACTGTTAAAAAATGGATGTCTGCGGTATGGTGGGGAAACTGTTTGGGCTGTGGAAGGGGGCCGAGAACGATTTACCAGTATCTTGCGGTGGAACAAACCCTGTTCAGCTGTGAACTTGGCCGCTATACTGCTTTTGGAATTGCGGCCCAAAAGCGGGCACCGGATGGCTGGCGGCAGATTGCATTTGTCCCAGATATTTGCACCAATGCCCAACAGGCACAGCGCCTGGCGCAGCTGTGCACACAGGGGCAGCTGGAACCCATCCATTTGATGGATGTAATTGAAGATTTTGTGGCAGACCCTTGTTCCTGGCCATAGAGGGCCTGGCTTGCCGCAGAAATGTTAAAATCCCCCGGATCGTATAGAATCCGAGGGATTACGTTTTTATTTTGGGCGACTGATTCGTTTGGAGAAGGGGATGCCTTTGGGGCAAAACGGACCGCAGGGACGGCTCTCAGGTGGAGATGGCCGACCTGCAAAGCACTTTGGGCTATTCTCCCAAAGCCGTAACAGCTTGTCCGGGGCATCAAGAAGGTCGCCCACTGCAAATATTACAGCAGCTGCACACCAGCGCGCTCGCACACGGCTTTGGTCTCGGCATCCCACAGGCTGACCTGCACTTCGCCGATGTGGGCCTTGCCCAGCAGCAACATGCACAGGCGGCTCTGGCCAATGCCGCCGCCCATCGTCAGGGGCAGCTTGCCTTCCAGCAGCATTTTGTGGAACGGCAGTTCCGCACGCTCCGGGCAGCCTGCGGCTTCCAGCTGGCGGGTCATGGCGGCCGGGTCCACACGGATGCCCATGCTGGAAAGCTCCAGTGCACAGCCCAGCGCTTTGTGCCAGAACAGAATATCGCAGTTCAGCGTCCAGTCATCATAGTCAGGGGCACGGCCATCGTGGCGGATGCCGCTTTTCAGCTGGCCGCCGATCTGCATGATGCAGACGGTGCCATGGGCGCGGGTAAAGGCGTTTTCGCGCTCTTTGGGGGTCAGGTCGGGGTACAGGTCTTCCAGCTCCTGGGTGGTGATAAAGGTCGGCTCACGGGTCAGGCGGATGGCTTTCAGCTCCGGGAACTTCCAGCGCAGCTCGTCCGCAGTGGAGCAAACGGCATCCACAATATCGCGCACGGTTTCCTGCAAAAAGGGCAGGGTGCGGTCCTTCGCGGTGATGACCTTCTCCCAGTCCCACTGGTCTACATAAATGCTGTGCAGGTTGTCAAGCTCTTCGTCGCGGCGGATGGCGTTCATGTCGGTCACAAGGCCCTGGCCGGGGCGGAACCCATACTCAGCAAGGGCATAGCGCTTCCATTTGGCCAGGCTGTGCACAACTTCAGCGCGCTCATCCAGGCAGGGTACATCAAAGCTGACGGGGCGCTCCACGCCGTTCAGATCATCGTTCAGGCCGCTGCCGTTCAAAACAAACAGCGGGGCGGTAACGCGCTTCAGGTGCAGGGCGGCACACAGCTTTTCCTGAAAGATGGTTTTAATGATGCCGATGGCCCGCTGGGTATCGTACAGGCCCAAAAGATCATGATAGTTTTTGGGAATGGACGTTTTGGACATAAATATTCCTCTTTTCCTCTCTACTTGCAGGGCAGCGTATGACTGCACCTTGAGCCGGAACGCCAGGCTGTGACAAATTCCGGCAAATTACACCGCATTTATTATAATCCCTGCGTCCGTCTGCGTCAAACAAAATTCGCCGATGACGTACAGGATATACAGCAAAACTAAACATAACGGCCCGCACTGCATTTGCAGCCGGGCCATTTGATATTTAGGGCAATACCGCATAATTCTAAGTGCCGATACGGCGAGCGAGGTGCGGCAGATGCTAAGCCAAAAGCGCAGATAATACTTTGTGTATTATCGAGTATTTTGGCAACGCAGATGCCGTGCCGCAGCCGTCGGAGCGGTGCTTAAGCCGTAAGGCGGGAATTGTGCGGTGTTGCCTTCGTTGGGGTTATGCAGCGGGGCAGGCGTTACGCTTTGGCAAACTGGCTTGCATACAGGTTGGCGTAAAAGCCGCCCCTGGCCAGCAACTCCTCGTGGGTGCCGCGCTCAATAATGTTGCCGGCTTTCATCACAAGGATCTGATCGGCGTTTTTGATGGTGGAAAGGCGGTGCGCCACAATAAAGCTGGTGCGGCCTTTCATCAGTTCCTCAAAGGCATCCTGAACCAGCACTTCGGTACGGGTATCAATGCTGGAGGTTGCTTCGTCCAGAATCAGGATGGGCGGCTTGCGCAGCATAACACGGGCAATGCAAAGCAGCTGCTTCTGGCCTTGGCTGATGTTGCCGCCGTCCTCGGCAATTACGGTATCATAGCCCTGGGGCAGGCGGCAGATAAAGCTGTGGGCGCGGGCACGCTTGGCGGCGTCGATGATCTCCTCGCGGGTGGCGTCCGGCTTGCCGTAAGCAATGTTATCTGCCACAGTACCGGCTTTCAGCCAGGTTTCCTGCAAGACCATACCCAGGTTGCCGCGCAGCGAATCCCGCGTTACGGTGTCAATGGGGTGGCCGTCCACCTTCAGGATGCCGCCGTTGATCTCGTAAAAGCGCATCAGCAGGTTGACCAGGGTGGTTTTGCCGCAGCCGGTGGGGCCAACCAGGGCGATGCGCTGGCCGGGCCGAACGCGCAGGTTCATGTCTTCAATCAAGGGCACATCCGGCACATAGCGGAACTTGACATGCTCAAACTCCACACTGCCCGCACCGTGGGGCAGGGTAACGGCATCGGGGGCATCGGGCAGGATGGGGTCTTCGTCAATAAAGTCGAACACACGCTGCGCACAGGCCAGGGCGTTCTGCAGCTCGGTCATAACGCCGGAAATATCATTGAACGGCTTGGTGTATTGGTTGGCATAGTTCAGCAGAACCGAAAGCTCGCCGACCGTAATGCCGCCGCCAATGGCAACCAGCGCGCCCACCACGCCGACCGCCGCATACACCAGCGCGTTGACAAAGCGGGTGGCAGGGTTGGTGATGGAGGAAAAGAAGGTGGCCTTTACGCCGCAGACCTGCAGATCTGCGTTGATCTTGTCAAAGCGCTCCTCGGCGCGGCTTTCGTAACCGAAGGCGCGGACAAGATGCTCGTTGCCGATCAGCTCGTCCACCAGGCCGGTCAGCTCGGCGCGGGTCTCGCTCTGTACGCGGAACATATCATAGGTATGCTCCGCAATGAACTTTGCCACAAAGATGGAAAGCGGGGTGAGAACCACAACGATCAGGGTAATACGCCAGTCAATGGAAAGCATAAAGCCCAAAGTGCCCACAATGGTCAGAATGCCGGTGAACAGCTGGGTAAAGCCCATCAACAGGCCGTCACTGAACTGCTCCACATCGGTGTTGATGCGGCTGATGGCGTCGCCGGGCTTGTGGGCATCCATATAGCTCAGGGGTAAAATCTCCATGTGCTGGAACGCCTGCACGCGGATGTCGCGCACCACCTGGAAGGTGATGCGGTTGTTCACCATGTTCATCAGCCACTGGCAGATGGAGGTAACACACACGGTAACGCCAAACTGGATGGCAATCTTGCCCAGGGCAGGGAAGTTGACATTGCCCTGGCCCACAATCAGGTCCACGCCGCGGCCCGAAAGAATGGGGGCGTACAGCGTGGTAAGAACGGTAACGGCGGCAAGCAGCAGGGTGAACAGCACCAAACCGTGGTACGGCTGGATCAGCTTTAACACGCGCTGAATGGTGCCTTTACTGCCCCGCAGGGAAACACGCTTTTTCTTTGCATTGCTCATAGGGTCTTTTCCACCTCCTCGCGGCTCAGCTGGCTCAGGCAGATCTCGCGGTAAACATCGCAGGTTTTCAGCAGGTTGGTATGGGTGCCGCTGCCCACCAGATTGCCATCATCCAGCACCAGAATGCGGTCCGCACGCTGCACAGCGGAAGCACGCTGGGAAACAATAAATACCGTCATGCCATGGGTCTGCTCTTTCAGCGCTTTGCGCAAAGCAGCGTCCGTGGCAAAGTCAAGCGCGGAGGAACTGTCGTCCAAAATCAGTACCTGGGGGTGAGGCACCAGCGCGCGGGCAATGGTCAGGCGCTGGCGCTGGCCGCCGCTGAAATTGCGCCCGGCGGTCTCCACCGGTTCATCCAGCCCTTTGGGCTTGCCGCGCACAAAGTCCGCCGCCTGGGCAATCTCCAGGGCCTGCCAGATCTGCTCATCGGTGGCATCGGGGCAGGCCCATTGCATATTGTCCCGGATGGTGCCGGTAAACAGCACGGCGCGCTGCGGCACAATGCCGATCATCTGGCGCAGCTGGGCAAAGCCGTACTGCTGCACGGCATGGCCAAACAGTTCAACGCTGCCGCTGGTGCAGTCATAAAAACGGGGAATCAGGTTGATCAGGGTGGATTTGCCGCTGCCCGTGCCGCCGATCACGCCGATGGTCTGGCCGTTCTGGGCGGCAAAGCTGATGTCCGTCAGGCTGGGGGCACCGGCACCGTGGTAGGTAAAGCCCACATGGTCAAATGCAACGGCCGGGGCGCCGCTGCCGGGCGAAGGGCGGCCGCGGCGGGGTCGGTCGATCGTGGATTTGGTGTTCAGAATCTCCGAAACACGGATGCCGCTGGCCAGTGCGCGGGTGGACAGAAACCACCAGATCGGCAATGCGCAGCAGGTTGATAAGGATCTGGTTCATATAGTTGATTAGGGCAATGATCTCGCCCTGGGTCAGCGCGCCGCTGTTTACCTGCAGCCCGCCGCGCATCAGGATGGCGATCACGCCCAGGTTGACGATGAGATAGGTCAGCGGGGTCATCAAAGCGGAAATGCGCCCGGCGGTCAGCTGGAAAGTTTTCAGTTTGTCGTTCACGGCGGTAAAATCCGCAATTTCGTCATCCTGCCGTGCAAAGGCGCGCACCACGCGGGCACCCACATAATTTTCGCGGGTCAGCAGGGTCACTTTGTCCAGCGTATTCTGGGCGGCGCGGTACTGGGGCACCGTCACCCGCATGATCAGCCAGACCACCAGCGAGATGGCCAGCGTGACCAGCACGAACCAGAACCCCATGGTGGGGCTGATGACAAACGCCAGAATCAGCGCGCCGATGACAATAAACGGGCAGCGCAGCAAAAGGCGCAGCGTCATGTTTACGCCGTTTTGCAGCTGGTTCACATCGCTGGTGATGCGGGTGACCAGCGTGGGCGTGCCGATGCCGTCCAGCTCCGTGTAAGAGAGGGTATCAATGTGGCGGAACAGCGCCCCGCGCAGCGCCGTGCCATAGCCCAGCGCGGCCTTGGCGGCAAAATACTGCGCCGTCAGGCTGGATGCCATACCCACAACCGCAAGCAGCACCATCAAGCCGCACTGCTTGCCAATATAAGCCAAATCCCCGTTTTTGATGCCCACATCAATGATGTTGGCCACCACAAGGGGAACCAACAGCTCAAAGCAGGCTTCCAGCATTTTGAACAGCGGGGCAAGGATGGATTCTTTCTCGTATCCTTTCAAAAACCGCAGCATGTTCCGCATGAACGCACCAACCTTTTTGTAATATCAAATTATATGCCTAAGGCAACACCGCACAATTTCCGCCTTGCGGCTTAAGCACCGCTCCGGCGGCTGCGGCACTTAGAATTATGCGGTATTGCCCTAAAACAGAGCATACTTTTTAATCATACAACAGATGCGTCTAAATGCCAAGTTGAAAAACGCAATACAACCAATGAAACCAATATTTTTGCGGCCAGCCACAAAAACAGGCCGGATGGCAGCGCCTTGCCCGGTTTCGATGATTATTTGCACCCTGCCCGCCTATACTTGCAGTGGGGTAACCCGCAACGCTGCAACATGTAGGAGGGCAGAGGTCACTATGTTTTATTATCATAAAGGTTTAACCCGCGCCGCACGGCGCACCGTCGCCACCGCGATCACCATCGCAGGCCGGCAGGGGTGTACGGCGGTGGATACCGGGCACCTGCTGCTTGCCATGCTGCAAACCGGGCGGGGCACTGCGGTGGAGTTTCTGCGCCGCAAACAGATCACAGTAACGGCACTTTCGGCCTGTGCCTCCCAGCGGGCCTGCACGGGCCGCCCGCTGCACCTGCGCGGCCGGGACCTTGCGCCCGAAAGCCGCAAGGCGCTGGAATTCGCTGTTCTGGGGGCCCATGCTGCCCGCGTGAACAAAGCGGAGAACGAACACCTGCTCTGTGCCATGCTGGAAGATACCGCCTGCACGGCCAGCGTGTGGCTGGCGGGCCTTGGGCTGGAAGTTCCACGCGCCGCGCGGGAATGCCGCCAGCTTTCCGGTCAGCTGGTTTTGCCCAGCAGCCCCCGCATGAGCAGTACCCGCGGCAGCCGCCCCAGTGAGAAATATGGCCGTGACCTGACCCGCCTTGCGCAGGAAGGCCAGCTGGACCCCGTACTTTGCCGGGATGATGAGCTGGAACGCATGATCGAAATTTTGTGCCGCCGCCAAAAGAATAACCCATGCCTTTTGGGGGAGCCGGGCGTGGGCAAGACCGCCCTTGCCGAAGGGCTGGCCCAGCGCATTGCCACGGATCGTGTGCCCCGTGCGCTCAAGGGTCGCCGTCTGCTGGCACTGGATATGGCCAGCCTTGTGGCGGGCACCAAATACCGCGGTGACTTTGAGGAGCGGTTCAAGAACCTGCTGGAAGAGCTGGTGCGGGACGGCAACTCCATCCTGTTCGTAGACGAGTTCCACACCATCGTGGGTGCCGGTGCAGCGGAGGGTGCCATCGATGCTGCCAGC
>ENA-OQNM01000630-OQNM01000630.1-human-gut-metagenome-genome-assembly--contig:-NODE-630-length-12580-cov-2.997912_pt1 | contig 12580 bp, 10 predicted proteins | sample MGYA00242632_ERZ504886 | MGnify/ENA primary metagenome ERZ504886 (study PRJEB26092, sample SAMD00036424) | human gut metagenome | host: Homo sapiens | study: EMG produced TPA metagenomics assembly of... | reverse complement strand
TCCTGCGCTGCCGCGGTCGACGACGTACCTTACCGGCTCCACCGAACTGCCGGCACCGATCGTCGCTTCCAAGCGTCCGATGTATGCTGCCGCGATAGACAACACTGTTGTAACGGGTATGAACGAGGTGGCCCGGCTCGCGAATAGTCGAGCCGGGCTAACCTGTTTTTTCACCCAAAATGCGGTAAAGTAATCCCAGCACCATGCAACAAAGGAGTGACTAAATGCCAAAATCGCGCAGAACGACGTGCCCAAGCCAAAGCGCAATCGCAGGGGAGTGCCACAGCAATTACGACCAAACCCAAGGCCGCGCACGTTCCGGCATGTTGGACGAGTATCAGCTGCAGGAAAAGTCACGTCGTCTGCAGGACGGCACTGATGGGCCATGGAAGCCGAGTGCCAGTACGATCACGGAAACGGAAAACGTGCTGAACACCAATCCTGATTACAAGAATCCGAAGATGTTCAAGGCACCCCATTCCGTCCGCCAATGGTTCCGTGTGGCCAGCTGGGTGCTGATTGCGCTGTCGGCCATCGCCTTCCTCGTGGTCATGTGGCTGCCGTCGCATCCGATGTGGCTCATCTCCACAGTCGCCATCGTCTTCGCAGTCGGTGTGCTGAGCCTGTTCTTCACGGCCGGCAACCCGAAGCACAATCCGAATCTCGACCAAAACGGAACAGCCGTCTGATCACAAAAACGATGGAAAGCGGTGAGACAACCAGAAGCATTTGTCTCACCGCTTTTTCTATCGGATTTTAGGTATGCGCTACTTGACTTCGACTAACCGTAAAGGGTATGCGAGAATGCTGTTTCATCGTTTTTCAGAAAAGAAATGGAACTTTCTGAAAAACGATGAAAACAATAAGTGTTTTCGTGTCTGATGTTTTACAGTAGAACAGGAAACGCTGGAAGACTCGAGGAGGAGATTACAGACATGAAGGTTGACATTCTATCGCGTGAATACCCGCCCAAGGTGTATGGCGGCGCGGGGGTGCATGCCGAAGAGCTTTCCAAGGTGCTGGCGGAACGTGTCGATGTGACGGTCCGCGCATTCGACGGGCCGCGCGCGGCCGCCGACATTCCCGCGATTCCCGGAACCGACCCGAAAGGGTCGCTCACGGTCGTCGGCTACGACGTGCCGAAAGAGCTTGAGGATGCGAACGGTGCGCTGAAGACGTTTGGCGTCGATTTGCAAATCGCCAACGACGTTGATGCCGACATCATCCATGCGCATACATGGTACGCATGCCTTGCCGGCTATCTCGCCAAAATGCTGCATGACACCCCATTGGTCATCACCGCGCACTCGCTTGAACCGTTCCGTCCATGGAAACGTGAGCAGTTGGGCGGCGGCTACAATCTGAGCTCCTGGGCTGAGAAAGACGCCTACGAGCATGCCGACCGCGTGATCGCCGTATCCGCGGGCATGCGTGAGGATATCCTCACCGCCTATCCGAACCTTGACCCGGACAAGGTGGTCGTAGTGCATAACGGCATCACCATGAGCCAGTTTGAAACCCCGGCGGATGACGATCCGGGCTGGAAGGTGTTCGAACGTTACAACATCGACCGCAGCAAACCGACCTTGCTGTTCGTCGGACGCATCACCCGTCAAAAGGGTCTGCCGTACCTGCTTCAGGCACTGCACTTCGTGGACCCGAACATCCAGGTCGTTCTGTGCGCCGGCGCTCCCGACACGCCGGAAATCATGGAAGAGGTCAAGACCGCCTTCGCCAAGCTCGACGAGGAACGCGGCAACATCATCTGGATTGAGGAGATGCTGCCGAAGCCGGAACTCAACGCACTCGAACATGGCTGTGACGCATTCATCTGCCCATCCATCTACGAGCCGCTCGGCATCGTGAATCTGGAAGCCATGGCATGCGGTCTGCCGGTGGTCGCCTCTGCGACCGGTGGCATTCCGGAAGTCGTCGTCGACGGCGAGACCGGATATCTGGTGCCGGTCGACCAACTGCATGACGGCACTGGCACCCCCACCAACCCTGACAAATTCGTGCACGATATGGCCGACGCCATCAACCGCATCATGGCTGACCCTGAAAAGGCGAAGCGGATGGGACAGGCCGGTTACGAGCGTGCCCGCGACCACTTCAGCTGGGAGTCCATCGCAGACAAGACCGTCAAAGTCTACGAGGACGTGCTTGCCGAACGGAAGTAGAACCGAACCTGTCTGATCGCGGATAACCGATCCGGCTGATCGATAGCCAGAATATTCCTGAAATGCCTCCTGCCGACGCACTATGCTGGCAGGAGGCATCATCGTATCCAAGTGGTTTGTGAAAATGGAGGGGACCATGAACGAACAGAACATCGCGTTGAAACTGGACGATGTGGAATTCCGTCGCCGCAGGCGCGTAATTCTCACCAAAGTCAATCTGGAAGTCAAAAAAGGCGAGAAATGGGTGCTGTTCGGTCCCAACGGCATCGGCAAATCCACGTTGGTGCAGATGATGAGCACCCGTGGATTCCCATCCGAAGGCACAGTCGACATTCTTGGAAACCGTCTGGGCAAAGTGAACGTGTTCTCCTACCGCAACCGCATCGGTTTGAGCTCGGCCGAACTCGGACGCGCGTTCCCACCGCAGGAAGATCCTCTTGACGCCATCGTGACGGCGCTGACCGCAACCACCGGCCGTTGGCGCGACACCTATACTGACGAGGATTACGCCAAAGCCCGCTCATTGATGCGTGAATTCGGCATCGAATACCTGGAAGGCAAGATGATGTTCAAGCTTTCCGAAGGCGAACGCACTCGCGTGCTTATCTGCCGTGCGTTGATGGCGGATCCTGATTTGCTGATTCTTGACGAGCCGACCACGGGTCTTGATTTGGGTGGGCGTGAGATTGCTTTGCATGCGTTGAGTCGTGTTGGTGCGGAGCAGTCTGACCGCGCCGTGATTCTGGTGACGCACCGTCTTGAGGAGATTCCGCAAGGCTTCGACCACGTGGCGATCATGGGACGTATCACCGGCAACGAGGCGGATGCGTATGCGGATAATGTGGCCGGTAATGATCCGGCGCCGGGCACTATCGTATATACGGGTGATTTGGAGCATGGTTTTACTTCTGAACGGTTGAGTCAGGTGTTTGGTTTGGATTTGAAGGTCACGCATGCGAATGGTCGTTGGAACGCGTACGCGGTGTGATGTTGACGTCGCCGTCACATTGCCGTCGCTTCGTGCCGTCTGCCGGGATGACGGCGGATACGGTAGCATAGGTTCGTTGCTGTCCGTGGAATGCGGTCTGCAATCGTAAGCCATAGTCGTGAAATCGCATACTGAACGAACGTACGAAGGAGCGTAAACCATGCGTCGAGGGCCGCTTGCCGCCGGTGAAAAAGTGCAGTTCACGGACCGCAGGTCGAATAAAATCACCGATCAGCTGGTGCCGGGTGGTGTGACGCAGACCTCGCATGGCATCATCCTGCATGATGATGTGATTGGTCAGACGGAAGGATCCGTTGTCGTGACGGTGAGTGCGAAACGTGAGGCTCAGGTCAACCAGACGCATCCGGAACGCGACGCGAACAAGCCGTGGAAGGGGACGCGTGCCATCGGTGGTTGGGAGTTCGCCGTCATGCGTCCGCGCTTGGCTGACTATGTGCTGTCCATGCCGCGTGGCGCGCAGATCATGTATCCGAAGGACATCGCGCAGGTCATTCAGCTCGGTGATATTCGTTCCGGTATGAACGTGCTGGAATCCGGAGCCGGTTCGGGCGCGATGAGCATCAATCTGCTGGATGCCGTGGGGGAGGGCGGAAGCCTCACCACCATCGAGATGCGTTCGGAATTCGCGCGCGTCGCCGAAGCCAACGCGACGGTTTACTTTGGCGAACGTCCCGCATGGTGGGATTTGAGGACCGGCGATTTCGATTCGGTCGCGGCTGGTTTGCCGGAACACTCCTTCGACCGCATCATGCTTGACATGCTTGACCCGTGGAACCGTCTTGAACAGGCGTATCGCGTGATCGCGCCTGGCGGCGTGCTCGTCGCGTACGTCACCACTACCACGCAGTTGAGCCGTCTTGCCGAAGCGTTGCGCGAGGCCGGTTGCTGGACCGAGCCGGACATTCAGGAGACTTTGGAACGTAATTGGAAGGCGCAAGGACTGGCCATCCGTCCCGATCACCAGATGATTGGACACACCGGTTTCCTCATGGTTTCTCGCGCGATGGCTCCGGGCTTTCAGGCGTTGCGTAAACGCGACCGTGCCACGAAGGACACGACGACCGACATCGATTCGTTGACGCTCGAGGAGCGTGCCGAACAGCTTGAGGATCTGGAATTGCGTGACATTTCCGATCGCAAGCTGCGCAAGGTGCTGCGTGACCTCGACGCGCAGGTCGAAGCCATAAAGGAGTAGATTTAGAGCGTTTCATGCCATGTCCCAGCGGAAAATCTGAGACAATGGATATTAGATATTTGAAATGCGGCGCTGGAACCGGATCGGAGCGTGCGATTATGGGAACGAGCCTGAAGAAGGTCGCCAAAAAGACCAAGGAATACAAGTATGTGCTGCTGGCGATGCGCCACGCCAAAACCGAGCCGTTCGGCGGCAACGGCAGCGACGTGGGACGTGAGCTCACCGACAAAGGACGTAAGCAGGCCAAAGCCGTGGCCAAAGGATTGGCGGCGTTCAAAATGGTGCCCACTCGCATCGCATGCTCCAGCGCCACCCGCGCCCGTCAGACCTGCGATCGCATGCTCAAGGTGTTCGGCGACGATCCGAAAGTCGACTACCGGCAAAGCCTGTACGAAGGCGGCGTGCAATCCGTGTTCGACGAGCTCGCGCAAACCAAGGAAAAGCATCGCACGCTGCTCGTGCTTGGCCACGAACCGACCATTTCGATCGCCTGCCAATGGCTGGCCAGCACCGAATCCGATCCGACGTTGCTTGACCTGCTGAATCTCGGCATGTCCCCGGCCTCGATCGCCGTATTCGGCTCGAACGAGCCATTCAACCAGTGGCAGCTGCACAGCGGCGAACTCATCGCGCTGCTTACCGCCAAAGACTTCGAGTAGGGCTTGCGTGTTCCGGGCTGATTCGGAACGATGAGCATTCCGCAGAGTGCTGTGATTTGACTTCAAGCGGCTTCAAGGTTGTATGGTGCTTTCTGAACCGATGTTCAGAATGATGGATAGGAGAGCCCATATGAACAATCCCAGTGCGTTCCCTCTTGGGGAACCAAATGACGGTTTCGCCCAGTATTTCGACGGACAGAGCTGGCTTGCGCCGGTACTTGACGTGCCTGAAGTATCAATCCACAATGTGACGTTCGAACCTGGATGCCGGAACCACTGGCATATCCACCATCACGCGGCCCAGATTCTCATTGCGGTCGGAGGGCGTGGCTACTACCAACTTGAGGGCGAAGAGCCGAAGGAGCTTGAACCGGGACAGGCCGTCCGTATTCCGCCGGATGTTAAGCATTGGCACGGCGCCGCCCCTCACGAAGCTTTCAGCCATTTGGCGTTCATGATTGCGGATGGCACGGGCGACGCGACGAATGAATGGCTGGAACCCGTGGACCCCGACGCATACGGGACATTGCGTTAAATCCGCTTGCCGGGCTGTTCTGCATTATTGATCCATAAACATAAATGTGTGAATATAGACGGCATACGGACTGCGTTATAAGGACAGTTTATAACGACACTCAAAGTTTTCTTGATGTCTTATAGCTGGCGGTTTTGTGATAGCTTGAGCGGGTTGCATTGTTCATATCAGATGGAGGATTCATGTCCGTTCTCACTTCCGTCTCCGGTTTCCCTCGCATCGGCCAGAACCGCGAGCTGAAGAAGATTATCGAAGCTTATTGGAAGGGTGTCGCAACGCTCGACGACGTGCGCGCCACCGCCAAGGAGCTGCGCGCCAAGCATTGGAAGCTGCAGCAGGAAGCCGGAATCGATTTGATTCCGAGCAACGACTTCAGCTATTACGACCAAATGCTCGACACTGCCATCCTGCTGAACGTCATTCCGCAGCGCTACCAGCGCCTCGCCTTCGACAATCCCGAAGAGACGCTGTTCGCCATGGGCCGCGGCTACCAAGGAGACAAGGGCGACGTCACCGCGCTGCCGATGAAGAAGTGGTTCACCACCAACTACCACTATCTGGTGCCGGAAGTCGACGAAGCCACCGACATCAAGCTCAACAGCACCAAGCCGTTCGACGAATTCAACGAGGCGAAGGCGCTCGGCATCACCACCAAGCCGGTGCTCATCGGCCCGTACACCTTCCTCAAGCTCGCCCGCAATCCGCAGGCCGAAGAACTCGAATACGACAAGGGCCTGGTCAACGCGGTCGCCGCCGTCTACGCCGAGGTCGTGGCCAAGTTCGCCGAGCTGGGCGCCGAATGGATCCAGATCGACGAACCGTACCTCGTGCTCGACAAGGAGCCGGGCGACGTCGAACTGTTCAAGAGCCTGTACACCAAGATCCTGCCCGCACGAGATGGCAAGATCAAGGTGCTGCTCAACACCTACTTCGGCCACATCGCCGACGTGTATGAGACCGTCAACCTGCTCGGCTTCGACGGCATCGGACTCGACCTCAACGAAGGCAAGGACGAGAATCTCGCCGCCGTTGAAAAGTTCGGCGTCGCAGAGAGCACCACCATCTTCGCCGGTGTGGTCAACGGACGCAACATCTGGCGTAACGATTACGCCGTCAGCCTTGGACTCGTCGACGCGCTGAAGAAGGTCACCGGCAATGTGGCCGTCGCCACCGCAAGCTCCCTGCTGCATGTGCCGTTCAGCACCGAAGGCGAGGACGGTCTCGCCGATGATGTGCGCAAGCATTTCGCCTTCGCCGTTGAAAAGCTCGGCGAACTGCACGACCTCGCGGTTCTCGCCGACGCCAGCGAGGAAGACAAGAAGGCATCCGGGGCATTGGCCGCCAACCAGGCGCTCTTCGACGGTACCCGCGTCGCCGCCGACAAGAACGTGGCGGAACGTCTTGCAGCTCTGACCGACTCGGACTTCGTGCGTCAGCCGGCACGTGCCGAACGTCAGAAGGCACAGCGGGAGGCGTTGAACCTGCCATTGCTGCCGACCACCACCATCGGATCCTTCCCGCAAACCAAGGAAGTGCGCGCTGAACGCGCCAGACTGCGCAAGGGCGAAATCACCAAGACTGAATACGACGAATACATGAAGGCGCAGATCGACGCCTGCATCAAGCATCAGGAGCAGATCGGCCTTGACGTGCTCGTGCACGGCGAATTCGAGCGTAACGATATGGTCGAATACTTCGGCCAGAACCTCAACGGTTTCCTGTTCACCAAGAACGCTTGGGTGCAGTCCTACGGCACCCGTTGTGTGAAGCCTCCGATCGTATGGGGCGACGTGTCCCGCGCCAACCCGATCACCGTGGAATGGAGCGCCTACGCACAGTCCCGTACCAGCCATGTGATGAAGGGCATGCTCACCGGCCCGGTCACTATTCTCAACTGGTCCTGGCCACGCGAGGACATCACCCACGAGCAGCAGACCCAGCAGCTGGCCCTCGCCATCCGCGACGAAGTGCTCGACCTCGAAGCCGCAGGCATCAAGGTCATCCAGATCGACGAGGCCGCCCTGCGTGAAAAGCTGCCGCTCAGGAAGACCGACTGGCACAAGAAGTACCTCGACTGGGCCATTCCGGCGTTCCGTCTGGTGCATTCCGCCGTCAAGCCGACCACGCAGATCCACACGCACATGTGCTATTCGGAGTTCAACGACATCATCAAGGACATCGACGCGATGGACGCCGACGTGATCTCCTTCGAAGCCTCCCGCGGCGACCTTGTGGTGCTCGACGCCATCCACGACGCCAACTTCGAAACCGAAGCCGGCCCGGGCGTGTATGACATCCACTCTCCGCGCATTCCGTCCGAACAGGAGATCGAGGACCGCATCTACGAGATCCTGAAGAAGATGGACGTCGAAAAGGTGTGGATCAACCCGGACTGCGGCCTGAAGACCCGTGGCAACGCCGAAACCTGGCCGAGCCTGGAGAACCTCGTCGCCGCGGCCAAGGCCGTGCGCGCCAAACTCGCCAAGTAAGGCCGGCATAGGCATAAACAGGCAAGATTTCCAAGGAATCACATGCATTCGCCAATCTTCTCGCTGGAGGTGTTCCCTCCCAAGCGCACCAGCCCTGTAGGTACCATCTACGATACGTTGGATGGCCTGCAGGGGCTGGACCCTGACTTCATCTCCGTCACCTACGGCACCGGCAAATCGTCCGACCGCACGCTGACCGCACGCATCGCGCATACGGTGAACGAATACGGCATTCCGGCCGTGGCGCACCTGACCGCGCAATACCTTGACAAAGACGACGTGGACGAGGCGCTCGACCTGTTCGACCAAGCCAAAGTCTCCGGCGTGCTCGCTTTGCGAGGCGACCGTGTGGAAGGAGCCGAACCGGCGGGAGTGTTCGACCATGCGAGCGATCTGGCGGCCTACATCCGCGAGAAGCGTCCGGATCTCAAGATCTACGGCGCCTGCTATCCGGAAAAGCACCCGCAGGCGGCCACGCTTGAGGAGGATATCGACAATCTCAAGAAGAAGGTCGACGCGGGCGTAAGCCACCTCATCTCCCAGCTGTTCTACGACAACGAGGATTTCCTTCGATTCGTGGACAAGGCTCGTGCCGCCGGCATCGACGTTCCGATCGAAGCCGGCATCATGCCGGTGATGAACGCGAAGTCGGTGCTGCGCATGTCGAAGATGTGCGAATCGCGTGTTCCTGAAAAACTTGCCGTCCTGCTTGACAAGTGGGGGAGCGACACCGCGCTGCTTAAAGAGGCGGGTATCGCCTACGCGTCCGAACAGATCTGCGACTTGGCGGCACGCGGCGTCGACGGCGTGCACCTGTACACGATGAACCATCCATGCGTCAGCCGGCGCATCTGGTCCAACGTCAAACCATTCTTCGTCTGATTCAGACGATGCAACAAACACGAAAGGGATGATTTCCGGCAACTGTCGGAAACCATCCCTTTCGCCATACTTACGGATATGAACGATTACTATGGGAACCATGGCTTCTTCTACGCATCAGTTTGGGGTGCTCGATCTGATTCGGGCGGGATTGCAGGATCTGGACACGGCACGCACGCTGCTTGACGAGTTGCGCGCCGACGGCATCGACGACGACCGGCTATGCCTGCTGATGAAAACATTGGAACAGACCTGCGAGCCCGACATCGCGCTACGCAACCTCGTCGACATCATTAAAGCGTTGCAAAGCCAAGGCCGCGACTTCCACCAGGTCATCACCGACGACGCCGGACTCGTACGACTCGTCACCGTGCTCGGCGTGTCCGACGGAATGGGCAAGCTCATGCGCTTCCGCCCCGAACTCGTCATGGCCGCAGCCAGCGACTCATGCGAAAGCCATCTGTACAACCACGCGCAACGCCGCGCGCATGTCCTCGAAGCGGTCGGTGCCGACCCGGCCGACAATCGCATGCCAAAAGCCACGAAACCACTCGCCGAAGCGGCGACCGCGCTACGACAGACCTACAGAAAACAGCTCGCCGCCATCATGGCGCAGGACGCCACCGCGGACGACCCAATCGAAATACAACCGAGAATCAGCCAGGAACTGTCCGATCTTGCCGACGCGGCCCTGGAAGGCGCGCTCGCCATCGCCCGCAACGAAGTGGACGGCAGCGAACACGTGCGCTTCGCCATCATCGGCATGGGCAAGCTCGGCGCACGCGAACTCAACTACGTATCCGACGTGGACCTCATCTACGTGGTGGAACCGGCGGACGCGGACACCAACGGCATGACCCTCAACCGTGTCGGCACCAAAATGGCCACCACCCTGCAGCGCGTATGCCAATCCGTCATCATGGGCGTCGCCGAACCTACATTGTGGCAGATCGATGGCGGATTGCGCCCCGAAGGCAAGGACGGCCCGCTCGTACGCAAACTCGAATCGCACGAAGCCTACTACGAACAGTGGCGGAAAACTGGGAATTCCAAGCCCTGCTCAAGGCCCGCCCGTGCCGGTGCCCCGACCTCGGCCAAGCGTACATGGACATGACCCGACCGTTCGTATGGACCGCCTCCAAACGCGACAACTTCGTCTACGACTGCCAGCAGATGCGCAAACGAGTCGAAGACCTCATCCCCGCGCCCCTGAAGGACCGTGAAATCAAACTCGGCCGCGGAGGCCTACGAGACGTGGAATTCACCGTGCAGATGCTCCAACTCGTCCACGGCCGCGCCGACGAGACCCTGCGCACCAGCTCCACCCTCGAATCGCTGCAACGCCTCGCCGAAGGCGGATACGTCTCACGCAGACAAGCCAAGAAGCTCTCCTGGGACTACCGCTTCGAACGCGTCATGGAACACCGCCAGCAAATGTGGGCGCTCAAACGTACCCACCTGTTCCCGGACCTCGGCAAAGCCAGTCTCGGCGGCATCGAACGCAAACGCGACACCAACGACGACGAACTCAACCACAACCTCGAACTGCGCAGACTCGCCCGGGCCTTCCACATGCACCCCGAGGAACTCGTCGACAAATACGACGAAACCCGACGTGAAGTGCGCCACCTGCACATGGACATCTACTACCGGCCCATGCTGCCCATCAACGCCGGCCTCGACGACGAACAAGTGGAACTGTCCGCCAACGCCATGCAGGAACGCTTCGCCTCCATCGGATTCGCCGACCCCGACGCCGCCATGCGCCACGTCACCGCACTGACCGCCGGCATCTCCCGTGCCGCGAAAATCAACCGCATCCTCCTGCCCGCCGCCCTCCAATGGCTCGGCGAAGGGCAGAACCCCGACATGGGACTGCTCAACTGGCGCAAACTCGAAGAACACTTTGGCACGGACAGCGAATACCTCGGCTTCCTGCGCGACTCGCCGTCCGCCGCGCAACGCCTGTGCCACATCCTGTCCAATTCGCGGTTCCTGGGCGACGCGCTCAACAAATCCGTCGAATCCGTCACCTGGCTCGGCAGCGGCAACGACCTGCAGCCACGCTCACGCGAAAGCCTCGACGTGCAGACACACGCCTCACTCGAACGCAACGCAGGCAGCATCAACGACTTCGCCAACTCCATCCGCGCCATGCGACGCCACGAAATCGAACGCATCGGACTAGGGTGGATGAGCGGCGTCATCGACGACAAGGCGTCGCTCGCGGGTATGACCGACGTATACGACGCGGCCATCGACGCATCGCTCACCTGGGCCATCCGCCACCAAACGCAGGAAATGGGACTCGACGAAGCGCCGGCGGCAATCGCCGTCATCGGCATGGGACGCTACGGCGGCAGGGAAGTGAACTTCAGCTCCGACGCCGACGTCATCATCATCTACCGGCCGTCCGATAACGCCGACGACAACCAAGCCAACCTCTTCGCACGCAAAGTGCAGGAAGACCTCCGCGCCATCCTGCAAGGACCGACCACGCTCGAACCCAAAATCGAACTCGACATGGACCTGCGGCCCGAAGGCAAAAACGGACCCCTCGTGCGCTCCTACGCGTCCTGCGAGGAATACTACCGTTCCTGGGCGAGCACATGGGAGCACCAGGCACTCCTGCGTGCGCGTTACGCGGCAGGCGACGCGGCGCTCGCCGAGGATTTCCTGATGAACGTCGCCGACCCGCTGCGCTATCCGAAGATCGATTTGACGGAGGCGCAGGTCGCCGAAATACGCAAGCTCAAGGCGCGTATGGAAGCCGAGCGATTGCCGCGCGGCGTGCGTAGGGACCGTCACCTGAAGCTGGGCAAAGGTGGTCTGTCCGACGTGGAATGGACGATTCAGCTGCTGCAGTTGCAGCATGCCGGCGACAACGCAAACCTGCGAGTCAACGGCACGATGCAGGCGTTGGACGAGTTGGAGCGGCGCAAGCTGGTTTCCGCCGGCGACGCCGTCGTATTGCGACGCGCATGGTGGATGTGCACGGCCGCGCGCAACGGCAGCTACCTGTGGAGCGGGCGCGTCAACCAGGCGGATATCCTGCCGGATGACACGTATTCGCTGGGAGGACTCGCCGTCTATCTCGGATACGACGCGAATCGCGGACAGCATTTCGAAAACGATCTGCTTGCCGTAATGCGCAAGGCGCGCGACGTGACGGAACGTCTGTTCTACGGCCTTTCATGAAACGATTCGAGCGGGCGCTCGGTGAACACGCGGTGAACGCTCCGGGTCAGTGTTTCGGGCTATAGTTGGCTAGGTCACTTTCAGTGGCCACCTTCAACCACAAGTTGCATGAAAGGTGAGCCGTTGTCCTCAGTACTCGAACCGGCGGTCGAAACGCCGATGGTCGGAAAAAGCGTCATCACTCTCGATGATCTTTCCATTCGTCAGATTCAGGAAATGCTGCACAAAGCGCAGTACATCGATTCCCATCGTAAAGAAGTGGCACACACCTGCGAAGGCAGGGTGCTTGCCACTTTGTTTTATGAGCCGAGTACGCGCACGCGTCTGAGTTTCGAAACCGCCATGCTGCGCCTCGGCGGCAAGGTGATCGGTTTCGCCGGCGCCCAGCTCTCCTCCGTCACCAAGGGCGAGACGATCGCCGACACGTTGAAGA
>ENA-OQNM01000623-OQNM01000623.1-human-gut-metagenome-genome-assembly--contig:-NODE-623-length-12720-cov-2.891130_pt1 | contig 12720 bp, 17 predicted proteins | sample MGYA00242632_ERZ504886 | MGnify/ENA primary metagenome ERZ504886 (study PRJEB26092, sample SAMD00036424) | human gut metagenome | host: Homo sapiens | study: EMG produced TPA metagenomics assembly of... | reverse complement strand
CCGGCATGTAAGCCTACCTGCTAAACGAATTTCTCCGGCAAAATACCCTCTGTCTGGTGAAACGTCTGCGTCTTTTGCCAGTCAAACGTCTGTCCGCCTCCGTAATTTGCTCCATCCACCACAAGTGCTGTAATTTTCTGCTGTAACTTTTCCGGCAAATCCAAAAAATCTTTTGTCTTTTCTGCAAACTCTTTAGGATCTGACAGGTTTATGGCATACCAGACGGGAAGTTCCACTGCCGAAAGTGCCTCGGCTGACAGCGTTCCATGCATCTGGATGATATCAAATTTCATCTGTTGCAGTATTTGAATCTGTGCTGCATCCGGAGAAACAGTCACGGCAGCTTTCTTTATATCCGGACGGATTTTTTCCATAATTTTTTTTGCTTTTTGACAGCTTACATTGCGTTTGCTTTTTTCATAAAACACAAATCCTGCATAATCGGCACCTGCATCATTTACATATTGTGCATCCACTGGCTTTTGAAGTCCGCAGATCTTTACTTTTGGTCTCATGCCTGATACAGCTCCTTCCACTTTTGTGCAAGCGCTTTTGGATTTTCCGATTCCATAAATGCCCGCCCGATCAAAAAGGCATCTACTCCGCAATCGCGCAGAAAACGTACATCTTCATCCCCTGTAATTCCACTTTCTGCCACAAACACCTTATCCTCTGGCACATAAGGGCGAAGCCGTCTGGTATGTTCTAGAGAAATCGTAAAATCTTTCAGATTTCGATTATTGACTCCAATAATGCGCGGATTGATTTTCATTGCCCGCTCTACCTCTGCCTCATCATGCGTTTCTACCAGCACATCGAGTTCAAGTTCTCTTGCCAGCTGATAAAAATCATGCATCTGTGCATCATCCAAAATTGCCGTAATCAAAAGTACCGCATCCGCTCCGATCACTTTTGCCTCATAAAACTGATACTCACAGATCATAAAATCTTTCCTTAAAATCGGAAGCTGTGATTTCGCCCGGATTTCCTTTAAATATTCTACATTTCCGTGAAAATGATCTTCTTCTGTCAGACACGAAATGGCATCCACAGATGCATTGTATTCCGCGATCCGCTCCATCAGATCAATCTTGCTTGTAATTGTTCCAAGACTTGGGGATGCCTTCTTAAATTCTCCGATAATAGAAAGTCCCGGTTTCTTTAAATGATTGTAAAAGCAATTGGCTTCCCTCGTCTTTGTCTCCTCTGCCATACGGCGCATCTGACTTTCTGAAATGCGGGCCATATGTTCTGGAAGCCGTCTTTTTTTGTCTGCTACAATTTCTTCTAAAATCATATCGTATCTCCTAACACTTTTCGGGAACATCGGTCCATATAAAGTTTTCCTTTGGCAAAGGACCGACGCTGCATGTTAGATTTCCAAGGAAATCTAACACATATCATTTACGAAGTTTTCTATGATGCGTTTGCCGTGTTCGGTATAAATGGATTCCGGATGGAACTGTAATCCGACAACCGGATATTCCTTATGACGCATAGCCATGATCTCGCCATCGTCTGTCCGTGCCAGCACCCGCAGACAATCTGGCAGATCTTTTTCCTGTACCGCAAGCGAATGATACCTTGCCACACGGATCGGAGAATTGATTCCCGTAAATACGCTGCTTCCATCATGCTCAATCAGTGACTGTTTGCCATGAAACAGTACTTTTGCATAAGAAACGGTTCCCCCTAATGCCTCACCAATACACTGGTGTCCCAGACAGATACCAAGAATCGGCTTCTTTCCGGTAAATTCCCGGACAACATCCATGCAGATGCCAGCCTCTTTTGGATTTTTCGGTCCTGGAGAAAGCACGATCCGTTCCGGGTTCATCGCAGTAATTTCATCAATGGTAATCTTGTCATTACGGACAACTTTGATATCGGAGTTAAAAATCCCGATATACTGATACAGGTTATAAGTAAAAGAATCATAGTTATCAATCAGCAAAATCATAAATTTTCCTCCTCAATCAGTGTCTTGGCCAGTGCCATTACTTTATTGCAGCACTCCTGATACTCATTTTCCGGAACAGAATCTGCAACTATTCCCGCTCCAGCCTGCAAATATACACGATTTTTCTTTTTGATCATTGTCCGGATCGTAATACAGAAATCCATATCACCGGAGAAATCAATGTATCCGGTTGCGCCTCCGTAGAGTCCTCTGCGCACACTCTCAAGTTCATCGATAATCTCCATCGCACGGATCTTCGGTGCTCCGGAAAGCGTTCCTGCCGGAAGGAACGAAGAAACCAGATCCAGCGGATGAAATTCTCCTTTTTTCTTTCCTTCCACCATGGATACGATGTGCATTACATGGGAATAATTCTGCACTTCCATAAACTGTGTCACCTTGACGGTTCCAAATTCTGAGATCCGTCCCATGTCATTTCTCGCAAGATCCACCAGCATAACATGTTCGGCGCGTTCCTTTTCATCCCGGAGCAATTCATCCCGAAGCAATGCATCCTCCTCGGCATCCACACCCCTGCGCCGGGTTCCGGCGATCGGACAGGTATACACCCTGCTTCCCTGCTGCTTTACAATCATTTCCGGGGAACTTCCGATCACTTCAAACTCTCCATAATTGAAATAATACAGATACGGGGATGGATTCAGTTCCCGGAGTTCTTTATACAGCTCAAATCCGGTCTGTTTTGTCTCAATCGTCCATCTCTGGGAAAGCACGGTCTGGAAAATATGTCCTTCCCGGATATACTGCTTGATCTTTTCGACTTTTTCGCAATACTGTTCTAAGGTATCGGACTGGTTGACAATCACACCGTCATGTGTAAAATTTCTGTCCGGTATCTGTCCGGCATTTTTTCTTGCCTCCTCGATCAGTTCTGCTGCTTCTGCTAATGCTTTCTTTTTTCCGTCTTCCGAATCTTCTCCAAGAATCACTGCGGTCAGCGTCTCTGCCACATGATCCACCAGGATAAATTTTGTCATGAGCATCATCTGGATGGTCTCGATTCCAATCTCGTCTGGATTGTTATCCGGCAGTACTTCCGCATAGCGGACAAAATCATATCCCAGATTTCCGACCAGTCCTCCGGAAAAAGACAGCTCTTCGTTTTCTTTTACGATATCAAACTCGCTGTAATATTCTTTCAGACGTTCGAGCGGATTTCCCTGCCGGATTTCTTCCGTCCCGTTGTTCCGCCGGATCACGAGTGCATCCCCGCGGGAAGTAATGATCTCTTCCGGTTCTTTTCCAAAAAACGTATATCTGTCATAATTTTTATCATAACTTTCCAGAAGAAATTCCTTTTTGTTTCCTACCAGACTCTCATACATGCCGATCGCTGTTTCATTTACAATGCTGACTGTCTTTTGTATACCCGTAATCTCCGCTTCATATTACTGCTCCTTTTTCCAAATAAAAACGTCCCTGATCCGACTGCTGCCGGATCAGGACGATTATCCTCGTGGTGCCACCCTTCTTCGCTCCGTAACTGAAAACTAACAAAGGCAGCCATCCCCGAACCGGAAATAACTGCCACCAATTACGCAACCTCTTGTGATACAGAAAACAAAATCTCTTTGTCTCGATATCCATGCCCCTGTAACGTGGGGAAACGGCTCAACTACTCGCCTTACGCTTTCACCTTGCATCTAACGAATCCATTCCATGACAAACTATCCTGCCGGCTCACACCTGCCGCCGGCTCTCTGAAAGGAATCATCTGCTGTACTTACCTTCGCTCAATGATTTTATTTCTCTTTAATTTATTAACAGTTTAATACACTACAGTGTGTCTGTCAACCAAAATTTTAACTTTCAGGAAAATTTCATTTTAGGATACAATCACCTTGCGGAATTTTATATTTTCTTTTTCACTCTTTTCGTGTAAAATACATTTTACGGCAATGTTTATTGCATAACAACTTAAGAAAGGACTTATAGCTATGAAACAAAAAATAGGACTGTTTCTTTGTCTTGCCCTGCTCCTTACCGGATGCAGCTACCAGACAAAGACCATCCGTTTCGGTGCAGCCGACATCGGTGGGATGTATTATACCGTTGCAAATGCTTATGCCGGTCTGGCATCCAAAGAATCCTCCGACCTGAAATTTGAAGTTAAAAACACCGCCGGATCTGCGGCAAATCTACGGCTTTTGTCCGGAAATTACATTGATCTTGGGATCGCACAGGCGGATCTGGTCCGGGCAGCCCATGAAGGAACCGGCAGTTTTTCTGATAACAGACAACAGGGATACCGTGCCATTGCAGGACTTTATACCGAAGCCTGCCAGATCGTCGTCCGGGCAGATTCTGATATCCGGACATTAAATGATCTGCAGGGAAAAACCGTCAGCATCGGTGCCAGCGAATCCGGAACCGAACAAAACGCTACCGAAATTTTAAAACTGAGTGGTCTGACTTCGAAACTGGTGCACATGGTGAATCTGGATTATGCAGATGCCGCCGGAAAACTTGCCTCCGGTGAAATTGATGCCTTATTCTGCACCGCCGGCATCCGCACCGCAGTCATTGAAGAACTGGCAAAGGAATGTGATCTGCGGCTCCTTTCCATCGACGATACCTGTCTGGAAAAACTGCTTGCAACCACAAAGGAATACAGCAAATATGTCATTCCTGCAAACACTTACAGTGGACAGGACGAAGACGTGACAACCATTGGAGTCAAAGCTGTACTGCTTGCCTCCGATGCCCTTTCCGAAAAAACCGTGGAAAAACTTACAGAAATTCTGTTTTCCCACGCACAGGATCTGGCCTATGCCACATCTTTAGACGCTGCTTTTGACGAGACAGATGCATCCTCCGGTGTAACCATTCCCTTCCATCCGGGTGCTGCTGCTTATTATGCCGGGCAGGGAATCAGCGTCAATACAAAATAACATATGAAAGAAGGACAACTATGGAAATACATTTGAATATGTACCAGACACTGGCAGTTGCTGTACTGGTACTCTTGTTTGGCAGCTTTTTAAGACACCGCATCGGGTTTCTGGAAAAATTCTGTATTCCGGCACCTGTCATTGGCGGTCTTTTGTTTGCAATTTTGACCTGTCTTTGTTATGTTACCGGAATTGCGGAATTCTCTTTTGACGACACACTCCGGGAAGTATGCATGGTATTTTTCTTTACCTCGGTCGGTTTTCAGGCCAACTTAAAAGTGTTAAAAAGCGGGGGCACAGCTATGGCAGTTTTCCTCGGTCTTGTCGTTGCACTGATTATATGTCAGAACCTTCTTGCCGTGGGATTGTCCCATGTCCTGCACTTAAATCCGCTGATTGGTATGTGTACCGGCTCCATCCCAATGGTCGGCGGTCATGGTACAGCCGGAGCATTCGGTCCTGTATTAGAAGATTTTAATATTCAGGGAGCCACCACGATCTGTACTGCAGCTGCCACCTTTGGTCTGATTTCCGGCAGTCTGGTCGGCGGTCCGCTCGGCAGACGCCTGATTGAAAAACAGAACCTGCTGTCCACGGCAGTCACGGAAGATGACAGTCTGCTGGTTGAGGACGAAAAGAAACATGAGCGCCATACAAACATGTATCCCTCTGCCGTATTTCAGTTAATCCTCGCGATCGGTCTGGGAACAATTTTTTCCTATTTTCTGACCAAAACCGGGCTTACCTTTCCGGTTTACATCGGTGCCATGCTGGCAGCCGCATTGATCCGCAACATTGCCGAATACTCTGGCAAAGCAACGATCCACATGGGTGAGATCAACGACCTCGGTGGTATTTGTCTTTCCCTCTTTTTGGGTATGGCAATGATCACCTTAAAACTCTGGGAACTTGCTTCCCTGGCACTTCCGCTTGTGATCCTGCTGACCGCACAGGTCTTACTGATCTGTGTATTTACTTACTTCATCGAGTTTAACATTATGGGACGGGATTACGATGCTGCCGTACTGGTTGCCGGAACCTGTGGTTTTGGTATGGGTGCCACACCAAATGCCATGGCAAACATGCAGGCCATCTGTGACCGCTACGTGCCTTCCGTAAAAGCGTATCTCCTGATTCCCCTGATCGGAAGTTTATTTGCGGATTTTATCAACAGCCTTGTAATTACCTTTTTTATCAATATTTTGTAATTGGGAGGACAACGAAAATGTTTTGGAAAAAATTAAAGAAAAAGGCAGCGGAAAAGCATAATTACGATCTGACCTACGACAATGTAGCGATTCCGGAAGTGCACACCCACAAACCGGAAGATCACGAAGAAACTCCGGGTGAAGATGCCCCGGTGCACTATGACAATGTAGCGATTCCGGAGGTACATATCCGCAGGAAAAAATAAAAGGCTCCGCAGAATCAAATCCCTGAGGGTTCCGGTTCTGCGGAGTTTTTCTTTTCCTGTCATTTATTTTAAATGCAGACGTTCTTCTTTTCCCTGAATCTGCAGCGTCACCGGGCGTTCCACATGTACGCATTCTCCCTGTTCTAACGTTCCTATCACGTTGTCTTCTTTCAGCAGTAAAATCTTCTCCGGAGAATCACTGATCATCCGGTATGTCTGTTTCGAAGGGTCATAGGAAATCTGACAATGTTTCCACTCGAATGTTTTGTTTCCTGCTGTATTCTTCTTTTTTGTGGAAGAATCCTCTTTCCGGCTGCGTTTCTTTTTCGACTTTCTCCGCCGGTGAGCTTTTTTGCGCCGCCAGCCGTGTCCGGACCGCTTCGGATTCTTTTCCCTTTTTATCTGCTCATTTCCCTGTTTTTCGGGTGGACGGTACCCTCCTGTAATCCATCCTGTCAGTATGAGTATCCATGCGACTCCATGCAGCAGGGTAAAGAAATATATCCCTGACAACAGAAACGGATACAGTGCCGGAAACACAGCCAAAACAATCAGCAGTTCTGCCAGCACCAGACTGGTAAACAGCGTTGGCAGCAGCATCGTCTTTTTTCCTTCCGCCAGAAACAACATTCCCACAGACAAAAAACAAAGCAGCACCGGGAGCAGTGCTGCAATGGCACAAACTGCCAGAAGCCGCATCTGTCCCACTCCCTGTACATAAGAAAGACTGCTTTTTACCGTACCAACCGTGATCGGAGCTTTTAAAACGAAAGTATCTGCCACTCTGCCTTCTGTCAGATACGTATAACCTGCCCTTCCTCCTGCTTTCACCACATCCAGACCGGACAGCGTCATCTCCTGCCCGCCTGCCGAAAACTTACAAAACGGCAATAGCATGGAAAGTAATGCCAGAAGAAGTGCTATTGCTGCTATATTTTTCAATAAACGTCCATACGTTCTCATGCTCATTTCCTCCCATCGTTTTACATTCTGACAGGCTCATTATAGCACGGAATCTTTTGTCTTCTTATTAAATTTCTTTTAAATTTTTGTGATTCACAATTGCCACCCAGATTCCCGGGGCTTTCAACGGCACCGAAAGGATATAGGCCAGCACAACACGCAGCCCCAGAGAGATCACCGTAAGTACCACTGACATCTGTGCTTTGTTGATTGTCCGGTAATATCCGTACAGCAGAAACAGACACCCGATTCCACAGTAAAACGAGCCCTCGATACGCAGATACTGCACACCACACGCGATGACCGCCGTCTCCTGTGCCTTCACAAAAATCTCCATCAGAGATGCTGCAAACGTGCACACCAGAATGGAAATAATGATACTGAATACAATACTGATCGCAAAGGCTTCCTTCGTTCCCTTTTGGATCCGTCCGTAATCTTTCACCCCATAATTCTGTGCGACAAACGTGGAATACGCATTGCCGAAATCCTGTACCGGAAGATATGCAAATGTGTCAATTTTGACCGCTGCCGCAAATGCCGCCATCGTTGTTGCCCCGAAACTGTTTACAAGCCCCTGCACCATCAGAATTCCAAAATTCATGACCGACTGCTGCATCTCCTCCATGACTTCCTGTGGCACACGTAGAAACCACAGAATAGGATGCATACACACATACACCAGCACGTTAACGAAGACCATCACTGCCATGATGAGCACAAAAGCATGCGCCACAGCTACCCGCGCGCATGCTTATCGTTTTTCCCTTTATAAATGGAAAATAAGACTCCTGCCCCCATGGAAAGTCCCAGAAAAATACGAGGTCAGAAAGGTCATAAGTGTATAGGCGGGTCCCACCGCCGCGAGTGCATTCTTTCCAACCACGCGCCCGACAATCAGTGTATCCGCAATATTGTAAAACTGTTGCATCAGATTGCCCGCCATCATCGGCAGTGCAAATAAGATAAGATTTTTTGATATTTTTCCTTTTGTTAAATCATAGTACATTCTTTTATTCCGTGATGATTTCCCCAACACTGCTTTCCATTTCGTCCTTTTCCAGAAGCATCTGCTGCGCCCGCTTATCCTCCGCGATTGCTGTCATGATACGGTTGATATCCTCCGGGCAGAACATCGTAATTGCCTGTGACAGGTCACTGAGATTATCCCGGTTGACCATCAGGCACCCGCCACCTTTTAAGCTGATGTTCAGGCACTTGCTCCGGTCGGTGACATCCCCGAGTGTAATCCGATTTCTGTCCGTATCACATACAAACGTAACCCCTTTGTACGTGATTGTACCGTTTTGTGCCAGATGCTGATACGGCGCTTTCTTTTCGGTTCCGTCTATATGCTCCCGAAAACTGCTTCCGCGCGTTTGTCCGTTTTGTGTCCCAGTCCTGCTACTTTTCCGTATAATGTATTGTATCCTGTCTGTAATGCTCCAATTGCCATATTCTTTTTATCCTCCGTAAGTTACATCCTGTTTTTTATACCAGTCCATGGCTCGGTAAAAATCCGATTTTTCATAATCGGGCCACAATTTTTCTTCCACATAAAAGTCTGCGTAAACCGACTGCACCGGCAAAAAAACCGGAGAGCCGCCGCATGCCGCCCCAGCGGATCACCATATCAATTCGCGAAATATCCGAAGAATGCAAAAAACCCGCGCTTTTTATGTTGGACAGATCCCATTTCCAACCATAATTTACAAGAAAATTCAGCCGGATACCACCTCCGTTTATCGCAGTTCGATTTGTATACTTCTTTAATTCTTCCGGAAAACATTTTGAATCGGTATTCCCGATCACGAGCAGATCCACCCCCTCTGTGGCAAGATCATGCACCGCCTGCACACACGCCTGCTGAAAGGCCTGCACCTGTTCTTTCGGACGCCTGCAATTGTCAACGGTAAACCCATAATATGTGATTTCCTGAATTCCATACGTTTTTGCCTGCTGTAAAAGAAGCAGCCCCGGTTTTAGTCCGTATGCATAACCGGCTTCTCTGGATAATTTATGCTGCTCTGCCCATCTGCGGTTTCCGTCCGGTATGATTCCGATATGCATTGGTTTTCTGTTTTTCATGCTTTTCACCTCTGGAAAATAATTCCCGGATTTGCATGTATTTATACATTTTCCCAGCTTTTATTTTTGTAATGTATTTATCCAGTTACATACCACAGGCATATATATTTTTCGCCCGAGATATAGCACAAAAAACACCAGTATCACCGTAAGTATTCTCCGAAGCGGCCAGTACCAAGGCTGTTTTCCAAGAAAGCCTTTCAGAATCCAAATTCCCATTTTCGCTTCTTTTTTCTGATTGCACCGCATACAGGCAGTACATAAGTTTTTCATATCATTCGAACCGTGAATTCCAAACAATGCGGCTCTTTTGCGCACGGCCGGATACTCCTCCATGCAATGAACCGGAAAAATATGGTCAATCGTTATTTTATCTTTTGGCTTCTTTTTCCCACAGTATGCACACCGGTATTTTCCGGTAGGTGATGGATACTTTGCAAAAAAACGGCTACGGTAATTGCTGCTTCGCGTATACTGCGTTGGCACTGCTTCAAATGTAAGATCCCTTCTTCTGCAATAACGCTGCATATGATTTTTTTCCCATCTGGAACATTCCTTTTTTTCATAATATACTCTGCTATTTTCCCGCCTGATACAGGTATATTTCTTCCACCACAGAAAAATGCGGCAGCGCTTTACGCTTTTTGTTCCATTTTTTATTCTTACGGTATATGTCTGTGCCAATGTTGCAATTTCCTTTATTTCAATTTTTGCTTTTACAGCTTATAATCCACATGTTGTCCCATGAGCTTCTCGCGGTCCGTCCGGACTTCATTACTCCTCTCTACAAATGTATATTCACCTATTTTATCCATAAGCTCTTCTACAGAATTGGCAGTTAATGTAATGGTCTGTGTATCATCCTCACTCTCAGTCCTGGATTCTTTGGATTTCTCCAGGCGTTCCTTCTCCTGCTTTTTCTCTGCCTTTTTCTCCGCTGCTTTCTTTTCCGCCTTCTTTTTCTCCGCAGACTTTTGAATTCTGGATTTCTGATCCGACGATGATTTTCTGAGCACTGCAAAAAACGAAGTGGTTCCACCATCATTCACCTGCATGCCATACTCCTTTACATCAGCACCGGATTTTTCCACGCTGGATTTTAACTGTTGCAGCTGTGCTGTTGCTCCACTGAGAATTCCCTCGTATTTCTTACGATAACTCTCATCCGTAGCCATTCGTTCAATTTTCTCTTCATCAATAAGAACGACTGTCTTAATATTATTTGCATATTTTGCGGCATTTGCCTGAGCATTTGCTTTCTGATCTTTGCTTACCAGAATAAAATCATAATTTCCGTATTTCTTTTTTAATTTTTCATAATACTTTTGCGCTTCTTTCGAAAGTTTTGGATCACCAATCGTCTTTCCCAAATCTTTGGATTCCGTTACCTTCTCTTCTTTCTTTACTTCCCCGGTTTCCGTATTTCTGGCTACTTTCGTTTTTTCCTTACTGCCCGGTGTATAATTTTGAGCATATACGTTTGAAACTATTGCGTTTGTATTAACTGCCATAACCCTTCCTCCTATCACAAGATCAACATCATTGTGCCAGCCCCTGCATCTGCACTGCTACTAATACAAGTATCGTCACATCTTTCAAAAACTTTATACATCGAATGTGTTGATCCGGCATATATGCAATATTCAGAAATTTTTCAGCAGAAATCCACGAATTGTCTGCACATAATCCTCTACTTTCAGGACTGTCGAAAGGTGCCCACCCGAAACATATTTGATGGTTGGATTATGCATCAGCTGAATGAGATCTTTCTGCATTTTACCGGAAAAGAAAATCCTAATCCGGAAGTATCAGTAATATTTTGCCTTCCAGTTCCTTAAAATCCGACTCTGTGACAGGTGTCTGATTCATCAGATCAGCCAGCAGCCCGGAAATATGCACATCTTTTTCCTTCGTATGATCCTTAAAAATAGTTTCAAACATCTCCTGTGCATACGCAATTTCTTCTTTACTTTCATTGCTGATATGTCCCATTCCTGCCCTGATCAGTTTCGGTTTTAATTTTTCATAATTGCAATGTTTCATATAAAACAGCATAAGCGGTGCAAGAAAATATTTCTTCTTAAGGCTTTTAAGCGTAGCCGCATCCATCCCACCGGTTGAAATCAGAATGATTCCGCCAACTTCTTTCGGATACTTCTGTGTATAGATCTGTGCAACCATACCTCCGTCACTTGCACCAACAAAAATTGGCTGTGTTACTCCGATCCTGTCAAAAATTATATTTACAAAATATATGAAATTTAAAAAGACGGCTCTTCCGTTTGATTGAAGCTCGTAAAAATGGTGGTCGATTTATCGACCACCACAAAAAAATCAAAAAATTTACACACTTTACTTGACAAACTCAAAAGGGATATATTCTATTTTCTATTTTCTATCTCTCATCTTATTCTTTAATTCCTGAACCACTTCCAGATAATCCCTGTGTTTCATATCCGGAAAAGCCTTGATCAGCCGTCCCTGTCCCACAAACGTATGCTCTACGATTGAGCTGGATAACTCATCAAATTCTTTCTGTAGATCTGCCTTATTTTTGCGAAGCGTCTCAATGGATTTATTTACTTTCTCTTCCGTTGCTTCCTTAAACTCTGCCCTGGCCAAAGCCGCCTGCACCTTACCTTCGCCAACTTTCTGTACGGTATCAATCGTCGTTGTTGCCAGAGAATCACTGATCTTATCACTGATCACCCGCATGTTGGCACGAATTGTATCCAGCCTCGTAAGTTTCCTGTTCAGTCCCTGAATAACCGCAACGGTCACTATAAGATCCGCCAGATACAATGCATAAAGTATTGCAACGACCATCCACCCCACAATGGATGGCGCGTGCGCAGAAGTGTGATGTTCCACAAAAGACTGAAATACTTTCACAACAAGCAGAATCGCCACTCCCCAGATCAATGAGAACTCCAGACAGATATATCCATGAAAATTCAATGGCTTGTTGGAATAATCCCACCATCTTGCATGAAAGCAAACGTCGAGGAGCCATCCGGCGATCAGTTCAACCGCAGTTGCCAAAATCACACCAAACAGGAAAATCATACCGTCATTCAGCTGGTATCCGCTGCCCTGAAACGTATTCATCATCGCAAATACCGAAAGCACTCCAAATCCGTATACCGGACACACGGGTCCATTTAGGAATCCTCTGTTAATTACTTTTCCACAGGCTACCGCATGATAGACAACTTCAAGTGCCCAGCCTCCAAATGAATAGATCAAAAAATACCAGCATATCTGGTAATATGTCATTCCACAAATCATCTTTTATTCCTCTTATTCTAATATTCCATGTTAATAAAACAGCTCTCATATGATAGCTAAATGCCGTATTCGATGATTTCTTTGCATCTTCTGTC
>ENA-OQNM01000621-OQNM01000621.1-human-gut-metagenome-genome-assembly--contig:-NODE-621-length-12766-cov-3.507635_pt1 | contig 12766 bp, 10 predicted proteins | sample MGYA00242632_ERZ504886 | MGnify/ENA primary metagenome ERZ504886 (study PRJEB26092, sample SAMD00036424) | human gut metagenome | host: Homo sapiens | study: EMG produced TPA metagenomics assembly of... | reverse complement strand
AATTCCCGCCTGACGGCTTAAGCACCGCTCCGGCGGCTGCGGCACGGCATCTGCGTTGCCAAAATGCTCGATAAGACATCCAGTATTATCTGCGCTTTTGGCTTAGCATCTGCCGCACCTCGCTCGCTGTATCGGCACTTAGAATTATGCGGTATTGCCCTGGGAACATGATCAAAGGGGCAGCCCGGTCGGTGGTAAACCGGCGCGGTGCATGCCAAAAGGGGAGATTACAAGGTGAAACAAACACAGTCAGCGGCGAAGCCTTCCGATTTGCCAGTTTACCTGTTCCATCAGGGCAATAACTTTGAAGCCTACCGCTACTTTGGCAGCCACCTGGAAGAGCAGGATGGCCAGCCCGGCGCGGTGTTCCGCGTGTGGGCGCCGCACGCCAAAGCAGTTTCCGTTGTGGGCGATTTCAACAGCTGGGTGCCCACCAGCCATCCGATGGAAAAGGTGTCGGACGGCATTTGGGAGTTGTTCATTCCCGGCATCAAAATCTATGATGTTTATAAATACTGCATTACCACCCCGGCGGATGAGCTGGTGTACAAGGCTGACCCGTATGCGTTCCATGCCGAAACCCGCCCGTCCAACGGCAGCAAAGTTTTTGATATTTCCGGCTTTGACTGGCACGATGCCGCGTGGGAAGATGCGCAGAAGAAAAATGATGTGATCAACGGCCCGATGAGCATCTACGAGCTGCATGCCGGCAGCTGGAAAATGAAGGAGGACGGTGTCCCCTATAATTATTCCGAACTGGCGGATCAGCTTGTGCCTTATATTAAAGATATGGGCTATACCCATGTGGAGCTGCTGCCCATTACGGAATATCCGTTTGACGGCAGCTGGGGCTATCAGGTCAGCGGTTACTTTGCCCCCACCAGCCGTTACGGTACCCCGCACGACTTTATGGAGTTTGTGGATAAGCTGCACGCGGCCGGTATCGGTGTGATCCTGGACTGGGTGCCCGCCCACTTCCCCAAGGATGCTTACGGCCTGTACATGTTTGACGGCGCCCCCTGCTATGAGGACCCCAACCCCCGCCGCGGTGAGCATAAAGAGTGGGGCACCATGGTGTTCAACTTTGGTATGCCGGAAGTGGAAAGCTTCCTGGTATCCAGTGCGCTGTTCTGGATTGAGCAGTACCATGTGGACGGCCTGCGTGTGGACGCAGTGGCCAGCATGCTGTATCTCGATTACAACCGCCGCGATGGCGAGTGGGAACAAAACGTAAAGGGCGGCAAGGAAAACCTGGAAGCCATTACGTTCCTGCAAAAGTGCAATACGGCTATCCTGGGCCGCCACCCGCATAAAATGATGATTGCCGAAGAATCCACCGCATGGCCGCTGGTTACCAAACCGGCAGCCGATGGCGGCCTTGGCTTCAACTTCAAATGGAACATGGGCTGGATGAACGATATGCTCAGCTACATGAAGACTGACCCGCTGTTCCGTGCCGGCAACCATAACAAAGTTACGTTCAGCTTCTTCTATGCGTTCAGTGAAAATTTTGTCCTGCCCATCAGCCACGATGAAGTTGTGCACGGCAAGTGCAGCCTGATCAATAAGATGCCCGGTGATTATGAAGCAAAGTTCGCCAACCTGCGCACCTTCTATGGCTATATGATGGCCCATCCGGGCAAAAAACTGCTGTTCATGGGCCAGGAATTCGGCCAGTTCATTGAATGGGACGAGAAAAAGCAGCTGGATTGGATGCTTCTTGGCTATGATAAGCACCATGAACTGCAAACCTACGTCAAGGATCTGAACCACTTCTACCGTGAGACCGCCTCTCTCTGGCAGGTCGATTACAGCTGGGAAGGGTTCCAGTGGATCGTGCCGGATGATAACAAACAGAGCGTGATCGCGTTCCTGCGCCGGGACGCCAAGGGCAAGATGCTCCTGGTTGTCTGCAACTTTAACCCCGTCCTGCGCGAAAGCTACTCGATGGGCGTGCCCAACCCCGGTACATACAAAGAGCTGATCAACTCGGATGACGTCAAGTATGGCGGTACCGGTGTCAAAAATGGCAGCGTAAAGAGCGTCAAGGGCCCGATGCACGGCTTTGACCAGCATATTGAGGTAACCCTGCCGCCGCTGTCCACCATCTATTTCAGCGTTCCCGCTGCCCGCAAAAAGGCAGGAAAGCCCGCCAAGGCAGAAACTGCCGAAGCAGCCAAACCCGAAAAGGCAGCCAAGCCTGCGGCCACCAAAACTGCCGCCCCCAAAAAGCGCACAGCCAAACCCGTGGCAGCAAAACCGGCTGCTAAAAAGCCCAGAGCGGCAAAAACAACCAAGCCCAAAACACCGGTAACGGAATCGTAAACGTCTGGTGTGTAAGGGCGGTACCGGCGGCAGCCCGCAGCCGGTGCGGCCCGTGGAGATAAACAAGTTTAAGGGGAGAACAATTATGGCAAAAGAAATGATCGCAATGATCCTGGCTGGCGGCCAGGGTTCGCGCCTCTACGCGCTGACCCAGAAGCTGGCTAAGCCGGCGGTTCCGTTCGGCGGTAAGTACCGTATCATCGACTTTCCGCTGTCCAACTGTGTCAACTCTGATATTGACACCGTTGGCATCCTGACCCAGTATCAGCCGCTGGTCCTGAATGAATACATCGGCAACGGCCAGCCGTGGGACCTTGACCGCCTGCATGGCGGCGTCCATGTGCTGCCGCCCTACCAGCAGGCCACCGGCTCTGACTGGTACAAGGGCACTGCCAACGCAATTTACCAGAACATTTCCTTCATTGACCGTTACGACCCGCAGTACGTCATCATCCTGTCCGGCGACCAGATCTGCAAGCAGGATTACGCTGATTTCCTGCGCTTCCACAAAGAGAAGAATGCCGAGTTCTCGGTTGCCGTTATGGAAGTGCCTTGGAGCGAAGCCCCGCGCTTTGGTCTGATGGTTACGGACGAGAATGACCGCATCAGCGAATTCCAGGAAAAGCCGAAGAACCCCAAGAGCAACCTGGCTTCCATGGGCATTTATATCTTCAACTGGGATATCCTGAAAAAGTACCTCACCGAGGACGAAAACGATCCCAACAGTGAGAACGACTTCGGCAAGAATGTCATTCCTGCACTGTTGCGTGATAACCGCCGCATGTACGCTTACCGTTTCAGCGGCTATTGGAAGGATGTCGGAACCATCTCCAGCCTGTGGCAGGCCAACATGGAGGTTCTGGATCCGACCCATTCCGGCATCAACCTGTTTGATGAAAACTGGAAGATCTACTCCCGCAACTCCGGCCGCCCCTGCCAGCGCATTGGTACGGACGCTGACATCGTGAACTCGATGATTACCGAAGGCTGCCAGGTTGACGGCACCGTTAAAAACTCCATCCTGTTCCCCGGCGTTGTGGTCGAAAAGGGCGCCACTGTTGAAGCAGCCGTTGTTATGGGCGGCACTGTCATCAAGGCTGGCGCAAAGGTCGAACACTGCATCGTGGCCGAAAATGTCACCATCGAAGAGGGCGCTACCGTGGGCAAAATGCCGGAAAGCGGCCTGAATATTACCGAACCCGGCGATGTTGCAACGGTTGGCTCCGGTGTCAAGATCGGCAAGGGCGCAACGGTTGGCCCCAAGGCAATGATTTCCAATGATGTAAAGGATGGTGAGGAACAATGGTAAGCAGCAACGCAAACGCACTGGGCGTCATTTTTGCAAACTCTTATGATAACCTTGTCCCCGAACTGGTAGCGGAGCGCACAATGGCCTCCATCCCGTTCGCAGGGCGTTACCGCATGATCGACTTTGTTCTGTCCAACATGGCAAACGCCGGTGTGGATAATGTTTCGGTCATCGTCCGTAAAAACTATCACTCCCTGATGGACCACCTGGGCGCAGGCCGTGAATGGGACCTGACCCGCAAGCGCGGAGGCCTGAACATTGTTCCGCCTTTTGCAGAGCGCAGCATCAAGCTGTACAGCGGCCGTGTGGATGCACTGGCCAGCGTTCTGAACTGGCTGAGGGACCAGAAAGAGCGCTATGTGATCCTGTCTGACAGCAACATTGCCATGAACTTCGACTTTAACAAGCTGATCGAAGCTCATGTCAAGTCCGGCGCAGACGTTACCATGGTATACAACCGCGGCGAAATCCCCGATGGCGCCCGCACCGATAACTACACCATCCGCATTGATAATGGCCGTGTGGCTGAGCTGCTTTCCAACGATTATCGTCCCGGCATCCAGAATCTGTCCATGAACCTGTACATCATCGAGCGCGAAAGCCTGATCCAGCTTGTCCGCGATGCATCTGTGCGCGGTCTGGTCTATTTTGAGCGCGATATCCTGGCCCGCAACCTGAACCTGCTGAATATTCAGGCTTATGAGTTTGACGGCTATGTGGCCCGCATCAGCGATATGAAGAGCTACTTTGACGAGAACATGCGCCTGCTGCAGGCTGGCAATGTCGATAAGCTCTTTAACGAAGGCAACCCCATCTACACCAAGATTCGTGATGACAACCCCACCCGTTACCTGGAAGGCAGCAAGGTCAAGAACAGCCTGCTGGCTGACGGCTGTGTGGTGGAAGGCACCGTTGAAAACAGCGTGCTGTTCCGTGGCTGCCAGATCAAGAAGGGGGCTGTTGTGCGCAACTGTGTGCTGATGCAGGATACCGTTGTGGAGGAGAACAGCTCCGTTGAGTATGTGGTTACCGACAAGAATGTCCACATCACGGCAGATAAAAAGCTGATCGGCACGGATTCTTTCCCGGTGTTTGTTGCCAAAAGGCACACGGTGTAACCTGATTACGCCCTGAACTTTCCCGCCAACTCTCCCGGCGGGTAGTTTGCAGGAAAGGGCGGGGAGTGAACACGCTTCTCCGCTCTTTCCTTATTTTATCATAACAGCCTGCCCGGCAGGCGTTGCAAACAGCCGCTCCAGCGGCTCTGCAAGGAGGTACCCATGAAAATTCTCTATGCAGCCAGCGAGGCTGCACCGTATGCAAAATCCGGTGGTCTGGCCGATGTTGCCGGTGCATTGCCCAAGGCTCTGGTTCATGACGGCATTGACTGCCGCGTTATCATGCCCCTGTACGGCGATCTCAAGTTCAAGGATACGCTGACCTATGTTACCAATTTCAGCGTGCCCGTGGGCTGGCGTAGCCAGTACTGCGGCCTGTTCAAGGCCGAGCATGACGGCGTGACGTTCTACTTTATCGACAACGAATATTACTTTAAGCGCAGCGGCCTGTATGGCTTCTATGATGACGGTGAGCGTTTTGCTTTCTTCTCCCGCGCCATTCTGGAAACCCTGTTCTATACCGACTTTGAGCCGGATATCATCAACTGCAACGACTGGCAGACCGCTCTTACCCCGGTTTACCTCAACCTGTACTACCGCCACTTGGATAAGTTCAACCACATCAAGACGGTATTCACCATCCATAACATTGCCTACCAGGGCAAGTATGGCATGGATATCCTGGAGGATACCTGCGGCATTGGCGCACGCGATGCCCACATTGTGGAGTATGATGGTTGCGCCAACTTTATGAAGGGCGCAATCGAGACTGCTGATAAGGTCACCACCGTCAGCCCTACCTATGCACAGGAGATCCTGGACCCGTGGTTCAGCCATGGTCTGGATGGCCTGCTGCGCCAGAAGCAGTATAAGCTGTGCGGTATCCTGAACGGTATTGACGTGGATGTTTTCAACCCCGCCACCGACCCGGATATCCCGCAGAACTATGATGCCAACACGGTTCAGCAGGGCAAGCCCGTCTGCAAAGCAGCTTTGCAGGATGAGTTCGGCCTGAACAAGGATGGCAGCCCGGTCATGGCCATGGTCACCCGTCTGGTCGGTCACAAGGGCGTTGACCTGGTGCGCAGCATTGCCGAAGGTCTGCTGCAGCAGGGCATTGAGCTGGTGATCCTCGGCTCCGGCGAAGCCCAGTACGAGAACTTCTTCAACGAGCTGTGCGCCCGCAACCCCGGCCGCGTTGGCGTGTACATTGGCTTTAACGCCAAGCTGGCCCAGCGCATTTATGCCGGTGCCGATATCTTCCTGATGCCGTCCCGCTCTGAACCCTGCGGCCTGGCCCAGATGGTATCCTGCCGTTATGGAACCATCCCCGTTGTGCGTGAGACCGGCGGCCTGCGCGACTCCATCCACGACTCCGGCGATGGCTATGGCAATGGCTTTACCTTTGCCAATTACAACGCCCACGAGCTGTACGAAGCCTGCTGGCGTGCCAAGGAAGGCTACTGGAACAAGGAAGGCTGGCCCGTGCTGGTCAAGCGCGCCATGGAATGTGATTTCAGCTGGTCCAACTCCGCCAAGAGCTATGAGGGCCTGTACAATGAGGTCGTGAACCTCTGGTAAGTCTTTGGGAAGCTGTTTCCTAATGAGTTAAAATCAAATCCCGCTGTGTGCAGCCTGAAAAGCCGCATACAGCGGGATTTTTGTTTCATTGGGATTGGTCCGGTGAAAAGGAAAACGGAAAGAATAGATACGCCCGTGCGGCAGCATAGCAGCGTGACAGGGGAGACGAACCGAATGCTTCCAGAACGCAGCACAGGAATTTCGAAAAAGCCAGCCATCCGGAAATGAAGAAATTTCGGATTTTTTGCCACAATTTGCCGAACATGTGTTACAATAGTATCGGAATTTTGGCCGTGGCATTAAGGAGAATCCCATGCCCGCGGTCAATCGGGAAAGGAAACATAACAGCAATCCTATGGGGAAAAGAAAACATTGGTATTTACCGTGCATCGCCCCGGCACTGGCCGCGCTTTTGCTGGCGGGCTGCGGCGCAACGGTGGATTTGAATGAACAGGCCACAGCCGAAACCGCCATGGCCGTGCAATGGGTGCCCAATGGCAGCGTTTATACTACTGCGGCGGAAGAGCTGGAATACTGGTCCACAGCCCAAAAGCTGGAATCCGCCCTTGCCGCCACGCGGGAAACAGCCCCCAGCGTAAACTTGAACGAGCTGCTGGATGAATTCTGCGCCGCGCAGCCGGGCAGCTTTTCGCTTTACCTGCAAAATCCGGCAACGGGGAAAGCTATACTTATAACACGGATGCCCTGTATTACCCCGCCAGCCTGCTCAAGCTGCCCTATGCGTTCTGGCTGTGCGGCCAGGCCGATGCCGGAACACTGGACCTGGAAGATGAACTGCCCAACCAGTTCCGCGGCCGTTTGTCTGATACGGCGCTGCAAGCCTATAACGATGCTGAGACCATCCCGGCCAAACGCCGCCATGCGTGCTATGATCGCCCACAGCGATAACAACGCCGTCACCCTGTTGACCACCCACTGGCCAGCCAATGAATCCAGCGGCTTCCAGCAGTTCCTGGCGGATTACGGCTTTGCCTATGCCGCAACCTGCGACCTTACCCCGCAAACCGGCATTATCGGTATGGCTTCCACTGGCGAGTTTGCCAACATTGTGTCCGCGGTGTATGATTATCTGGATTCAGGCAGCGCCGCCGCAGCCTACCTGAAAACCTGTATGCTGGCCGCCGACCATGATATTTTGTATGTGCCGGATGGCGTGCCTGCCGCCAAAAAGTATGGCAGCTGGGATTACGCATATCACGATGTTGCCATTGTGTATGCCAAGCATCCCTACTGGATTGTTTGCATGACAGACCAGGGAGATGAAAATGTAGACTTCCCCGAAGAACCCACCCAGGCCATGCAGACCCTTGGCCAGCTGGTGTATGAATACTGGAACCCATAAACCACGCCAGCGCCGTTTCAAGAAAGGAGCCGACCTTTGCCAAACAAGAAAACTGCCGCCCAGCGCCAACCCTATGTGGACGCTATGAAAGGCTTTGGCATCCTGTGCGTTGTCATTGGCCATTTTATCGAGTATCACCGTGGTACCGCGCCGGGCATCAACGCGCTGTTTACCTGCATTTACCTGTTCCATATGGCAATTTTTTGCACAGCCAGCGGCCTGGTGGCTAAGTTCAGCCTGCGCAAGCTGGTCACGCAGCAGCTATGGCTCTACCTTATCAGCCAGGCGGGCATCACGGCGTTCCGTGCGGCTGCCCTGAAAGATAACATTATGGATCAGGGCGGCTGGCTGCAAAATGTACTGTTGCCATGGCGGCACATGTGGTATCTGTACGCCCTCATGTTCTGGATGCTCACCGTGCCTTTGCTGCGCGCCATCCAGCGGCGCGGCCTGCTGGCCAGCACCGTAGGGATGGCCGCGGCCATTGCCATAGGCCTGTTGGGCGGCTGTGTCAACTGGCCGTTTGATCTGGGCCGTGTGTTTTCCTTTTTCCCGTTCTTTGCGTTCGGTGTGCTGTTTGCAGAGCCGTTCCGCAGCTGGCAAAAGCGCTGGTATGCCTGGGGCCCGCTGGCGGCGGCCATCGTGGTGTTTTATACCGTAACCGTCCAGCGCATCGTCACCGCCGAAACCCCGGTGTATGAGGGAGCCCGCATCTTCCAGTCCGACGCCTATGCGGTGGGCGGCTACCTGATGCAGGATCGCGCAGTGTTCTACCTGCTGGGCTTTGGCACCGTGCTGGCCATCACCCCCATTCTGGGGCTCATCAAGCCGCTTGCCAGCCTGGGCCAGCGAACCCTGCCCATCTACATCCTGCACATGCCGCTGTACGCGCTTCTGGTTCAACTTGGCTGTTACGAAGCCTGTGCTTCCCACGGTCTGCCTGCCGTTATTACCTGGCTGTGCTTTATCATCCCCGCGGTGGTGGCCCTGTGCGCCAGCGCCCCGGTGTGTGCCATCCTGAACGGCATTGCAAACATCTGGTACAAAACGCTCCCGGCTCTCTTTTCCCGCCGTGGATAAAGCGTTCGCAGATGCGTTTATCCAACCGCAATAAAACAAATAAAAGAGCAAAAAAATAAACCAGGCGTGCCCTGCAAAGCAATCGACTTTGCAAAACACGCCTGGCTTTATTTTATAAAATCACTTTCAGGGCCAACGTGAAAGAATCAGCCCTCCGCCAGGAATCACTGCTCGTCCTTGTGATCCAGCAGCTTTTCCATGGTGTGCCAGCCCAGCACTGCGCACTTTACGCGGGCCGGCATGTGGGAGATATCCTGCAGCGCACCGGCTTCTTCCAACTTTTCAATGTCGGCATCGGTAGCTTCGCCCTTAATCATCTTCAAAAAGGTCTCGGCCAGGTCTTTGGCTTCATCCACGCTGCGGCCAATGATCATGTCCAGCATGATATCTGCCGAAGCCTGGGAGATCGCGCAGCCGTCACCAACAAAGCTGCCGTCCTCAATCTTGCCGTTTTCTACTTTCAGCTGCAAAATAATGTCATCGCCGCAGCTGGGGTTCACACCCTCCAGCGTCATGTTGGCGCCGGGCAGCGGCTTTTTATGGGCGGGGTAGAGGTTGTGGTCGGTCAGCACCTCATTATAAAACGTACTACTCGGCATAACCCATTTCCTTTCTTACGCCGCCCAGCGCCGCCAGAAAGCGGTCAATGTCAGCGGTGGTGTTATAAAATGCAAGGCTGGCGCGTGCGCAGGAACGCACACCCAGATAAGCCAGCAGCGGCTGTGCACAGTGGTGCCCGGCACGCACGTCCACATGGCAGCTGTCCAGAATGGTGGCAATGTCATGCGGGTGCACACCGTCCACCGTAAAGCTCAGAATGCCGCAGTGCTTGTCCGGGTCATCGCTGCCCAGAATATTCACACCGGGGATCTTCTTCATGCCCTCATAGGCATAGCGGGTCAGGGCCTGCTCCTGGGCGTGGACATTTTCCAGCCCAATGGATTCCAGATAATCAATCGCTGCAGCCAGCGCAACCGCGCCGCCTGCATTCACGGTGCCGGCCTCAAATTTGTGGGGCAGCTCGGCATACACAGCGCCATCGCGGGTAACGGAATCGATCATCTCGCCGCCGGTCAAAAACGGCGGCATGGCATCCAGCAGCTTCTCCTTGCCATACAAAACGCCAATACCCATGGGGGCCATCAGCTTGTGGCCGGAGAATGCAACAAAATCAGCATCCAGTGCCTGCACATCCACTTTCATGTGGGGGGCACTCTGGGCGGCATCGACCAGCACAACACCGCCGTTGCGGTGTACCAGCTCGATCACTTTCTCTACCGGGTTTACGCAGCCCAGCACGTTGGAAACATGGCCAATGGCGGCCAGCTTTACCTTGGGGCCGATGACGGCTTCCAGCTTTTCATCCGGCAGGCTGCCGTCTTTTTCACATTCCAGGTAAACCAGCTTGGCACCGGTCTGGCGGGCAACCATCTGCCACGGCAGCATGTTGCTGTGGTGCTCCATGATGGTGATGACGATCTCATCCCCGGCATGGATGTTGTTCAGCGCATAGCTGTAAGCAACCAGATTGATGCTTTCGGTGGTGTTGCGGGTAAAGATGATTTCGGCATCGCTGCGGGCGTTCAGGAACTTGCGTACCCGCTCGCGGGCGGCCTCGTAACGGTCAGTCGCCTCCACGCCCAGTTCATACAGGCCGCGCAGGGGGTTGGCGTTGGCCTGCTCATAAAATTCTTTCTCTGCCTGCAAAACGCTGGCCGGACGCTGCGCGGTGGCGGCGCTGTCCAGATAGGCGATGTCCTGCTGCATCAGCAGGGGAAAGTCCTTTTTATAATCCACAAAATCAAAGCTCATCGGTGTGCGCCTCCATGAATTTGTGTGCTTCTTCCGCCAGTGCCTCCGGCAGCAGGTCAACTACGGCCTCAATGCGGGCGCGGGCCAGCAGGCTGCGGGCAGCTTCTTCAGGAATGCCGCGGCTGGCGAGGTAGAACAGCATCTTTTCGTCCAGGCGGCCGATGGTTGCGCCGTGGTTGCCTTCCACATCCTCTTCGCCGCACAAAATCAGCGGAATGGTCTGGTTGACCACGCCATCGCCCAGCAGCAGAACGTTCTCCTGCTCCTGGCCCTTGGCGCCGGAACCGCCGGGCAGCAGGTCAATGCTGCCGCGGAACAGCTTGAATGCCTTACCGGCCAGTACGCCGGTGGAATCCATCTCGCAGGTGGTCTTTTTGCCGCGGTGGCGGGCTACATAGTTCATGTCCAGGCGCTGTTCGCCCTGGCCCAGGTAGCCGATCCTGGCGGTAAAGTTGCTGCCTTTGCCGATCAGATCGGCGGCAGCACCGGCATACAGCTTGCCGGAACCCAGTTCCAGCTTGGTCAGCTCAAAGCTTGCGCCGTCTGCGCAGGTGGTGCCGATATCACTCAGGCAGGTAAAGCCATTATCCAGTACCTGCACCATCGAAAGCTTGACCACAGCGCCAGCCTCGGCCTTGATCTTGATCTGCAAAGCGGCCAGGCCCTCGCCAGCGGTCTCATTGCGCAGGATCACAGCCACCTGCATGGTGCTGCCAGCCTTGGCTTCCAGGTACAGCCGGTCCCCGGCGGGGGTGCCGGGCTGGTAGGTATAGGTGATAACCGCGGGGGCATCCATCACTTCGTTTTCGCCCAGGGTCAGGTACTCTGCTGGGCTGTTGGCCAGAAAACGGTCAACGTCGGTGCCCATGCCGGTCTCCATGGCCCAGTCCTGTGCGGCGCTGCTGCAGGCCAGCTGTGCGGTCTGCACAAAGCTGGGGGCGGCACCCACGGCGGGGGCGTTTGCTTCCAGCCGGGCTGCGTTCATTTTCAGCCAGTTCCACGTCAGAGCGGGAAGCCGGTTGACGGTCATTGTTTCATTTGCCATACTCCCAACTCCTTTGCTCACCCAATGCTGCCCTTCATCTCAAGGCGGATCAGGTTGTTCATTTCCATTGCGTATTCCAGCGGCAGCTCCTTGGAAACATTATCCGCAAAGCCGCTCACGATCATGGCGCGGGCTTCCTCTTCGGGGATGCCGCGGCTCATCAGGTAGAACACGGCGTCATCACTGATGCGGCCAATGCGGGCTTCGTGGCCCACGTCAGCATCGGGGGTGCGCACGTCCATTGCGGGGATCGTGTCCGAACGGGAGATGGTATCCAGCATCAAAGACTGGCAGGAAACCGCAGCCTTGCTGTTCTTGGCATCCTTGTTAATGACCACCGCGCTGCGGAAGGTGCTGATACCGCCGTCCTTGGAGATGGACTTGGTGTTGATATAGCTGGAAGTATCCGCGCCGGTATGAACAACCTTGGCGCCGGTATCCAGGTTCTGGCCATGACCGGCGAAGGTTATGCCGGTGAACTCCAGTGCGGGAGCCCTTGCCCTTCAGGATGGTCATGGGGTACAGGTAAGAGGTGTGGGAGCCAAAAGAACCGGAAACCCATTCCATCACGCCGCCCTCTTCTACAATGGCGCGCTTGGTGTTCAGGTTGTACATGTTCTTGGACCAGTTCTCAATGGTGGAATACCGCAGCTTGGCGTTCTTGCCCACAAACAGCTCCACGCAGCCGGCGTGCAGGTTGGCCACATTGTACTTGGGGGCAGAGCAGCCCTCGATGAAATGCAGCGAAGCACCCTCGTCCACAATAATCAGCGTGTGCTCAAACTGGCCAGCGCCGGGGGCGTTCAGGCGGAAATAGGACTGCAGGGGAATCTCTACATGCACATGCGGCGGAACATACACAAAAGAACCGCCAGACCATACCGCGCCGTGCAGGGCGGCAAATTTGTGATCCGTGGGGGGAACCAGGTGCATGAAATGGGTGCGGATCATCTCGGCATAAGGGCCGTGCATGGCACTTTCCAGGTCGGTGTAAATAACACCCTGCTCCGCAACCTCTTTTTTCACGTTGTGATATACCAGCTCGGAGTCATACTGTGCGCCGACACCGGCCAGGCTGTCGCGCTCGGCCTGGGGGATACCCGAGCTTTTCAAAGGTATCCTTAGATGTCGGT
>ENA-OQNM01000618-OQNM01000618.1-human-gut-metagenome-genome-assembly--contig:-NODE-618-length-12797-cov-3.459432_pt1 | contig 12797 bp, 15 predicted proteins | sample MGYA00242632_ERZ504886 | MGnify/ENA primary metagenome ERZ504886 (study PRJEB26092, sample SAMD00036424) | human gut metagenome | host: Homo sapiens | study: EMG produced TPA metagenomics assembly of... | reverse complement strand
AATGCTACGATGGAGCAGGTTGTTGAAGCTGCAAAGATAGCTAATGCACATGATTTTATTATGGAAACTGAGAAAGGATATGATACTATGATTGGTGACCGTGGTGGGCGTTTGTCTGGTGGGCAAAGACAACGTGTCAGTATAGCGCGTGCGATTTTGAAGAATCCTCCTATTTTGATTTTGGATGAGGCCACTTCTGCACTTGATACAGAGAGTGAACGTTTGGTGCAAGAAGCTTTGGAACGTTTGATGAAATCACGTACTACCATTGCCATTGCCCACCGTTTGTCTACAATCAAAAATGCAGATGAGATATGCGTACTTTATGAAGGTGAAATTGTGGAACGTGGAACGCATGATGAGCTTATAGCTCTTAATGGATATTATAAGAAACTGAATGATATGCAGTCACTTTCATAAATATATTTTGTGAGGAATATATGACTATTGATGGTCAGTGATTTTTTATGTAGACAGCGGATTAGTTAATAGTCCGCTGTCGTTTTATATTTAGAGATAAGCATCGAACTTAGATGTTTTTCATTTTATTCTTGTACCTTTGCAACCTTATAATTCACTTAACTACAATCAATGAAGGAATTCCTACAACTGATGCGGCGCTTTGTGTCGCCTTACAAGAGATATATCGGTTGGGCAATCGTGCTCAATGTGCTGTCCGCTATATTCAACGTCTTTTCATTTACATTGTTAATCCCTATCCTTAACATCCTTTTCAAGACTGGGGCGAATACCGAGGTATATCACTTCATGGAGTGGGGAAGCGGCAGCCTGAAGGAAGTGGCGGTGAACAACTTCTACTACTACGTCACCCAGATGATTGAGACACACGGGCCGCAGATGACACTGCTGTTCATGGGGCTCTTCCTTGCTTTCATGACCATGCTGAAGACCTCCTGCTACTTCGGTTCTTCTGCTATAATGGTTCCTTTGCGTACGGGAGTAGTACGCGATATCCGTGTGATGGTCTATTCCAAAGTGATGCACTTGCCACTTGGTTTTTTCTCTGTAAGAAAGAAAAGGGGTACATCATTGCACGTATGAGCGGTGACGTAGGCGAAATTGAAAACTCCATTACCAGTTCACTGGATATGCTGCTCAAGAATCCTATCCTGATTCTGCTTTATTTTTCCACTTTGATTGTAACCAGTTGGCAGCTGACCTTGTTTACTGTCCTGGTATTGCCGGGTATGGGCTGGCTGATGGGAAAGGTCGGCTAAGAAGCTGAAACGCAAAGTCGCTGGAAGCCCAGGGGAAATGGAGCGACACGATGTCGCAACTGGAAGAGACGTTGGGCGGACTGCGCATCATCAAGGCTTTCATAGCCGAAGACAAGATGGTGGACCGTTTCAAACAATGTAGCAACGAGCTGCGTGATGCCACCAACAAGGTAGCCATCCGTCAGTCGTTGGCACATCCTATGAGCGAATTCCTCGGTACGTTGCTCATTGTATTGGTTCTGTGGTTTGGTGGTCTGCTTATTTTGGGCGATGGTACTTCCATGGAAGCTTCAACGTTCATTTTCTATATGGTGATTCTGTACAGTATCATCAATCCGTTGAAAGACTTTGCAAAGGCAGGATACAACATTCCAAAGGGTCTGGCATCCATGGAACGTGTGGACAAAATACTGAAAGCCGAGAACCCCATTAAGGAACCGGTAAACCCGTTGCCGCTGCACGGGATGAATGACCGGATTGAATTTAAGGACCTCTCCTTCAGTTACGACGGCAAGCGCGAAGTGTTGAAGCACGTCAATCTGATGGTGCCCAAAGGACAGACCATTGCACTTGTCGGTCAGTCCGGCTCCGGCAAGTCGACATTGGTGGATTTGCTGCCGCGCTATCACGATGTGCAGTTGGGTGAGATTACAATTGACGGTGTGAATATTAAGAATTTTCGCATCCACGACTTGCGTGCGTTGATAGGAAACGTGAACCAGGAGGCCATCCTGTTCAATGATACCTTCTTCAACAACATTGCTTTCGGTGTGGAAAATGCAACAATTGAGCAGGTGGTTGAAGCTGCAAAGATTGCCAATGCCCACGATTTCATCATGGAGACCGAGCTCGGTTATCAGACCAACATTGGCGACCGTGGCGGCAAGCTTTCCGGCGGACAGCGCCAGCGCATCAGTATTGCCCGTGCCATCCTGAAGAATCCACCCATCCTGATACTCGATGAGGCTACTTCCGCACTCGACACCGAAAGCGAACGCCTGGTGCAGGAGGCGCTGGAACGGCTAATGAAGACCCGTACCACGATTGCCATCGCCCACCGCCTTTCCACCATCAAGAATGCGGATGAAATTTGTGTACTCTATGAAGGTGAAATCGTGGAACGTGGTAAGCACGAGGAACTTCTCGAGAAGAACGGCTATTATAAGAGGCTGAATGATATGCAGTCTCTCTCATAGAAATAAAGTTCTGCGCACCTTGCTTCCATCCGCTTGTGCTATGTTGTTATGACTAAATAGGAAGTTAATCCATTGTAAGGCAATGTATTGATTTCGTGTATCCCTTCTTGTTGATACTTTGTAAATAGGAAGTTAATTTCCTGCAAACAGCATATTAATTCTTCTTTCTCTTCTATACTTCTTACGCAGAATTTATGATGTAGGTGGGTGTTGATGGCTACCGGCAGAGTGCTTCACGGCTGTTAGGCGATGATGAATAAAGGGCGTTCTTTTGCCTTTTACGCTTTTTTAATATCTGCTTGCTTCCATTCTATCACTAATTATCCTATTTTTGCAAAGAACACATACATAAACATTGCAAATATCATGAAAAAATTATACCCAATATCTACGACAACAGCTACTATGACTATTAGTCCAAGTACTCTTAATCATGTAATTCAATTGACCCCGATAATACTATAACTGTAAATATTTAATATTCGCCTACCATGAAAATAAAAGTTGGTTTGATAGGGTTCGGCAGAATGGGGCAAATGTATTGGGAGGAAATGCAGAAAAGCGGTCGATGGGACATCGCATATATCTGTGATACCGATCCGGCCTCCCGAGAATTGGCAAGAAACTTTTCCCCTTCATCCAGAATCATATCCGATGAACAAGAAATCTTTGACGACCAGAGTGTAGAAGCTGTTGGTCTTTTTGCATTGGCAAATTCCAGAAAAGAACAAATAGAGAAAGCTGTTCGAAGCCATAAGCACATCCTGACGGAGAAACCCATTGCCGATACCATTGACAAGGAATGGGAAATTGTGGACCTGATTGAAAAGTATGACCGCATTGCTGCTGTCAACCTTTATCTGCGCAACTCCTGGTATCACCAGGCTATGAAGCAGTTTATCGATGAAGGCGAAATTGGCGAACTGGCCATCTTGCGCATCTGCCACATGACTCCGGGATTGGCGCCGGGCGAGGGACACGAATATGAGGGTCCCGCCTACCACGACTGCGGCATGCACTACATAGACATTGCCCGCTGGTATGCCGACAGTGAATACAAGACCTGGCATGCGCAAGGCATGCGGATGTGGGGACTATAAGGACCCTTGGCGGGTACAGTTCGCCACGGTACTTTCGAGAACGGCGTCGTGTTCGATGTCACACAAGGATTTCGCTACGGACAACTCTCCAGAAATCAGACTCATAATGCATATACGGACAGTTATCGGTACAAAAGGTATCGTGCGCATGACGCATGATTTCCGGACTGCCGTGGTGGAGCTTCATGGCGTGAACCGTACGCTTCGCCTGGAGAAACCGTTTGGTGGGAAGAACTTAGATAAACTATGCAATATTATGGCCGACTCCATCGAGAGCGGGAAACGCGATCCGAGATTGCCGCAAATGCGCGACTCAGCCATTGCTTCCCAATACGGATGGACTTTCCTGGAAGATGCGCGTCGTCACGACCTGCCCGGCATAGGCGACTTGCAGACACTGGAGGAAATCAGGGAGCGCCGGAGGCATATGAAGGAAGGTTATGGACTGCTCCGTCCGAAGAAGACGGTAGTCTGATGCCTACTGTAATGAGAAGTGTTTTAAAACTTAATTATATTAACCGATTTTAAAATCTAAAGAACCATGTCGAAATTTACAAGAAGAGAGTTTCTTAAGACCGGAGGTTTAGCTTTGGCGGGTCTTACCATTGCTCCAAGCAGCATTTTGGGTAAGAGTCACGGACACGTACCTCCCAGTGACCGTTTGAACATTGCTGCCGTAGGTATCGGTGGTATGGGACACACTAACATTAATCATGTGAAGGCTACGGAAAATATCGTGGCGCTGTGTGACGTAGACTGGCGCTACGCGAAAGGTGTGTTCGATGAGCTTCCCAATGCGAAGAAGTATTGGGATTATCGTAAGATGTACGATGAGATGGGCAAGGATATCGATGCCGTTATCATCGCTACGGCCGACCATACACATGCCATCATCACTGCTGATGCCATGACGATGGGCAAACATGTATATTGCCAGAAACCGTTGACGCACTCTGTATACGAGTCCCGTCTGCTTACCCGCCTGGCCGCTTCTACGGGAGTAGTTACTCAGATGGGTAACCAGGGTTCTTCGGACGAAGGTACCGACTTGGTATGCGAGTGGATATGGAACGGCGAAATCGGTGACGTGACAAAGGTGGAATGTGCTACCGACCGGCCCATCTGGCCGCAAGGATTGAATGTTCCCGAGAAGGAAGACCGCATTCCCAAAACTCTGAACTGGGATTTGTTCACCGGTCCTGCCAAGATGAATCCGTATAACGAAATCTATCATCCCTGGAACTGGCGCGGATGGTGGGATTATGGTACGGGTGCTTTGGGCGATATGGCTTGTCACATCCTGCACCAGCCGTTCAGAGCTTTGAAGTTGTTGTATCCTACCAAGGTAGAAGGTTCGTCTACATTGTTGCTCAATGCCTGCGCTCCGCAAGCACAGCACGTGAAGCTGACTTTCCCCGCACGTGAAAATATGCCGAAGGTGGCTATGCCCGAAGTGGAAGTTCACTGGTATGATGGTGGCATGATGCCCGACCGTCCGAAAGGCTTCCCCGAAGGAAAGCAACTGATGCAGAGCGGTGGCGGTCTGACTATCTTCCACGGAACGAAGGATACGCTGATTTGCGGTTGCTATGGACAGAACCCCTGGTTACTTTCTGGCCGCGTGCCCAATGCACCGAAGGTTTGCCGCCGTGTACCGAAGGCTATGAATGGCGGTCATGAGATGGACTGGGTACGTGCTTGTAAGGAAAGTCCTTCCAGCCGCGTAATGCCTAAGTCTGACTTCTCCGAAGCAGGACCGATGAACGAAATGGTGGCAATGGGTGTATTGGCCATCCGTCTGCAGGGCCTGAACAAGACACTGGAATGGGACGGAGCCAACATGCGCTTTACCAATATTGGCGACGACGAGACATTGCGTACAGTCATCAAGGACGGCTTCAAGATACACAACGGCCATCCAAGCTTCGACAAGACATGGACAGATCCGGTAAATGCCAAAGCTTTTGCAGAAGAGCTCATCAAGCATAACTACCGCGAAGGCTGGAAATTGCCTGATATGCCTAGATAAACATTAAAAGGGGCATCAGAACTTGTTTTCTGATGCTCATAAACGAATACTAATCATTTAATTTTTCAGATTATGAAGAAAATATATTATCCTTTGGCTTGTTGCCTTATCGGAGGTATGCTCGCCTCTTGCGGTGGCGGTGCAAAGAAATCGAACGCTACGGAAGAAGCCGCAGCTCCTACTACTACTGCGGTGTCTTACTCCAAGTCTTTGAAAGCGCCTGAAACGGACAGTCTGAATCTGCCGATTGATGCGGACGGTTATATTACTATTTTTGATGGAAAGAGCCTGGACGGATGGCGTGGATACGGTAAGGATAAAGTGCCTTCCAGGTGGATTATTGAGGATGGTTGCCTCAAATTCTGTGGAACCGGTACCGGTGAAGGACAGACCGGTGAAGGTGGTGACTTGATTTTCGCCCATAAGTTCAAGAATTTTGAGTTGGAACTGGAATGGAAAATTTCGAAAGGTGGTAACTCCGGTATCTTCTATCTGGCTCAGGAAGTTACTTCAAAGGATAAAGACGGCAACGAAGTGCTGGAACCCATCTATATCTCTGCTCCTGAATTCCAGGTGTTGGACAACGCCAATCATCCGGATGCCAAGCTGGGTAAGGACAACAACCGTCAGGCTGCTTCCTTGTATGATATGATTCCTGCTGTTCCGCAGAACGCCAAACCTTTCGGTGAATGGAATAAGGCCAAGATTATGGTATACAAAGGCACTGTAGTTCACGGACAGAACGATGAAAATGTACTGGAGTATCACTTGTGGACCAAGCAGTGGACTGATATGCTCCAAGCCAGCAAGTTCAGCGAAGAAAAATGGCCTTTGGCTTTTGAACTGTTGAACAACTGTGGTGGCGAAAACCATGAAGGCTTTATCGGTGTACAGGATCATGGTGATGATGTTTGGTACCGCAACATCCGTGTAAAGGTTCTCGACTGATTCCTTCTAAAAAGATAGTACTATGAGAATCAAACATATGATGATTTTGTCAGCACTGTGTTTATCCATGATGGCCACAAGCTGTAGCAGCCAGAGTAGGGAAACGACGCCGGAAACGACGAAAAAGGAAGTTGCCATACAGCTCTACTCTGTGAGGGACTTGGTGAAGGACGGCAGTAACCTCGACCAGATTCTGAAGGATTTGGCTGATATGGGCTATACCAGTGTGGAGGCCGCCAACTACAATGACGGTAAGTTCTACGGCAAGACTCCCCAGGAGTTCAAGCAGATGGTGGAAAAGAGCGGTATGACCGTGCTTTCTTCGCACACTACCCACGGGTTGTCGGACGAGGAACTGGCTTCGGGCGACTTTACGGAAGCCTTGAAATGGTGGGATCAGTGCATTGCTGCCCATAAGGAGGCCGGTATGGAGTATATCGTGACTCCGTATCTCTCCGTTCCCAAGACATTGAAAGATTTGCAGACCTACTGCGACTATTACAATGAAGTGGGCAAGCGCTGCCAGGCTGCCGGTTTGAAATACGGTTACCACAATCATGCCCATGAATTCCAGAAAGTGGAAGACAAGGAGCTGATGCTGGACTACATGCTGCAACACACCAATCCCGAATATGTATTCTTCCAGATGGACGTTTACTGGGTAGTGCGCGGCCAGAACAGCCCGGTGGATTACTTCAACAAGTATCCCGGACGCTTCACCATGCTCCATATCAAGGATCACCGCGAGATTGGGCAGAGTGGTATGGTAGGTTATGATGCTATCTTCAAGAATACGGGATACTGCTGGCGTGCGCCACATCGTAGCTGAGATTGAGAAAATCAGCTGACCCCGTAGAAGAGAGTGTGAAGCAGAGTCTTGACTACTTGCTTGATGCTCCTTCGTGAAGGCATTCGATAGCAAATAAACATGATGGCGGCTATTCATTCATAAGCTCGGCCGCATCATTTTCTTGACGCGGGCACAACCGGATGAAGAATCCAGGGTGCTCGTCGTTTTTTACTTCCTTCCGAAGTCGGCCGGAATTTCCCCCCATTGCTTTGTCTCCCATTTTAGGATGCGGGTGGTGTAGGTGTTTTCGCGCAACCACTTCTCCGCACGTTCTATTAGGTGGAAAAGCTCTTCGGTCTTGGCGTCACGCGGCAGTTTGGTTTTGCATTTTTTCTGTTTTATCCAGTTGATGGCGTTTACGCTGTCACTGTAGATGGGCATGTCGAAACCTTTCTGTTTCAACAAGGCAAGTCCGTGGACAATGGCGAGGAATTCGCCGATATTGTTGGTTCCATACATCGGCCCGAAGTGAAAGATTTCCTGACGGCTGGCGACGTGTACTCCCCGGTACTCCATGGCACCGGGATTTCCGCTGCAGGCGGCGTCTACGGCAAGGCTGTTTTCTGCGACGGCGGCAGGAAGGGGAGCGTCGGCGCCGGGAATAGTCTTGGCAGGAGAAGGGGCCGACCGCTTGATGTACGCGTACGGCGAAGAGGCAAAGGCTTTTTCCGCTTCCTCGCGTGATTCGAACGACTTGTATTTTGCTCCTTCGTAGCCTTTGGTCTGCAGTTGGCAGTCTGTCCAGGAAGTGTAGATACCCGGGCTGACTCCCGCCCATACGACGTAATATTTTTCTTTTTTCATAACTGCGGACAAAGGTAAAAAAGAAAATCCGAACAACTTAACTCTTTCATTTGTTTCTTTGTATGGCGGATATAAAATAAAGAAGAGAAGACTCAATAAAAAAAGAAAGGACAAAAAATGAAGAGAACATTTGCAGAGGCCATGGCGCATCGCCGTAGTTATTACTCTATCGGCAGCGATTCGCCAGTACTGGATGAAGAAATAGTACACATTATTCGTGAAGCCGTAAAGAATGTGCCGTCAGCTTTCAATTCACAGTCTACAAGAATTGTATTGCTGCTGGGCGACGAACATAAGAAATTGTGGAACATTGTGAAGGAAACCCTGAAAGCACGTATCTCTGCCGAGGCTTTTGCCAAGACGGAAGCCAAGATTGACGGCTGCTTTGCCAGCGGACACGGTACTGTGCTCTATTTTGAAGACACTTCTGTAGTCAAGAAGCTGCAGGAAGCATTCCCTTCCTATAAGGATAATTTCCCCACTTGGTCACAGCACACCTCCGCTATGCACCAGTTTGCCATCTGGACTATGCTGGAAGATATGGGGTTGGGCGCCTCCCTGCAACACTATAACCCCTTGATTGACGACGAGGTACGCCGCACCTGGAACCTGCCCGGCGACTGGATGATGATTGCACAGATGCCCTTCGGTACACCCACCGGTGAACCAGGAGAAAAGGAATTCGAAGATTTAAGCAAGCGTATCAAAATTTTTCTCTGATACAGAGGCGTTTTCAGCTTGGAATTGCTACCTTTGCAGGAAACCTGTAACTCGTAGCAGATATGATGCGTATTTTCTTGACCGGCTACATGGGAGCCGGTAAAACTACTTTAGGAAAGGCTTTTGCCCGCGAAATGAATGTGCCGTTCATTGATTTGGACTGGTACATCGAAGAACGTTTTCACAAATCAATCCGTGAATTGTTCACCGAGCGGGGAGAAGCCTCTTTTCGTGAATTGGAGCGAAACATGCTGCATGAAGTAGGGGAATTTGAGGATGTCGTGGTTTCTACCGGTGGCGGTACTCCTTGTTTTTTTGACAATATGGAGTATATGAACGGTTGCGGGCAGACGGTGTTCCTGGATGTACACCCCGATATTCTGTTCCGCCGGCTCCGGGTGGCGAAGCAGCAGCGCCCCATCCTGCAAGGCAAGACGGACGAAGATTTGCGCACCTTCATTGTGGAGGCGCTGGATAAGCGTGCGCCTTTCTACTCGCAGGCCCGTTATCGCTTTGATGCCGGTTATCTGGAGAGTCGCAGCCAGATTAGCGAATCCGTGCAACGGTTACGCCAACTTTTAGGACTTTAATCCCTTGTAAATGTGTATTTTTCAGTCCGATGAGCTGGATGTATTAGATTTATGTGTATTTTTGTCGCCCCTTTTATAAAACACACTATAGTGGGAAAATAGTAAATTGTAAATAGTCTAATAGTAAATGTACTGATGAGAAAATGGCGTATTGAAGATTCAGAAGAGCTGTACAACATAACTGGTTGGGGCACTTCGTACTTTGGTATCAATGACAAAGGTCATGTTGTGGTGACACCGCGTAAGGATGGGGTTGCCGTCGATTTAAAAGAGTTGGTGGACGAGTTGCAGTTGCGCGATGTAGCGGCTCCGGTATTGGTGCGTTTTCCCGATATTCTGGACAACCGAATCGAGAAGGTGTCCTGCTGCTTCAGACAGGCCGCCGATGAGTATGGGTATAAAGGAGAGAACTTTATTATCTATCCCATCAAAGTGAATCAGATGCGTCCTGTGGTGGAAGAGATGATTAACCATGGGAAGAAGTTCAATCTAGGTCTGGAAGCGGGTTCAAAGCCGGAGTTGCATGCTGTGATAGGGGTCAATACAGACCCGGACTCCCTCGTGGTCTGTAACGGATATAAGGACGAGAGCTTCATTGAATTGGCACTGTTGGCGCAGAAAATGGGCAAACGCATTTTTCTTGTTGTAGAGAAACTTAATGAGTTGAATCTTATTGCCAAGATGGCGAAGCAATTGAAAGTGAAACCCAACATTGGAATTCGCATAAAATTGGCTTCCAGTGGAAGTGGCAAATGGGAAGAAAGTGGGGAGATGCCAGCAAGTTCGGACTGACATCCAGTGAACTGCTTGAAGCGCTGGACTTCCTGGAGAAAAAGGACATGAAGGACTGTCTGAAGCTGATACATTTCCATATCGGCAGTCAGATAACCAAGATACGCCGCATCAAGAATGCCTTGCGTGAAGCTTCGCAATTCTTTGTGCAGCTGAACAAGATGGGATTCAACATCGAATTCGTGGATACCGGTGGCGGTATGGGAGTTGATTATGACGGTACACGTTCTTCAAGCAGCGAAAGCTCCGTCAACTATTCCATCCAGGAATATGTCAACGATGTGGTGTCGACATTTGTTGATGCTGCCAACAAACACGGCTTTCCTCATCCCAATATCATTACCGAAACGGGACGTAGCTTGACTGCCCATCACTCCGTGCTTATCTTTGAAGTACTGGAAACGGCTTCCCTGCCCGAAATGGATGACGACTGGGAACCGGGAGAGGATGCCCACGAACTGGTGAAGGAACTGTATGACATCTGGGACAACCTGAGTCAGCGCAGCATGCTGGAACCCTGGCACGATGCACAGCAGATACGCGAAGAGGCACTCGACCTTTTCAGTCATGGCATCGTCGACTTGAATACGCGCGCGCAGATAGAGAAACTCTATTGGAGTATCTGCCGCGAAATTAACTCCATTGCCAGCGGCATGAAGCATTGCCCCGAGGAATTCCGCAAGTTGAGCAAGCTGCTTGCCGACAAGTATTTCTGTAATTTTTCGCTGTTCCAGTCATTGCCCGATTCCTGGGCCATCGACCAGATGTTCCCCATCATGCCCATACAGCGGCTGGATGAAAGACCCGACCGCGAGGCTACTTTGCAGGATATGACTTGCGACTCTGACGGTAAAATAGCTAATTTCGTCAGCTCGCGTGCCGATACGACGACCCTGCCGCTGCACTCGTTGCGCGACAAGGAGCACTATTATCTGGCGGTTTTCCTCGTAGGGGCCTATCAGGAGATTCTGGGAGATATGCACAATCTGTTCGGTGATACGAATGCTGTGCATGTGTCTGTCAATTCCAAAGGCTACACCATTGACCAACTGATTGATGGAGAGACGGTGGCAGAGGTGCTGGACTACGTGCAATATAATCCTAAGAAACTGGTACGTACGCTGGAAACTTGGGTGACGCAATCCGTCAAGGAAGGGCGTATCTCTGTGGAAGAAGGAAAGGAATTCTTGTCTAATTACCGTTCCGGACTGTACGGATATACTTATTTGGAATAAAATGGAGAAACTGACTGTAATAAAGGTGGGTGGCAAGATTGTAGAAGAGGAAGCCACCCTCTATAAGTTATTGGATGACTTTGCAGCCATCGAAGGCTACAAGGTCTTGGTACATGGAGGCGGACGCTCAGCTACGAAGCTCGCCGCCCAACCTGGGGAGTTGAAAGCAAAATAGGTGAATGGCCGTCGTATCACTGATGCCGAAACGCTGAAAGTGGTGACAATGGTGTATGGCGGGCTGGTGAATAAGAATATCGTCGCTGGCTTGCAGGCGCGCGGTGTCAATGCACTGGGCTTGACGGGAGCCGATATGGATGTAATCCGTTCGGTTAAGCGTCCCGTGAAGGAGGTGGACTATGGGTTTGTGGGCGATGTGAAGCAGGTGAATGCTGCTTTTTTGGCAGACCTCATTCATAAGGGTGTGGTTCCCGTGATGGCTCCGCTGACGCACGATGGAGAGGGGCACATGCTGAATACGAATGCCGACACCATTGCCGGAGAGAGTGCCAAGGCTTTGGCGGGCTTGTTCGATGTTACTTTGGTATTCTGCTTTGAGAAGAAAGGGGTGCTGCGTGACGAGAACGACGATGATAGCGTGATTCCACAGATAACACCGGAGGAATTCAAGCAATATGTAGCCGATGGAGTGATTCAAGGTGGCATGATTCCAAAATTGGAGAACTCTTTCGAGGCGTTGAATGCGGGTGTGTCCGAAGTCGTAATCACTTTAGCATCAGCCATCAACGGGAACAGTGGAACCCGTATCCGAAAATAATTCAAAAAAAACGGCAATAGGCTGTAACTTTCTGAATACTTAACCGTCAATTTATTAGAGATGCAAGAACTCAGCTTTCGCAATGACATTCTCCCGCTGAAGGATAAGCTTTTTCGGTTAGCCTTAAGAATTACGTTTGATAGGGCAGAGGCAGAGGACGTTGTGCAGGAAACGCTGATAAGGGTTTGGAACAAGCGTGACGAGTGGTCGCAGTTTGGTTCTATTGAAGCCTATTGCTTGACTGTGGCAAGAAATCTGGCGATAGACCGTAGCGAGCGAAAAGACTCCCGTACCGTGGAGCTACTCCCCGAAATGGAGCAAGTCTCCGATGCATCGAGCCCTTACGAAAAGCTGGTGAACAAGGAACGGATGGCGTTGATACATCGGTTGATGAGCAAGCTTCCCGAAAAACAGCGGTTGATTATGCAGCTTAGGGATGTGGAAGGTAAGAGCTATAAAGAAATAGCAGCGGTCCTGAACTTGACCGAGGAGCAGGTAAAAAGTGAACCTCTTCAGGGCG
>ENA-OQNM01000616-OQNM01000616.1-human-gut-metagenome-genome-assembly--contig:-NODE-616-length-12819-cov-3.321935_pt1 | contig 12819 bp, 15 predicted proteins | sample MGYA00242632_ERZ504886 | MGnify/ENA primary metagenome ERZ504886 (study PRJEB26092, sample SAMD00036424) | human gut metagenome | host: Homo sapiens | study: EMG produced TPA metagenomics assembly of... | reverse complement strand
ACTCTTCCATAACAAACGGGGTATCCCCCGTCTTTTCCATACGGCTTTTTACGTCTTCTGCCAGAAGAGGTTTCTTTTGCGCCTGCATAACTTCCATGCCGGAAATCTCCACAGACACCGTTTGCGTCTTTACCCGGTAATATGCAGCCTGTCCCTGATGCAAAACCAGTTCTCCCATGACAGGGATTTTTGCAGCACCATTTTCATAGGTTCTTAAAATTTGCTGCTGCAGGGCTTCATTCGTTTTTTCGTAATTTGGCTTTGTAAACGTCACCATATCAGAACCATTGTGCCTGTGGTAATATCCATCGGTAAATCCACAGCGGTTTCCCAGTGCAAGCACTGCCCGGTAATCTTCTTCCGAAACCTGTGTCTCCTGTCCCGATAAAAAGAGGTCGATATATTTGCGGTAATAAGAAACCACACCGGCAGCATACGGGATCTGTTTCATGCGTCCCTCAATTTTCAAGGAATAGACTCCTGCATCTGCCAGCCCACGCAGATCCTTTATTCCACACATATCCTTGAGGCTTAAGACATAAGCATCTTTTTGTATTCCCTGTGCTTTTCATCCAGCACTGCGTAAGGGAGCCTGCATGGCTGCGCACATCTGCCGCGGTTTCCGCTTCTTCCTCCAAGCATACTGCTAAACAGACACTGTCCGGAATAACAGTAACACAGCGCCCCGTGTACAAATGCTTCCAGTTCCATACCGGTCTCTTCACGGATCCGTTTCATTTCATTCAGGGAAAGTTCCCGTGCCATGACCATACGGGTCACTCCGTATCCGGAAAAAAGCCGGGCCGCCTCCACACCGGTGACTGTCATCTGCGTACTTGTATGAATCGCAAGATCCGGAAATCTCTCGTGGATCGCTGTCAGGACTCCAAAATCCTGTACAAGTACCGCATCCAGTCCATGTTCATAAAACGGCTGCAGATACGCACAGACCTGTTCGATCTCACTGTTTTTTAAAAGCGTATTGACCGTAAGATAAACCCTGCGTCCATACAAATGTGCATAGTCCAGTGCTTCTAGTAATTCTTCATCGGAAAAATTATCTGCATATGCGCGGGCTCCAAATTTGCTTCCCCCCACGTAAACGGCATCTGCGCCGGCCGCGACAACCGCCTTAAAAATGGCTAACGATCCAGCCGGTGCAAGCAGTTCAAATGTATTTTGTTGTGTCGTATGATTGTTTTCTTTCATATTCTTTCCTTATGATGAAAAAACACAAAGGAATACCTTCCTTTGTGTTTCGAAACCTCTTATTTTTTCTTTGTGTTCTCTTTTTCAGACTCTTTCGGGCTGTCTTTTCCATCCAGAAGCTTGTCCTCAAGTGCTGCCTCTAACCGCGCCTTGTTCAGGAGAAGTTCTTTATTGTCCCGTTCCAGTTTCTTCAATGATTCTTCTGCCGTCTCCGTCTTTACCTGATTAGAGATTCAGATCGTGCTTTAAATCGTAAATTTCTTTTTCTTTATTTTCAAGGTCCCGTTCTAATTTTTCCACCTGATCCTTTGCTTTAAAATAATCATCCGCAATATTCAGCTGGATCAGTGTATTTTTCATATTGAGAGGAATGTGCCGGTATTCTTCAATGGAAGTAAACTCATTGATCTTTCCGTTAATATAAGAAGCTACTTTCTGGAGATATTCCTCTCCTTCATAGCCGCTTAACGTATATACCTTTCCATCAATTACCACTTCCGCACTTGTCTTTGCTGACATAACCTATCCTCCCGTTTTGGACCATCCTCTTTGCTGTCATATTTTTTATTATAATATTCCGCAGTAGGAAAAGCAACCTCTTATTCGGATTTTGGTGTCCTCCCGAAATGTTCATAGGCAAATGCCGTTGCAACGCGCCCCTTCGGTGTCCGGTTGATGAAATCATTTTTGACCAGATACGGTTCATAAACATCTTCGATGGTTCCGGAATCCTCACCAAGCGAAGCTGCCAGCGTATCAAGTCCCACCGGACCGCCGTCAAACTTGTCGATAATTGTCAGGATAATGTTCCTGTCGTTCTGATCCAGTCCCATCTTATCTACCTCAAGCAGATCCAGTGCAAACGCCGCCACCTCATAGGTAATCTTCCCGTCATACTTTACCTGGGCAAAATCACGCACCCGCTTGAGCAGACGGTTTGCCAGACGGGGAGTTCCCCTGGAACGGCGGGCAAGCTCGTAAGCGCCTTTTTCATCAATTTCCACATCCAGTACCTGTGCCGACTGCAAAATAATCGTGCGAAGTTCCTCCACCGTATAATATTCCATGTGGCTGACGACACCAAAACGGTCACGAAGCGGTGCCGAAAGCATTCCGGCCCGTGTCGTAGCCCCGACAAGCGTAAACTTCGGAAGATTCAGCCGGATGGAACGGGCAGATTCTCCTTTTCCGATCATCACGTCAATCACATAATCTTCCATTGCCGGATACAGCACTTCCTCCACCTGACGGTTCAGCCGGTGAATTTCGTCCACAAACAAAATGTCACCTTCTGCAAGGTTATTCAGGATCGCCGCCATCTCTCCCGGTTTTGCAATTGCAGGTCCCGAGGTCACTTTCAGGTGGGTACCCATCTCGTTTGCAATGATCCCTGCAAGCGTTGTCTTTCCAAGTCCCGGTGGTCCATAAAACAGTACATGGTCCAAAGACTCCTGCCGGGCTTTTGCCGCCTCAATGTAGACTTTCATATTTGATTTTATTTTTTCCTGTCCAATGTAATCCTCCAGCCTCTGCGGACGAAGGGACGATTCAATCTTATAATCTTCTTCCTGCAGCTGCGTGGAAATCACGCGTTTTTCCATACCAAATCTTCTTTCTCGAAACTACAACAACGACATATGTTTCAGTGCTGCCTTCAGCACTGCTTCCACATCCATTTCTTCTGTGATCTCCACCGCGGATACAGCCTTTAAACTTTCCGCCGAGGAATATCCCAGTGCCGTAAGTGCCATAACCGCATCATTTCTGACCTGACCATTTCCGGAAATCTTTAAAGTCTGTACATGCTCACTCTTCTTTTCAAAAGCATCTTCCAAAGACATCTTATCTTTTAATTCTAAAATCACACGCTGGGCTGTCTTGGCTCCTACTCCCGGAGCTTTCGAGATTGCCTTGGAATCTCCTGACAATACCGCAAACCGCAGATCATCTGCGCTGAGCGCAGAAAGAATTGCAAGTCCTCCCTTTGGACCAATTCCGCTGACAGAAATCAGAAGTTTGAAAAGCTCCAGATCGTCTTTGGTCAGGAAACCATAGAGAATCATGGCATCCTCGCGCAGATACAGATACGTATACACTTTAATCTCCTCACCGACTGCCGGAAGATACTCAAACGTCTGTCCTGAAATAAATACCTGATATCCGATTCCCCCGGTCTCTATCACAATATGATCCGGATTGGTTTCTGCAAGCTCACCTTTGATATATGCGTACATAAAACATTCTCCTCATTTTCGTTCGTTCACGGTATTTATCATAACACAGCAGATACAATTATGCAAACAGATGTTCTACTCGTGATATTTTTCGGTCAGAAAACGCAGACGCACGATCAGTTCCTGTGCAAGAAGCCCGATCAGAAATCCCGTAAGAAGTCCGGCAATCAGAAGTACCGGAAAATAATACAACACATAATGGCTGGACACAACAAGCGCCGCTATAAGGATCTGCCCGATGTTATGAGCAATTCCTCCGGCCACACTGACGGAAATACAGCCCAGGTGGTTTCCTTTTTTTAAGAGTGCCATCACAAGAAAACTGAGGATTCCCCCGCCTAAGGAATACAAAATTCCGATCAGATTGCCAAACAAAATGCCGACAAGGAAAATTCTTATGACAGAGACACAAAATGCCTCCTTCGTTCCAATCGAATACAGCATTAAAACAACCACAATATTCGTCAGTCCGAGTTTTACTCCCGGAATTCCAAAATCAAAGGGAATCAGCATCTCTATATAACTGCAGATCATGGCAAGTGCGAGAAACACTCCCATAAACGCTGGTTTTCTCCAAAGCTGTTTACTGTGCAAATCCATCCATCCCTTCTTTTTTCGAATTCGTTACGGTCACTACCACACGATTTGGCAGACAGACAATGCTTTCATTTTCCGCGGAAATCGCTTTCTGATGCACACACAGTTTGTCCGGACAGTCCGCTTCTTTCATATCTGCTTTTCCATCGCGGATCACCAGAACATTCGTGGTTTTTCCTTTGGAATTTTTTAATTTTTACAGTCTGCGGCTGTGACAGGGAATAGGTTCCATACACTTCTCCCTCTCTCGTCACCACCACCAAAGCTCCCTGTTTCCCTCCGGCAAAATACCAGACGCCCAGTACAATAAGACAGATACCAAGAAGCACACCGATAAAAATCACATTCTTTTTTGCCAAATTTTTCTATGCATTCTCTGCGATCTCTCCCAGATAATAAAAACCTTTACATTCCGTAAGTTTTACCATAAACAGTTTTCCAATCATATCCGGGGTTCCCGGAAAATGCACCACCGAATTGTTTGAAAGCCGTCCGGTAATCAGGGAAGCATCCTGCGTATTCTGTTCCTCTGCCAGCACTTCCATCACTTTTCCTTCCAGTGCCATGGCTTTCTTTGCGCTGATCTGCTGTACTTCCTTTAACAACAGATCAAAATGCCGTTTCACTTCGTCCGGATCGCACTGATCTTCCATGGCTGCGGCCGGTGTGCCAGTCCGCTTGGAATATATAAACGTAAACGCACTGTCATATTCCACCTGTTTTACCACTTCAAGCGTTTCCTGGAAATCTTCTTCTGTCTCTCCAGGGAATCCGACAATAATATCGGTCGTCAGCGCAATATCCGGAATTGCCTCCCGAAGTTTCTTTACAATCGTCAGATACTGTTCTTTATCATAATGCCGGTTCATGATTTTTAAAATCCGTGAGCTTCCGGACTGCAGCGGCAGATGCATATGCTTGCATACCTTATCACATTCCTTCATGGCAAGGATCAGATCATCCGACAGATCCTTCGGATGAGAAGTCATAAACCGGATTCTCTTTAATCCCTCGATCTTGTTTACTTCCCGGAGAAGCTCTGCAAACGTAACTGGCTGCTCTAAATTTTTCCCGTAAGAATTAACATTCTGTCCAAGCAGCATGACTTCACACACACCATCTGCCACCAGTCCTTCAATCTCACGGATGATATCTTTCGGTTCCCGGCTGCGCTCGCGGCCCCTGACATAAGGAACGATACAGTAACTGCAGAAATTATTACATCCGAACATGATATTGACACCGGATTTAAAAGAAAACTTCCGCCGGATTGGAAGATCTTCCACGATTTTATCCGTATCCTTCCATATATCAATGATCATGGAATCCGATTCCATACGATTGCATAAAAGTTCCGCAAATTTATAAATATTATGTGTCCCAAATACCAGATCCACAAAACGGTAGGATTTGCGGATCTTCTCCACTACCGTCGGCTCCTGCATCATACAGCCACAGAGTGCTATCATCATATGCGGATTTTTCTTTTTAAAGTTTGACAGATACCCCAGGCGTCCATACACCTTATTGTTTGCATTTTCACGCACCGTACAGGTATTGTAAATCACAAAATCCGCGTGCTCATCCTCTGTCTCCACATAACCGATGTCCGTCAGGATTCCTAAAAGTTTCTCCGAGTCCCTCGCATTCATCTGACACCCAAACGTATGGACACAGCAGGTCAGTTTGCGCCCCGCTTCTTTTTCCTTTTGTGCCACATACTGTCTGGCTTTTTCTATGTATTCGTACTGCCGTCTGGTTTCTTCTTCCCCGGTTAATCCATTTATTTCTAAATCTCTCATAAAATCCTCTTATTTTCCTGCTCTTCTTTTATGGACGAACCTGACCGTTTCCATAAATAATATATTTATAACTGGTAAGTGCCTCAAGCCCCATCGGACCTCTGGCATGTAATTTCTGTGTGCTGATTCCGATCTCTGCGCCAAGACCAAATTCATTTCCATCGGAAAAACGGGTGGATGCATTCACATAGACACAGGCAGAATCAATTTCATTTAAAAATCTCTGTGCCACATCATAATTTTTGGTTATAATCGCCTCGGAATGGGAGGTATTGTACTTATTGATATGCGCGATTGCCTCGTCCAGGCTGTCTACAATCTTTACCGACATAATATAATCCAGATACTCCGTTCCCCAGTCTTCTTCTGTCGCATCTTTTACCAGTGGCTGATCCGGTCCCAGACATTCGACGGCATAGGAATCACCGCGCATCTCCACATCATACTCTTTTAATGCTGCATACAGCTTTGGAAGAAACTCTTTTGCAATTGCCCGGTGCACCACAATGGATTCGCAGGCATTGCATACACCGATCCGCTGTGTCTTTGCATTTTTAATGATATTGACCGCCATCTCCTGATCCGCAAACTGATCCACATAAACATGACAGTTTCCGGTTCCGGTTTCAATAACCGGAATCGTCGCATTATTTACCACACTCTGGATCAGTCCCCTGCCGCCTCTTGGAATCAGCAGATCCACATAATCCTTCATTTTCATAAACGCATTGGTGGTTTCCCGATCTGTGCTCTCGATCAGACTGAGTGCCCCTTTTGGAATATTCATCCTGCGAAGTGCCTCCTGCATGGCAGAAACAATCGCAATGTTCGAATGGATGGCATCACTTCCACCCTTTAAAATTGCACAGTTTCCGGACTTAAAACACAGACCGAACGCATCAGAAGTAACATTCGGGCGGGCCTCAAAGATAATGCCAACGACACCGATGGCTACACGCACTTTTCCAATGATCAGTCCGTTCGGGCGTTTTCGCATGGACATCACTTCCCCGATGGGATCTTCCATTTTCGCCACCTGCCGGAGTCCGTCTGCCATTCCAAGAAGACGGTCATGATCCAGCTTCAGGCGGTCTAAAAGTCCCTGTGGCATATTGCGCTCACGTCCCCGCTCCATATCTATTGCATTGGCCTCTAAAATTTCCTGCTCATGTGCCATAAGCGCGTCCGCAGCCAGTTCGAGTGTTCTGTTTTTTGTATCGGTATCCAGCATTCCAACCCTGATCCGGTCTTCATGTGCCTGCCGGCACAGTTCCTGCAGTTTTGCATCCATTGTCATTCTCCTCCTGTTGTCCGTTTCGGACGATACCATTGTTGTTCTGTGATCACATCATCCATAGGATGATCATGTATTTCCGTTGGAATTCTTTTGACGATCTGTTCTCCAAACGCAATTCCTGTCCTGTGCAGATTTTCTTTCTGCTTCAGGTAACGATCGTAAAATCCTCCTCCGTATCCGAGCCGCATCCCCTTTTCGTCGAATGCAACACCGGGGACAAGAATCCATGCCTCCCCATTCTCTGCAAAAGAAGAAAGCGGATATTGTTTGACATCCGGTTCCGGGACAGAAAACATTCCCTTTTTTAACTGTCCGGGATTCTCAATCCGGTAAAACTCCATTTCCTTCCCACACACCTTCGGGAAAAAAATCTGCTTTTTGTCCCGGAGTGCCTGATCGCAGAAAAGCTGCAATTCGACTTCGCTTCTAATCGCGGCATAAACCAGAATTTTCTGAAATCTGGCATACTCCGGTGCCGCCAGCAGCCGCTCACAGATTTTTGCGCTCTTCTGCCGCCTCTCCTGCGGAGAAATCCGGTCTCTCTTTTCCTTCATCCGTTTACGAAGTTCTTGTTTTTGATCCATATTTTTCTCCAAGATTTTCCACAGATCCATCTGCATTCATCATGTCAATATTGTTAAGCTGATTGCGCAGATTTGCCTTTACCGAAGCGACATATTCCTGACGCAGCAGTGCCTGTTCCTTCTTTTCTTCTTCGCTCAATCCTTCTGCTTTGGATTTTTTGTATAATTCATTGATGCGTGCAATTTTTTCGTTTGTCATCAGCCTATCGTCTCCATAATATAATTTGCAAGGTTAAAGTTTGCATTTTCATTAGCCGTAAATAACGTTCCCACATAATCATTTTCGAAAATATCCTGTAGGATGCGGACATCCCCGCCATTTGCAATGATCATATCCGTTCCGGATAATGTTGCAATCTTTGCTGCGGCAAGTTTTGTCGCCATCCCGCCGGTTCCGACATTGCTGCCGGTAGATTCTTTTGCCATTCCATAAATGTTTTCATCAATAGCATCTACGACTTTAAGCAGCCTTGCCTCCGGGTTTTTGTGCGGATCATCTGTATAAAGTCCGTCAATATCGGAAAGCAGGATCAAAAGATCTGCCCCCACCATGGAAGCGACCAGTGCCGACAGCGTATCATTGTCACCAAACTGCATCTCATAGGTACTGACCGTATCGTTCTCATTCACGACCGGAATCACCCCGAGATGGAACAGTTCGTCAAATGTATTCTTTGCATTCGCACGGGATACCGGATTTACCATTGTATTTTTTGTCAGCAGAATCTGCCCTGCGGTCTGTGAATATTCCGCAAACAGTTTCTGGTAAACCATCATCAGTTTTGCCTGTCCCACAGCCGCACATGCCTGCTTTACCGATGTCTCGGACGGACGTTCCTTCACGCCCATGGCAGCCCTTCCCACGGCAATCGCACCGGAACTTACCAGACAGACATCCATTCCCTGATTGTGCAGATCACTCAGCTGCCTGACCAGGTGTTCCATTTTGGCAAGATTTAAACGGCCGGTCTCTGCGTGCGTCAGAGAGGAAGAACCGATTTTGATCACGATACGTTTATAATTCAGTTTACTGTCCATTGTACTTTATTCCTCGATTTTCTTTACTTATGCATACCTTTAAATACTTTACCATATCTTCCGAAAAAAAACAACAAAGCTTGCCGCCTGCCATAAAATGGAGTATATTAATCTGTATAAAATTTTACGGAGAGGATTTTTATGAAACAACAAAAATACATCAGATACATTCTGTTGCCCACAACGCTTCTTTGCCTTATTGCATCACTTTTTTGTGGCTGCTCTGCCAATTCCGGGAAAATATCCAAAACGGGATTTTATTTTGATACGATGATCACGGTTACCCTCTATGGAACCCGTGATGAAAAGATATTGGATGATTGCTTTTCCCTGGCAGGAAACTACGAAAAGAAACTTTCAAACACCATCACAGACAGTGAAGTTTCAAAGATTAACGAGGCAAACGGCCAGTTTGTGACAGTCAGCAGCGATACCCTCTCCCTGATCAAAGATGGTATCCGGTATGGAAAAATCAGTGATGGAACATTTGATATTACCATCGGTACCCTCTCGGATCTGTGGAATTTTTCAGAGATTGCAGAAACCGCAAAATCCGATGAGAACGAAGTCGATGCATCGGTTGTCCCTTCCCCGGAAAAAATTGAAGCGGCACTGGTACATGTCAACTATAAAAATATTGAGATCAAAGGAAATCAGGTGCGGTTGAAAGATCCGCAGGCCAAAATTGACCTTGGCGGAATTGCGAAAGGTTTCATTGCGGATGAAATGCGAAGTTTCCTGAACAAAAAAGGAATCACCTCCGGCGTGATCAGCCTTGGGGGAAATGTCCTGACTCTTGGGAAAAAGGCAGATCACTCTTCCTATACCATTGGTATCCAGAAACCATTTTCCGAAACCGGTACGTCACTTGGCACCTTAAACGTATCCGATGCTTCGGTTGTTTCTTCCGGTATTTATGAGCGCTATTACCGGGTCAACGGCAAACTGTATCACCATATTTTAGACACCTCGACCGGATATCCGGTCGAGAACCATCTCTATCAGGTAACCATCATCAGTGACATCTCCATGGACGGGGATGCACTCAGCACAACCTGTTTTTCCCTCGGATTAAAAAAGGGAATGCAGCTGGTGGAACAGACCGATGGCGTGGAAGCTATCTTTGTCTCCGATGACGGAACAATTACATGCAGTTCCGGAATCAACCGGGATGATTCCATACAGTTTCATGCCTCCTGATTTTCGTGTTCTGAAAAACTCTGCATAAAAATACCCCATGCAGGCTGACCCTGCATGGGGTTATTTCTTGTTATAAAATAATCTTTTTCGGACACTTTTCTGCACAGATTCCGCAGCCTGTACATTTTTCCTGATCGATGTATGCAATGTTGTCTACCACATGAATCGCATCGGACGGACAGTTCTTCTCACAGAGATGACAGCCGATACATCCAACGGAACATGCACTCATGACATCCTTGCCCTTGTCTTTGGAACTGCACTGTACGAGGTGCATTGCCTCATATGGTACAAGTTCAATCAGATGCTTCGGACATGCAGCCACACATTTTCCGCAGGCCTTGCAGACCTTCGGATCGACTTTTGCAATACCATCTACGACATGGATCGCATCAAACGAACATGCTTTCACACAATTTCCAAATCCCAGACATCCATAATTGCAGGACTTTGGTCCGCCATTTGGAACAAATGCCATTGCCGCACAATCTTCCACTCCGGTATACTCGTAATCCTGTTTTGCTTTCTCACAGGTTCCGGCACACTTGACAAAAGCGACTTTTTTTACCGAAGCCCCGGCAGAAACACCCATGATCCCGCCAATCTTTGCGGCAACCGGCTCTCCACCGACCGGACACTGATTGACCGGTGCCTCTCCCTTTGCGATTGCCGCAGCAAGTCCGGAACATCCGGCATATCCACAGCCACCACAGTTATTTCCCGGGAGAACTTCTAAGATCGCATCCTCTCTCGGATCAGTCTCTACCTTGAACTTTTCTCCGGCGATTCCAAGGAAAAATCCAAGAATAATTCCTACGCAGCCGACAACAACAGCTGCGACAATAATTCCAGTTATCATACGTCTTTTCCCTCCTAAATCATTCCTGAGAATCCCATAAAGGCAATGGACATCAGGCAGGCAGTGATCAGAACAATCGCTGTACCCCTAAATGTCTTCGGGATATCATTGTACTCAATTTTTTCACGGATTCCCGCCATCAATACGATTGCGATAAAGAAACCAAATGCTGTGGAAAATCCGTAAACAACACCCTCTAAGAGATTGTAATCATAAGTAACACAGTTTAAGGCTACACCAAGTACCGCACAGTTTGTGGTAATCAGCGGCAGGTAAACACCCAGTGACTGATACAGTGATGGCATGCTCTTCTTTAAAAACATTTCTACAAACTGTACCAGTGCTGCAATAACCAGAATAAATACAATGGTCTTTAAATAGGTCAGATCAATTCCCTTTTTCACGAGAAACGGATTGGCCAGAATAAATTTATAGATCAGTCCGGTAATGAAAGAAGAGATCGTAATAACGAAAATTACGGCGCCTCCCATACCAGCAGCTGTCTCTGTTTTCTTGGATACACCAAGGAACGGACAGATACCAAGGAACTGACTCAATACTACGTTGTTTACGATCGCAGAACCTACCGCGATCAAAACCAGTTCAGCTAATGTACTCATCGTCTCTCTCCCTCCTTATGCCTGTTCCTGATCAGAAGCTCCTGCACTCTTTCCTGTACAAAGTGCGGACTGACCACAGTGTGCACAGTCTCCGGATAAACATCCTGCCGGCTCTGCAAGCGGTTTGCCCTTTGCTTCCATCTTTTTACGGATAATATTCATTCCGGCTACAAGGAATGCCAATACAAGGAATGCTCCCGGTGCCATGATGAAAATCGTGATCGGAGTAAATCCTTTGATTGCGGAAAGGAACGGAAGTCCGAAAAAGGTTCCGGCACCAAGGATCTCACGGATCAGTCCGATGATGGTCAGACCCATGGTAAATCCAAGTCCCATACCAATTCCATCAAAAATAGATTCGATTGGTCCATTCTTGGATGCATAGCTTTCTGCACGGCCAAGAATGATACAGTTTACAACGATCAGCGGAATATACACACCAAGTGCCTTAGAAAGGCTTGGAAGATATGCCTGCATCAGAAACTGTACGACCGTAACAAGTGATGCAACAATCACGATATAGGCCGGCATACGCACGCCGTTTGGAATCACCTTACGGAACAGTGAAATCAAAAGGTTGGAAAATACCAGTACCACAAGGGTAGAAAGTCCCATACCAAGTCCGTTGATCGCTGAAGATGTAACCGCAAGTGTCGGACACATACCAAGCATCAGGACAAAGGTAGGATTCTCTTTGATCACACCATTGTACAAACGTTCTACATACTTGTTCATTACTGAGCACCTCCTAACGCATTCTGGAAGTAATAGATGGCTGCATTACAGCCATTTGCCATTGCCTTTGAAGTAATGGTAGATCCGGTAATTGCCTCAATCTGATCATCCGATGCCGGTTTTTGTTTTACACCGTAAACTTGTCTACCGTTTTGTTTTCAAACTGGCTGTAGAAATCTTCCTCTTCTGCTTTCATACCAAGTCCCGGTGTCTCGGAAATATCGGTAATCGAATATCCGTTGACAGTTCCATCATTCTTGATACCAACGGAAAATGTAATACTTCCCTGGCTTCCGTCTTTTGCGGTAACGGTAATGACATATCCCAGTGCATTGCCATCCTTATCTACGGCCTGCTCGACGTCGTCAATCGTATCGTCATATCCTGCATCTGCAACCATTTTGTCTGCGGCATCCGCATCATACTCCTGCTGGTTGAACCCAGAGGCATCCGCAAACACTGCCTGATACGCTTCTTTTTTGGTCTGCTCGTTGGCTTTGTCAATCGGAGCCTTTGTAATTCCATATACCGCTCCTAAAATCACGCCGATCACAAGGGTAAAGGCTGTCAAAACCAAAGCGTCATGTATAATCTGTTTATTCATTCTTCTTTGCCTCCTTTGCCAGTCCAAAAGCTCTCGGAAT